>VFQQ010000900.1_pt1 | contig 49278 bp, 76 predicted proteins | sample 3512341 | NCBI WGS metagenome assembly VFQQ01 (sample SAMN10412373, study PRJNA504923) | tailings metagenome | isolation source: Relicate 2 Philex TSF1 revegetated site | place: Philippines: Tuba, Benguet | collected 2017-08-29 | reverse complement strand
AACCCTAAACCCTAAACCCTAAACCCTAAACCCTAAACCCTAAACCCTAAACCCTAAAACCCTAAACCCTAAACCCTAAACCCTAATAAAAAACCCCAAAAAACCCTAAAACCCTAAACCCTAAAAAACCCTAAACCCTAAAAATGTAGGACCACATGCGGTACAGCTGGGCCGCCAGCTTGGCCGCCAATGGCTGCCAGGTCTGCCTGCCAGAAGCACCCAGGCTGTGTCCAGACCCCGGCCTCGCCTTGTTGAACCCACGCAGTCAATCTTTACTGATGCCTCTTTGAAAATCTGCAGTTGATGTCGTGAGTGAGCATAGGATCGGCAGTCTGCAGGCACTTGCAGCATGCATGCAGGGAGCGGCGGCGGGGGCGGCAGCAACGTGCCTTCTGCTGTGTCATGGGATTCAGTACGCCGCAAGCTCATTCAGCTTTGTAACCAGAGCAACCAGCATGTGTTCAAAGCATCAATCAGCTGCATTCTGCGTCTGCAAAGGTGCTCAAGTCATGCCCCTCGCTCGCGCTCTCCCCACCACCATGCACCCCTGCCGATTGATCGCTGTGTGCTGCTGATTACATTGCACCACTCGCCGGCTGTCCCGCCGGGCTGGCCTGCCTGCCGCCGCCGCCGCCGCCACCACCACCGCCGCCGCCCGACTCTCGCGCTGCACCCGCCTGGCTCAAGGCCCGCTCCTGCTCTGCCACCGCCCAGCGCCTGTCAACACACTCTCTACCATCAAATTCACGCGCCCAATCAACCCAGTAGCACACCAGCGGCTGCCAAGGCCTATGGCCCAGCCGCCTCCCGCCGCCGTCACCGCCGCTCCACTCTTGCGCTGCACCCGCCAGGCCGAAGGCCTGCAGCCTTTTCTGCCACCGCTCAACGGCTGTCTGTGCACTCCTGGACATACTAGGCATGCAGTCGATCAGCCCAGCAGCGGCGTAGCGGCCAACAGGGCAACAGGCCGCGCCGCCAGCCGCTGCCGGCGCCGCCCCTCCACATGTGCTCCGGACCGGCGGGCCGGAGGCCTGCCGCTCTCCAGCCGTCGCTCAGCAGCTGCGATAACACTCTTGCTATCCGATGCATGCGGGCGATTGGCGCAGCATAGCTGCAGCTTAGGTCACCGGTTGCACTGCCTCCGCCCATAGCCGCCGACCCCGCCGGCGGGGCCTGCCGCCGCTACCGCCACCCACCCCCGCAGTCTGCCTTGCCTCACGGCGGTAGAGCTGTCCGCGTCCATTTCTAGCCCGGGCCACGCAACCGCAAACAGCACAGCGCCGGCGGCCAGCCCTGCAGCGGTGCTGCAGCACGGGCATTGCGGCAGACATAGTTCACAAAAACAGATATATGCACCCAAACAGCATTTGCAGCACACAACCAAATGCACACACAACACTGGGGGGACCAAATGCATGCGATCGCACCCATGCTAAAGCACCTGGTTTCGCACAAATGTTAGTGCACCTCTTCTCGACAGCTGCTTGTTGCTGAGCCAGCAGCCGCCGCTCCTACCATGGCGGCACACTTAACCCTGCAGGGCATTTGCAGCTGCGCGCCAAGCAGAATTGCAGCAGCAGCATCCGCTGTCAACATGCAATCCCTGCTGGCGGACACCTGCTTGCGCGGCTGGTTAGACTGCAACATTGACCTGTCCAGGTGAGTGAAGTTGGACCATGATTCCTACAGAAGCTATGCTACAATGCAAAGTGTGCCTATACAGCAGTGGGCAGGACAGCGGGTATGGCAAGCAACTGACAGCACAGCAATGCAACAGCAAATTAAAGAAACAGAATCGCTATAAAATAGTACAGAGCGCTGCATGGTACACAAGCTGCAGCTGCAAGCTGGCAGAGCTCAGCTGGTGGCAGTCACAGCGGCGGGAACCGCATCGCCCACTCCGTCGGCCAGCGGCGTCTTGGGCGCGCCCGGCGGCGGCGAGCTGACGCCGCTGCCAGCCTGCAGGTGGCGTGGCATCAGCAGCAGCAAATTGGATTGTGTGGAGACTGCATGCCAGAAAAGCTGCACTGCTGCAGGGCACTCACAGCTATCAATGTTCACCACATCCGCGGCATGAATCCAACCAGCTGCAGCTCTCACCTGTGCCGATAGCCTGCTCTTGCTGTCGCCCTCGCTGCCCATGAAGGGGGAGGGGCGCAGGCCGCGCACAGCAGCCGGAGAGCCTGCCAGCGCGGCAGGACCAATAGCAGACTGGGCGGCGGCCTGGGAGTCGGACAGTGCCGCTGCTGCCACGGCAGCCGGCAGCATGCGGCGCGGCGAAGAGACTGCGCCGGAATCGGGAGGGCTGTTGGGTGCTGCAGGGGAGGCCGAGCTGTTGATGCTGCCCTTCAGCGGCGACTTGGTGCGGATGACGGGCAGCGCCAGCGCTTCCTGCTGTGGCGGCGCTGCCGGCTCTGCGATAGCAGCTGCCGCCGGTTGCACCGTGGGAGGCGCAGCGCTGGTGCGGGGGCTGCCCAGCAGCAGCTGGCGGGCAAAGCGCAGGCACGCGAGCACTGCCATTGCTGAAGCATACACTGCAGAGGGAGCGCAGCGATGACGGGGGAGCAGCGTGAGCGATGGGCGGTAGCGGCACGGCATGTGGCTGGTTGAAGGCGCCGCCAGTGCTGGCCAAACGCGAGCTGTGGCTGCTCAGCCAGCCAAACGTACCCAACCCTTTGCAGCACAAAGCCTGCCAGCATGCAGAGCATCTGCGCATCTGAGCAGCGACCGCGGCAGTGGCAGCGGTAGCGGCAGCAGCATGCACACACATCTAAGCTGGAGCGCTCACTCATGAGTGCGCCTGCCGCCATGGAGCCGGACACCAGCGCCGCCACCAGCAGCGAGAAGGACAGCACTGTCATCACGCCCGACAGGAACACGCCTGCTGGCACAGAGAGTGAGAGGGTGCATGTCAGCGGCGCCACAGCAAGGCAGCGCTGCACGGCAGCGGCAGTAGGGCAGCACCGCAAGACGGCAGCAGCGGCGGCGGAGCAAGAGAGGCAGCCGAATGTGAGACATAAGCAGCAAGATGCTTGCTCATGCTGGCACATCGGCCTGCCCAACTCCACCCAGACATCAATGCAGCGCACCTGCAGCCACAGCCAGGCCCATCAGCGCCCACAGGCCAGCCACACTGAGCGCTGCCGCTGCGCAGGCCGTGCCCACCAGCCCCGAGAAGGAGAGGCCCAGCGCAGCGGCCAGCGCCTGCGGCAGCACACATAAGGAATGCCAAGAGGTGAGCACATGCATTTGTGTGGCAAGTCAAGCAGGGAGGTGCAGCAACAGCAAAGCAGTGCAGATTGTTGAGCAGCGGCACGGCAGCAGCGGCAGGAGGTAGGCACCAGCAAACCGCTCGCCCCGGGGCCCGCCGCCACTCACCAGCCAGCCAGGCAGCGTGTGCGGCATGAGGGCGCGTGCATGACGAGCCAGGAAGCGCCGGTCCTTGGGCGTGTTGGCGCGCAGGTCGCACACTAGCTGCAGCAGTGCAAGGGCGGTTGGCGGCAGGCAGGCCGGGTCGGTCGGGTTGCCGCGGCGCCAAAGCGGGCAGCTGCGGGCCATTGCAGCCCCAATGCTGCAGCAGACCACACCTGGAAGAGTGCATCGCGCGTGTGGTCAGGTACCACCAGCGCCACAGCGCCTGCGATGACGTGGGAAGCACTGCCTCGCTCTGGCGGCGGAACGGACGAATGGCGGCGGCACAGCGGTGGCAGCTGCGGCGCAGCAGGCATTGCTGGCGGCTGGCACCTGTGATCAGCAGCCACCGCATGCGCCCCTGGACTCACTCGAAAGGTGCGATCGGTACAGGGCGAACAACAGGGACGAGTAGTGCATGAGGCTGCCCGACGGCGGGCGCTGCAGCGCTGTGGCCTGCATTGTTGAGTGATCGACTTCTGTCCAAAACGCTCAACCAAAGCGCAGCGGTCAGGAAGCCCGCAGGAGCGAGCGCGGAATGGCGGCGAGCTGTGTGCGGCAGCACTGGGTTTGGCGCCAATCGGGACCGGGTACGCAGACCGTCAAAAGTGCAACAATGCGCTCCGAGCACCGCCAGGACCTCAAAACCCTGGCCTGCATGGACTTGCCATGCGGGCCGTGCACTGCCCCAGCAGCGATGCCTGCCGCCTCCAGATTGCTTGCACGACAACCGACTATCCTTCACGATCCGTCACGGCCGCCCGGGCGCAGGGTGGTGTTCAAACGGGGCGCTCAGGCGCGCTCCCTCTATGGCGCGCCTCAGGACGCCACACGTGGTGGCGCTGGCCGTGGCTGGCGCCTTGCTGCTGGGCGTGCGCCCCTCAGGCGGTGAGTTGCCGCCGCCGCCGCTCTGCCGTCTCCGCCCGCTCACCTCCTGCCGGACGCCCGCCGTGCTGCAGCCGCTGCTCTTCCCACCGCTTTTCTACACCCGCCGCCCTGCCCGCAGTCTACCATGGTCTGCTGCTGATGCTGGGCAACTCGTGCGGCTGGGCTTGGACGGCGGTGCGCACGGTGCCGCTGCCGCTGCACCCGGTGCGTGCCGCCATGCTCAATGTCACCGCCGATTACGACCAGGTGTGCTGCGGTTGATGGCGTTGCAGGGCAGGTTGGCGGATAAACATCTGCAATGCTGCATAGCGTATGTTGCGCCTGCATATCCCAGCAATTCGCACCCGTCGGCTCGCGCACTTCTTCCTCTGCTCACTTGCCCCCCGCCGCCTGCCTCCGGTTCTTTCCCTGCAGCTGTCTCACCTGGTGGCCGAGTTCCTTGAGCAGGCCACGGTTGACCCGGCTGTGCGGGAGCAGTTTGTGCAGTTCCTGGCTGCACGCGCCACCAGGTCAGTGCTGCTGGAGGGGGCGCCCGATGCACCGCTGCTGGACCGCAGCTCGTTTGCCGCTACAGCCGCCTGCAAAAGGCGCTGCGCCGCTTCGTTGCACCTGCGCTGCCGATTGGCAGGTGCGCTTGTTGTAATTCGCTGCTCGTCACACACGCCTTGCGCGTCACACTTGCACGCCCACCCTGGACTCATGCAGGAGCTACCCGCGGCTGGAGTCGGCGCTGGACTGGCTACTCTCCATCTACAAGTTTGTCTTCCCCTTCCTGGTGGGTGGTGCTGCCGTCAATGCAGAGGGGTTAGTGAGCAGCTGCACACGCATTGCAAAATGGTAGGTCAGCACGTGCTGCTCAGCAGGCAGCATCGCAGAGGCAGCGGCAGGACACTGCATGGTGCTCTTCCTGCCACGGCACCTGCCGCAGCACCCTGCCAGCACAGGCAGGATTTTTCTATTCATGTACTCAATCCCCCGCCTCCCCACTTGATGTGCAGATCATCAGCATGGTGGCCAAGCTGTCGGGCGCCACCAAAGAGCCGCCTGCCGCAGGCGGTTTTGCAGCAAATGCAGCCGGCGAGTGTGGCGCGGAGGAGAGCGGCGTGCCCACACCCACAGGCTCGCAGCTAGCATTGGCGCGCCTGTCCAGCCAGCCGAGCGGCGCCGGTTGGAGCGTGGCCGCGCCCGCCCCGCCCGTGCCGGCACCTGCGGCGGGGCCCTCGCAGCAGCAGTCGAAGCAGCAGCAGCGGCAGCTGGCCATCAGTCGCGCCATCAGCCGGGCGGCCAAGGCCCCTGCTGATGCCGGGCGTGGCGGCAGCCTGAGCCCTCGCGGCCCTGAGACGCCGGTTGAGGGGCTGCGGGGCCTGCCCTCACAGCCGGCAGGGGTGGGCAGCTTCAGGGCCCGCCCGCAGCTGCGCTCCGCCTCCTCTGAAATACTGGAGGGCGGCCTGTGAGCCAGTGCTGCTGCCCTGCCTTGCAGCCGCCAGCATACTGGCATTAGTATCGCCGAATCCCTTCCGTTGTTTGTACATCTGTTGCATGCCTTCTCCAGGCCTACCTGTCGTGCATTAGCGAGCCCCGCCATTTGTTGTACAGCCCTCAGCTACTCCTGACCATCCTGTGTGTGTTGACTGCTTAGCGCTGCATAGCTGATCCGAATTCTTTTTAGTTGTCTGTCATGCACTTTGTGCTGCTTGTACTGCCTGCCCTAGTCGTTTTCGCTGTTGGCGCTTGTTGTTTGGACTCACAATGATGAAAGAAACACACACAACTAAGCAGGGGAATGGCAGAGAGCAGTGCTGGGGCAGATACAGCAGGTGCGGAGCCAACAAACGGACAGCACATCAAGCAGCCACACGCATAGGCGCTTTCAACATCAGCCAGTTCAAGTCAGGTCGTCTCCAAAGTCGCCCCAGGCGCTGCCTGCCGCTGCCGTGCTGGGCTGCTCATCCCAGTCCGCGAACGGCGCCCGCGTCTGCTGCACGTAGCCGGTGCTGCTCTGGGACACTTCAGACACCGGTGCGGCCTCGCCTGCTGCTGCTGCCTCGCCTGCTGCCACCGCAGGCGGCGCTTCAACTGCCCAGGCCTCGCCAGCAGCAGGCTCGCCCCAGCCCTCGACGGCACCAGCAGCGGCATGCTGCGCGTGCTCCCAGACGCCCTGCTGCTCTGCAGGCTGCTGCCATTCTGCTGCTGGGCCGCCCTCCTGCTGCTCGCCCCAGCCGCCCCACTCGGCAGCAGGGCTGCCAGCCGTCTCTGCTGGCCAGTCGGCCGCCACCCCTGCAGGTGCGGCGCTGGCATCCGCCGCCTGCTGGTCAGCTGCCCAGGGCTGCTCTGCCTCCCAGCCAGCCACCTCGGCTGGTGCTGCAGCAGCATCTGCAGGCTGCTCCCAGGCCGCAACCTCAGGCTGCACCTCTGCCGACCAAGGCTGCTCCACCTCCCAGCCGGCCGTCTCCGCTGGTGCTGCAGCGGCATCTGCAGGCTGCTCCCAAGCTGCAGCCGCGGGCGGCACCTCACCCGACCAGGGCTGCTCCGCCTCCCAGCCAGCGACCTCAGCTGGCGCTGCAGCGGCAGCAGCAGGCTGCTCCGGCTGCGACTGCTGCCAAGCACCCGCCTCCTCCGCCTCAAGCACCTCACTGGGAGCGGGCTGGGCGTCAAGCTGGGCTGCAGCTGTCGTGGCTGGCACCCCTGCCGCCTCCTCAGCTGCCAGCTCGTTGCTCCACTGCGGCAGCGGCTGCTCCGCCTCCCAGCCTGCTGCCTCTGCCTCCGCATCGCCGCCCTCAGCCATGGGGTTGGCAGTCCAGGCCGGCTGCCCCTGCGGCCAGGCTGCCGCTGCATCAGCTGGTGCAGCGCACACTTCGGCGGGCTGCTCGCTCCAGTCGCCTGCAGCGCCTGCCTGCCAGCCAGCCATCTCTGCAGCTGCGTTGGCCGCTGCATCGTGCTGAGCCTGCTCCCAGCTGCCCGCTGCCTCCTCAGCGGCCGGGGCATCGGGCTGCCAGCTGCCCGCTGCCTCCTCAGCTGCCTGGGCCTCGGGCTGCCAGCTGTCAGCTGCCTCCTCAGCGGCCTGGCCCTCGGGCTGCCAGCCAGCCCCTTCTGCAAGGGTGGTGCTCCACTCGCCGCCCTGCTCCTCTGCCGCTACTGGCACAGGAGCTGCGGGCTGCCAGGCTGCATCTGCCGCCAGAGCTGCGTCCCACCCTGAGGGCTGCTGCTCGGGCGCAGCCGCCTGCCACTCAGCCTGATCTGCTAGGCCCCAAACCGCTGCCTCATCCACCACGGGGTAAGCGTCCCCGGCTGCCTGCTGCTCCTCAGGCGCACCCCAGCCAGGCTGCTCCTCCCAGCCGCCAGCGCCGCCTGCCTCGCGCTCGGCAGCAGCTGGCTGCTGCTCCCAGCCGCCTGCCTTAGCTGCATATGGCTCGGCGGCAGCTGGCTGCTCCTCCCAGCCGGCTGCCGCGGTGCCCACGCCTGCCTCAGCAGGCGCGGGCTCCTCACTCTGAATGCCATCATCAGCCGGGGCGCCCTCACCATCTCCCTCCTCCGCATCGTCGCCCCAGCCAGCTTCGTCCTCCACCTGCGAGGTGCAGACATCAGGGCGAGCGAAACGGTAAAATAAGCTCGCTTGCATCTGCTCCAAGCATCAGATTAAAGCTACATCGAGTGATATGCACTGCTCTACTTTATGCATCAGCTTGCCGCATCAACTGCCCACACCAGGCCTGCAGTCACATCCAACCCCACCCCGTACGCCGCTCACCTGGGCCAGCACAGCCTCCAGTGCAGCGGGGTCTTCCCCCCGAGCAACCAGCAGGTCCATGAGGCGGGCCACCTGTTGGCAATAGTAGTGGCACACATGAGAGCATGGTCAGTGGGGGGTTTGGGGCGCAGACAAGAGCTGCGGCATAATGGCAGGCATTGGCAGGAAGGGACGCTCCAGAAGCGCAGCAAAAACCGCCCCAAAACCTGCCAAACTGCCTCCCCTTTCTGGCATGGCGGCAGGCGCCACCCACCCACCTTTGCCTCCTCCTGTCCCAGGCTGGTCAGGCAGTCGGTCAGCGTCTCCTCGCTGGCCGCCACCTCGCAGCGCAGCACCTCCACCTCGCCCGCCAGCGGCTCCAGCAACTGCGGGGGGACGGGGCAGGGACACAGGGCACATGTCAGTGAACATTTGTGGCAGGCTGGTGGGTGGGTCTGTAGGACGGGTTGACGGGCAGGCACAAGCATGGCATGCGTCTGGCAAGATAGCCGACGCATACCAACCCCTGGAACTGGCATGAAAGTCGCTGCGCTCAATCCCAGCATCTCTGCAACCACATCACAGCAGCCCACCTGCAGGCGGGTGTGCAGGTGCTCCAGCTCGCGCCGCAGCTGCTCCGCATCCGTGGCAGCCGTTGCCTCAGGCGTGGATGGCCGGGCGGAGCTGGCAGCGGCGGCTGCAGCCTCCAGCTCCGCCAGGCGCGCCCGCTGCTCCTTCAGCAGCTGCGCCATTTCTGCAGCAGCGGCTGCCTCGGCCGACAGAGCATCCCGCTCGGCCCGTGCCTCGGCAAGACGGTCCTGCAGCAGCGCCTCCTGGGCAGCACGTGCCTGCTCAGCTGCCTCCAGCTGCAGCTCCGCCTCTGCCAGCCGCTCGTGCAGCTGGGCCTCCTGGGCAGCACGCGACTCGGCCGACGCAGCGTACTGCTCCGCCGCCTGCTCCGTTGCCGCCAGCTGGGCCTGCGCAGCCTGCAGCTGCTGGTGCAGCAGCGTCTCGTCGCCGGCACGCGCCTCTGCAGCTGCCAGCTGAGCCTGCACCTGCTGCAGCTGGCTCTGCAGCTCGGCCGCCGACTGCGCAGCCGCCGCCTCGGCTTGTGCAGCTGCCTGGGCCGCTGCCTGGGCTGCCTCCAGCTCAGCCTGCAGCGCTGCAAGCTGCTGCTCCTCGGCTGCCACAGTGCTCTCGGCCTGCTGCTTGGCTGCTGCCAGGTCCAGCTGGCGCTCCTCGGCAGCAGTGGCGGCCTCCAGTGCGGCGGCCGCCTCCTCCTTCGCCAGCACCAGCTCGTGCCTGTAGGCAAGGGCGGCCAACAAGTAATCAAAATGTGATGGCAAATGGGGCCTTTAGTCAACTGCACGGACATGCCGGAAGGAAAGCGAGGGAACGCTCCTGGCAAATGAGCTTCGCCCCGCCCAAGCGGCATCACAGAACTACACCAGGCAACTTCCCACACCCGCACCTGAGCAGCTCCACCTCGTGCTGCCGGGACTCAGCGGCGTGCGCTGCAGCGGCAGCTGCCTCGGCGGCCTCGGTGCGGGCGGCACCCAGCTCGGTGCGCAGAGCCTCCAGAGCCTGCAGGTCGGGGGAGCAGACAGGGAAAGGAGGATGTGGGCCGAGGGGGTAGCAGCTCCGGCAGGGCCAAGCCGCACTTGACTGCAGCACGCACACTGCAAAGTGGCGGCGACGAAAATGGCTGAAGCGCAAGCTCACCTGCTCGCGCTCCACCAGGGCTTCCTGGGCAGCCGCAGCGGCGGCCTCTGCCGCAGCAAGAGCGGCAGCAGCAGCCGCGGCTGCAGCAGCCTGCTCCTCGGCAGCAGGGCCGGCAGCAGCAGCTGCCGCCAGCTGGTCGCGCTCGGCCTCCAGGGCCGCAATGCTGGAAGCAGAAGGGTGGAAGCAAAACCGTAACTGCAGTGAGCGGTAGCTAATGGGTTAGGTGAAACTTGGGCACGATTCATGCTCCACAGGCCGCTTTGCTCCACATTGGTACACAGGTATTCACAGTGGCCTGCCACTGTTCAACGCACCGCTCGTTGTCAGCAGCCCGCAGCTTCTTGGCCTTGACCACCTGCGGCGGCAGCGGGTGCAGAATTACAGACAAAGTCGAGTGCACTGTCTCGAGCTGGCACTGGGCAGACATGGGGGCAAGCCACATCCCACGAAGCTGGGACTGCCAGAGCCAGCGGCCACAGCTTACCGCCACCCTGCAGCTGCTCACACATACACAACTTGGACATACCACTCCAGACCTTTGCAACCGACTGCCCACCTGCAGCTTGAACTTCTTCAGCTCCTCCTCCTTGCCAGCAGCAGCCTCGCCTGCAGCTGCCAGCTCGGCACGCAGAGAGTCGGCGGCAGCCGCCTGGGCAGCCAGCTCCTGCAGCAAGGTGTGGGAAGAGCAAGGGCAGGGGTTCACAGCTGAAAGCGCTGGCAAAGTAGTGCATTGCTGCGGGTGGACAGCAGCCTTCATACTATTCGTCTCGCGCCAGCAAGCACACGTCTTAGCAGGACATCCAACACTGCACGCCCTGCAGCAAGGCCGCACCTCCCGCAGGGCTGCCGCCTCGCCAGCGGCGACCTCCAGCTGCGCATCCCGCTCCGCCAGCTGCTGGCGCAGGCTGAGCGCCTCCGCCTCGCTGTCAGCCAGCCGGCCCTCAACTTGCGCCATGAGCTCTTGCTGGTGGGCCGCCACTGCGGCGGCCTCGGTCACAGCAGCAGCGGCTGCCGCCCGCTTGTTCTCCAGGTCTGCGACCAACTGGCGCTGGCCCTCCAGCTCTGCCTCCAGGGCAGCCACACGGCCCTGCAGCTCCTCTGCTGCCGCAGCGGCGTCGGCCAGGCGCTGGGCCGCCTCGCCTGCGCCTGCCTGCTGCGACTGCAGCGCTGCATGGGCCGCTGCCAGCTCCGCACGCAGGGCGTCGGCCTCTGCAGCTGCGTTGGCAGCGGCCGACTCGGCGGCGGCACGCAGCTCTGCCGCCAGGCCGGCCGCGGCATCCAGCTGCTCCTGCAGGCAAGCGGACATGAAATGATGGCAGTCCGGGGGTCAGCAGGAGGGCGGAGGAAATGCCGAAGCGTCACCTTCAGGAATGGCGGGTAGCCGCAGAGCTGCACTCCAGCGCTGCCCACTGCTGGACCCCCTGGTTGAAGGCCTAAACAGTCCACTTGTGTTGTGATGGGCGCGGCTGCCTGATGCAGCCGGAGCACACCTGGCGCCCCTCCAGCAGCTCCATGAGCTTGATGTTCTCGTCGCCCAGTGCCACCAGCTCCTGCGGGATGGCAATGGAAGAGCAGGTCATGGGCGCGTCAGGCTCAACGACTTTGGTGGTGTGCTTGCTGCCATAACAGGGGGCAGCAACACTGCTGTGCTGCATTCAAACCCTGCCGCCACCACCTCCCAGCCCTTGCCTGCTGGTGCGAGGCCGTCAGGGCCTCGAGCTGCGCCTGCAGCGCCGCATGCTCGCCACCCAGCGACTGCTGCGACGCCTCTGCCTGCTCCAGCTGTCCGCGCAGCTGAGCAGCCTCGGCCTCGGCAGCAGCGGCCGCCTCTGCAAGGGCAGCGTCACGTGCCGCCTCCGCCTCTGCAAGTTGCGAGCGCAGCTCGTCAGCCGCGGCCTGGGCAGTGGCGACAGCCTCGGCGGAGGCCTGCTGCTCCTGCTGCAGCATCTGCAGGGCAGGTGAAATGGGGAGCAATTACGTCAATCGAGGGAGTGCGCACTTGCAAGCATATTGGCGAAGCAAACAGCTGGCAAGCGACCACACCACGTGTTGCTGCAAGCACTCTGCGCCACCTTGCACCAACCACCCATGTCACACCTGGATCTTCTTGCGGGCCACAGCAAACTTCTTCTCCAAGTCCTTGCAGCGCTGCGCCAGCGCGGCATGCTCGCCCTCGGAGGCAGCTGACGCGCCAGCAGCGGCGGCAGCCGACGCAGCCTCGGCGGCCTGCAGGGGCAACAGGTGTGTGTAGGCGGGCCGTGAGAGCTTGGATGAATGCAGTGTGCTTGAAGACGCCGTCATCTCCAGACATGGTTCTCAAAGACACTGGCAGCCACGGCTGCCATGGAAGCCTGCCAACAATGCCACACCAGCTAAGACAGCTGGGGCTCCCACCTCGGCAGCCGCCTGTGCCTCCTCCAGCTGCTTGCGCAGCGCTGCCAGCTCAACATCCTTGCGCTCCACTGCAGCCGAAACGGTTGCCTGCAAGGTAAGGTGGAAGGCAGCAGAATCTTCATGCATCAAACAAGCCTTGCACTCTCGAGGCTGGTTGCTCCTCGACACTCTGGCCATTAGCTGTAATGACTGCATGCCTGCAGATCATGCCTACTGAACACAGAACCCAGATAAATACACCAGAACAAAGCAGCGAGCAAAGTGAGCGCACCTCCATCTCGGCCTCCGCCCGCTGCAGCTGCTCCTGCAGCTGGCGCTTGAGCCGCTCCTGAGCGGCGTGCAGCTGCTCGTCCTTCTCAACCACAGCGGCGGCCACGGCAGACTGCAGGGGGCAGGAATGGGGCAGCAGTAGGGCAAACGTGTGAACGCTGAAGGGGGCAAACCAGGTGTGATGCAGTAACAATCTGACCCTCGAACACCCCCATGGCGAGCAGTTCGGCGGCCAGCCAGCATTCTTTCCTTCCCCAGTGCACTTGCCTGCACACGCTCCTTGGCGTCCACCAGGGCGGCGGCAGCGGCTTCTTCCGCCGCAGCGGCAGCCTCGGCAGCCGCGTCGTGCTGCTCCTGCAGGGCGATCAGAAAGGGAAGGTGCTCAACCTAGTCAATGTGTGAGCTGCTGGCCGTGGAACAGCACGATGCACACTGCCAAAGCTGCTAACCCCGCTACGCCAGGCAATCAGTTCTCACTGCCCACCTGCAGGCGCGCCTCCAGGGACGCGATGATGGCGTCCTTGGCTGAGGCAGACGCCTCCAGCTCCCTGTGACAGATGGGCAGGCAAGTGGATGGCATCGAAAGGGTTCTTGAATGATGCACAGAGGGGAAATGGGGGAGGAACACGATGCAGCAACAACCAACAAGCTGTGCCGAGCAGCAAGCAGGCATGCAAGCAGACCACACCAGCGCAGTGCAGGCAAAGGCTACTCCAACCGCACACGACCGAAGTGCTGCCCCTTACCTGCACCGCGCCTCGTAGCCGCGCAGCATCTCAATGGCCTCGTCCTTCATCTCAAGAGCCAGCTGCAGGGGAGGAAAGCGCAGAGTGCAACAAAGCGGGGGGATCAGCCACCAGGCAGAGTGACTCCTGCGCTTGCAGGCGGGAGAGCAGGGCACAGCCACACAATGCGCCCAGCATCTCGCTGTTCACAAGTGCACTGCTGCATCGGACAGGCTGCAGGCAGCAGAGGTGCCACAAGCCAGCCAGGCAGACGGGCCAACATCAACCCTAGCTGACACTGGCGCCTCTGCCCTCTCCACCCCTGCAGCTCGCTGTCACATTGACTGCTGCATCAGACACATGTGTACAGCCCACCTTGACATCCTCCAGCTCTGCCTCGCGTGCAGCCAGCGCCTCCTGCGCCTCGCTGAGGTCCATCTGCAGCAGAGCAGGGCCGGGCCAGGCGGGCAGGGGTGTGTTTGCAAGGGGTGCGTTTGCAACCGAACAAGGCACAGAGCAACCTGAAGGGAAACAAAACAATTTGCTGCATCGGCGGAGCGCTGCATCACTCCTGCAAGCAGAGCTGATACTGTGCAGTCGCCCGGACAATGCCAGCTGCCAGGAACAGCAGGTCAGCTGCCGCCCACCTGCAGAGTGACCAGGGAGGTCTGCGACTCCACGGCCGCAGTCTCTGCAGCAGCGCTGCCGCTCTCCAGCTCGCCAACGCGCGCCTGGGCGGCGGCCAGCTGCAGCAAGATAGCGGGGTCATGCAGTCACGGTTGAGGGCGGGAGTTGCTGAGTCAATAGCGGTTCAAGGCAGTCAAGCAGAGCCAACAAGGGATCAACCTACTAACTGCACCCAACACCCCTGCCAGCGCACCTGCCCGCGCAGGGCGGCCGCCTCCTCGGCAGCGGCCGCCAGCTGGGCGTCGCGCCCCAGCAGCTCCGCCTGTAGTGCTGCTGCCACACCCTCCTTCTTCTCAAGAGCGGCGTCACGGGCAGCCAGTGCCTGCAAGGGGGAGGGGCGGGGGCGCCGGGAGGAAGGAATGGTCAGTGGCCGGGCCGTTGATTGGCACTTGCAGCATGGCCGAAGTTTTGTGCACAGCAAAAGCCGCCGGTGCTGGACGCTGCAATCAACCATCCAGCCCCTGCCCACCTGCTTTAGCGCGTCGTGCTCAGCGGCGGCGCCCAGCAGTTGGCGCTGCTCGCTGTCGGCAGCTGCGTTGGCGGCAGCCGCAGCCGCGGCAGCTGCCTCCGCCAGCTGCTCCCTCAGCATTGCGATCTGCTCCTCAGACTCGGCTCGCTGGGCCTCAAAATCCGTCTGCTGCTGCTGACACTGCTTGCTGAGTGTTTCCACCTGCTGCTGCAGCGCCACCAGATCCTGACTCTGCTCGGCCGTTGCCTCAGCCGCAGCAACCGCCGCCGCACCCACGGCAGCGTGCAGGGCAGCTGCCGCCATCGCCGCTTCCGCAGCGGCGTCGCCCTCCGGCTGCAGCGGCTCGGCAGCTGGCTCGAAGAGTGCGGGAGCGCCCCACTCGTTGGCTGGCTGCTCAAGCTGCTCTGCCTGCAACTGAGCAGGCTGCTCAGGCAGCAGTGCCTCTGCCTCTGCCTCTGCCGCTGCCTGGGCCTCTGCCGCCAGCGGCTGGGAGGGCGGGGGCAGCAACTCCTCCAGCCCCTCCTCGCCCCAGCCATCGCCCCAGCCCTCACCCGCCTCCTCTGCAGCAGCGCCGGCATCTGGCACGCCCGGCAGCGCGGGCTGCTCCTGCGCCGCCGCCTCTGCTGGCACGCCTGCCGCCTCGGCCGCCAGGTAGGACTCAGCTGGTGCCACCTCCTCAGCAGGTCCCTGGGCTGCCTCGGCTGCTGCCCCCTCAGCTGCCTCCTCAGCTGCCTGCTGCTGCAGCTCCGCCGCCTGCTGCTCCTCTGCCAGCGGCTCCCACAGCTCCTCATCCAAGTGACCCCAGCCCTCACCGGCCGCAGCTGCCAGAGCCTCGGCTGCCGCCTCATCAGATGCCACAAGAGGCGCTGCTGGCTGCGCCTCTGCAGGCGCAGCCTGTTCGGCCGGCCAGTGCTGCGGCTCGCCGTCCCAGCTGTGCTCGGAGTGGATGGGTGGCTCTTCTACAGCTGTCCTGCCGGCCTCATGCAGCGCAGCTGCAGCTGCCACGGGCGACATCGGCTCGCCGTGCCAGCTGTGCTCCGCATGCGGCGGGGGCTCCTCATCCCAGCCGTCGCTGGGCGGCCGCGGCGCCGCCGCCTGCTTGGCTGCTGCCGCCTGGGCTGCAGGTGACAGCGGCTCGCCAGCCCAGCTGTCCTGGGCATGTGGCGGCGGTTCATCCTCCCAGCCATCGCTGGGCTGGCTGGCCTGCTCCGCAGGCTGCACTGGCTCAGGCTGCTCAGCTGCCTCCAGCTGCTGCTCGTCTGCTGCTGCAAACCTGTCAGCCAGGCTCTGCTGTGCGCCGCTGCCGGCAGCCGCAACTGCCTCGCCCTCCTCACTGAAGAAGGGCGCAGCGCCAGCAGACGGCCCGTTGCTCAGTGGGCCGGTGCCGGGCAGCGGGCTCTGCAGAGAGGCGGCGGGGGAACAGTAGGAGAGATGAGTGGCATGCAAGCATGGGGCAAGAATGGAAGGGACAGGTAGGTGCAGGCCTGTCAGTGCCTTACAAAATGGTGCTGCGTATGCCCCCGCCATGCAAGCAGCACCGAGACCCCAAAATTTTCAGCTCACCTGGCCCACGCTCTGCGCGCCAAACATGGTGCTGTGCAGGCTCTGCACCTCGCTCATCTCGCCGTCCAGCTCGCCTGCGAAAGCCCAAAAGGAGCAGGCGGCTCAGGTGGGTACGCTGCGGTACGCTTCAACAAGTGGGGCAGCTTGCTAGGCCTGTCTTTGCCCATTGAAATGAAAACCAGCATTGTCCAGCATGCACATCGGTGTGCTTGCAGCAGGCCCAGTGGCGCAACAGTCTGTCCCAACCGCCCACCCTTTCTCTGCAACGCCAGTCCCACTCACCCTCGCTCCAGTCCCGGCTGGAAAGCGTCTCGGCATCTGAGCCGTAGTAGGAGGCGGCGTTGCGAGCGGCGGCGGCACGAGGGATGCCCAGCTGCGATGCCAGCTGGCCTGCAGGGTGGACAGTGGATGCAAAGCAGGAGAGTGGTCAGCACACAGCAATGGCAACAAATGCAGACCGGCAGAAGCCAAGGGTAGCAAACACAGCACAGCCAGCCCACAGCTCTCAACAGCCACTCAAGCGAGAACCGATAATTGCACACCAGCATCTCTAAACCTGCCGCCCAACTCCTCCCCGTCCACCCACCTGGCGACAGCGGGTAGGCGGAGGAGCCCTCGTCTTCGTCCATGCTGCCTGCTGTGCCAGGCGGCAGCAGGCGGGACGGCGAGCCGCCATAGCTGGTGGGGGTGGAGATGCCGCCAGCGGCAGCGGCGGCCCGTGCCGCCTCGGCGGCAGCAAAGTCGGCCAGCGTGGGGCCGTTGGCAGGGGACAGCTCTCCTGCTGCCGCGGCTTGGTCTGCAGCAACAGCGTCCTCTGCTGCCAAAGCCTCAGCGGCAGCGGTAGAGCTGTCGGCGGCTGGGATGGCATCATCTGAATCGGAGCCGCCCTGCGCATCCCAGGGCAGCTGCTTCTGCAGCTTGCCCGCCTTGCGCTTGCGGCCGCCTGCAGATTGGCATGGCAAAGGGGTTGGCAGGTGGGCGGACAGCTCAGGAGCAGAAGCTATGAAGTGGCAGGTCAGAAAGGGCAAGGCAAGACCGCAAACAACACATCAACTCCAACCATGCAACAGCACCAGCAGGTGCGCGCACCTGCCACCGCGCCCAACAGGCCGCCCGCCACAGCGGCGGCAGCCTCGCCGACCTCCACTGCTGCTCCCCCAGGCCCGCCATGCTGCATCAGCTGCACCTGTGCGGCTGTCAGCTGGTGCTGGGCCGCTGCAGCGGCGGCGCCGGCGGCCGCCTTGAGCGACTGCAGCCCTTGTGCAAACTGCGGGCGCAGGTATGAAGCAAACACCTGGCCAAGTGTGGGGTCACCAGCGGCATAGTCGGGCGGGGCCAGGCCATCATGCTCCGCCGCTGCCACGAGGTCGGCAGCCGCCTCAGAGATAGGGCGCTCGCGAGGGGACGGCGGCAGGGAGCCGGGTGCTGCCGGGCGCGGCGAGCCGGGGCGGGGCAGCGAGCCAGCTGACTCAAGGGCCACTGCTGGTTCGGCGACAGAGGGCAGCACCACAGCAGGCTCGGCGTCCATAGGGGCAGCGGCATCAGCTGCCGTGGGAAGCTCGCCGCCCTCGCCGGGCACTGCATAGCCCTGCTGCTCCTGCTGCTGCTGCTCTGCTGCCGCTGGCACTGCAGAATCATCTGCAGCAGCCCCCTCTGCCTCCATGGCAGTCGGGGTGGCAGCGCGCGAGGCAGCGTTGGCAGCCAGGTGCTCGGCTGCCGCGGCCGCCACCACGGGCTGCCGCAGCAGCGCATCGTAATCCAGGCCCGCATAGCCCTCGGGGTAGTTCTGCAGTCAGATGGTGGCACCAAAGGGCAGACAGCAATGTATGCGCACAAGAGTTGCACATAGTCCGGGCACACGCACAAGTGCCTGCGTGCAGCAGGCAGCTGTGTCCAGAAGCTTGCGACACGCCTCTCCCGGCATGCTGCCATTAGTCCTGCCGCCTGCCCTCCAATTCCCTGTGTGTGCGTTGCCGCTGCCGCCTCTCACCTGGCCCACCCACTGAGCCATGGCGTCGGCCTCGTAGCCGCAGCCGCGGTAGTAAGACCAGAAGGACAGCACCTGCAGAGGCAGTGGGTAAGAATTGAGCATGCAGGTGAGCCCTGTTGTACCAAGCAATAATGGCTGCGCAAGCACCCGCTGCACACTGCAGGCTGCCCGGCCGCCGAAAACCCAGGCGCCCACGCATATGCTGCACAAGTCCAGCTGCAGTAAGCCCTGCAGCAAGCTGCGCACCTCGCGCACAACAGGGTCCTGCAGCAGCGCCGCCGTCTGCGCATCCATGCCGCCCTCGCCGGCAGCGGGAGCAGCAGCAGTCGGCGCGGCAGACGCGCCAGCAGCCTCTGGGTGCGGCTCAACAAACGAGTTGTGGTGCAGGGCGCTGTCCGCCGCCTGCTGGCCAGCGTGCAGTGGGCCGCCCGCGGCCGGCTGGGTCTCAGTGTAGGCAACCGCTGTCTCGATCTGAGGTGAGAACAGGAGTGAGGGACATACCAGGGTGGGTGGTAAGTGCAGCTGCTGAGGAAACAGGCCAGCAGCAGCAGCAGCAGCATGAGAAGAGGGAGGCGGATGGCTGCGAGCACCGAAACACCAGCAGGCGATCAGCTGACCTGCATGGTGGTGCCGGCTTGGGTGTCCTGCACCACCGCCTGGAAGGCCTCGGCAGCGTACTGCAACCAAGCGAACTATGGGGCAATGCTCGTAAGCACAGTTGCAGAAGAGTTGCAGCTGAGCCGTAGGCCTCACCGCGCTCGTCATGCAAGGAGCATCATCTGCAGCCGTGCAGCGCCCCGCCCACACAAGCCAATTCCTGCCCAGCGCACCTGGCCGCCAGGGTACTGGCCCTCCACAGCAGCGTACTGCTCGCTGACTTGCTGGCCGCCTGGGGCTGTGTACTCAACACCCATCTGCTGCGCAGCCTCCCAGGCCTGCTGCACGGTGCCCACATCCAATGAATCGGCACGCTGAGCCGGCGGCGCAGCTGCGGCTGCCTCTGCCGCTGCCTGCTCCAGCGCCGCCTGCCCTGCGGCACCTGCGTCCTGGGCGCCAGCAGCGCTGGGCGTGGCAGCACGGCTGCCTGCCCGGCTGCCGGCAGCACCGTCAGCGGCGGCCGGAGCGGCGCTGGCAGCCTCAGCCGTTGGGCCTGTCTCGCCCTGCGACTCCGCCTGGCTCTGCAAACAGCAATTGATCGAGGAATGAGAGCACAAATCAGTATTGCGCCTTGCTACTAGCAGAAGCACCGTCGAATGCCAGCAAGCTGCTGCGGGTTGACGCTCTCAATCAACAGTTGCACATCTGCAGCAGCACACAGCACGGCGTTGGTCCCTCACAACAGCTGCGCCACTGCACCCCATCCAGACCCGCTGCCGCACCTCTGCAGGCGCTGCGGGCGTGAACACGCCCGAGGGTGGCTTGAACATGGCTGGCGCCCCGCCGCCAAAGCCTGCCGAGGGGCGCAGTCCGCCCAGCACGCTGCCGCCGGCACCAGCGTCACTGCTTGTGGCTGATGGGGCGGCGCCAAAACCGCCGGCTGAGGCATACCGGCCTGCCACGCCTGAGCGGCGAGCCAGCGAGGGCGCTCCAGTCGGCGGGCCGCCTGCCGAAGCTTCATAGGAAGCCGCCGAGGCCTGGCTGGCTGCCTGGGCCATGATGGGCGGCGCTGCGGTCTTCTTCTCCTCCTCGATTTGTTTGCGCCGCTCCTCTTCCTCGCCCGGCAGCAACCAGCACTTGAGCTGCAGCAGGTGGGGGTGGTTGGAGGGTACAGCTGGCGTTGCACACGCCCAGCGATCGTGGCCCACCCCAGCGCTGCCTGCCAACCGCCGGCGCAACCGCCGCTGCTGGCGAAGGGGCTGCTCAAGCCGGTTGTTCGAGTAGCTAGAACGCCCTTCCGCACCTCTTCGTTGTAATACATCGCCAGCTTATCGCCCAGCTTCATCTTGACCGACTTCTTCTTCGACTGCAAGCACGGCCGGGGGTGCTTGGGGCGTGAGGGGCGGCACAGTGCAGGCAGCGGCGGCGACGGCGGCGCAGGGCCGGGGAGCTTGCAAGCGGGCTGCGGGCGGCGATACCAGTGCTACATGACCCATAAAACCCCACGCCAGGCGCGCCGACTCACGAAGAAGCGCGAAACAAAGCCGGTCGGCGCGGACTCGGCGCCCTCGCCCCCGCCGGTCTTGGCGCCATCGCCCTTGGCCTCCGTGCCGCTCATGGCGCCGTGTGGGGCGGCGCCACGGTGCGCAGCGGCCGGCTAGTTCAAGGCCGGACCGTGGTGCGCCGCAGCGCTGCTGCCGCTGCCTGTGGAGTGATCCAGCTGTGCTGGTGGCCGATCAATGCGCGCTGCGCTCAGCCGCCGTTGTTGTCGAGCCCAACTTGGGCAAACCTGCAAGTTCCACGGCTGCAAGCCGCCCCGCAGCCATCCACGCCAACGACAACGCCGATCGGATTGCGTTCCGCCGCCCAACGCCGCCCCATACCCAGCGGCAGCGGCAGCGGCGGCGCCACGTCACCGCAGCTCCGAGCCGCTCCGTCCTGGCTTCCCATACTTGTGCTCTCAAGGTTCACCATCATTGCACTTGCACACCATGGCACCATCAAACACCACGCTGCATCACCAGGCAGCAGTGCTGCCTTGCCCCGCCACGGCTGGCGGGCGGGCAGGCCCGCCCATCGGGCGCCCAACCCTCGGCGCTGCGCACCGCTCCCTCCCCCATGCCCTCCCCTGCCTGCCTCCGATCCCAGTCTCGCAACCATTCCATTCATATACTCCCCCACTGCCCACTGACACAACAATGAGCAAAACCAAGGCTGCCCTGTCACATGCATCCTCGCCGCTGGCGCTGGCGACGTGCATGCTGGCGGCGGTCGTGCTCACAGCCCTGCTCGTCCCCGCCGCCCGCAGGTGTGGTGGATCTGTAGGCATGTGCATCCTGCCTCCCGTGCTGAATGGCATGGTGCCTATGCTCGCTCCTTCTGACTATGTTGCCGACTTTTCAGTCTGCTTCGTGTCCACCGATGCAGGTGGGCAGCTGTGATTTGAGCAGCCGAGGGCAGGGCTTGCAGCTGCGCACTGCTGCCACATGCAGCTGCGCACATGTGACAAGCAAGGCTGATCAGGGCCCTGCCTGACCGCCACCGTGCTGTTGGCATCAATGTAACACGTCTACGTCGCAAACAGCAAGAAAACATGCAGCTGCTCTAACAACAGCAGCTGCGGGGCGGCACCACAGCTGCTGTCCCTGCCGCGGCCCACTCATGCACCGCGCTTGCCCTCGCCCTCCGGCGCTGCTCCTTCCCACTGCTCTGGGCTGCGCAGCAGGATGTAGCCGTGTGGCGTCAGCAGCAGGTCTGCAGGGAGGGAGGGAGGGTGAGGCACACGAGTGTTGGTGAATGGGAGCAGCAGGCAGGCAGGCAGCCGAATTGCGGTTTGCAGGGCAACCTCGTGCTGCCGCCTCTGCTGCTGCACAGAATCAGCCATCCCTTCAAACCAAACCGCTTCTGTGTGACAAACCTGAGCTGGCTCGCTTCTCTTCGTCTGGATCAGATGGGCCGAAGGTCCGCACTTGGCTCGGGGCGGGCTGCCCGGGCCCTGCAGGCACAAGGGTACGTAGCGACCAACGGCAGGCAAACTTTGAAAAAGCAGTTGGAGGGCTGTAGAATGAAGCATGAAGCTGCTGCTCACCTTGGGGAAATTTTTCGTCGTAGTCGTTCTTGGCGCCTCCCCAGTTGCCCAGCGGCCTGCAAACGGTGGCCGGCAGGGTGCTTGTGTGCCGGCAAGGCAACGAGCACTCACAGGCTCAGCCAGTGGCGGCAGCAGCGGCGCTCACTCTGATGTGCGCGCCTGGGAGGGCGAGATGGGCTGCCCCACCGTCTTGCCCAGGTGACCGAAAACGTTGGTTGCCATGCCCCTTGCTGCGCCTTGGACGCAGTGAGGGCCGCTTCCAGCGCCGCCGGCGGCGCAGCGGCGCAGGAGGGAGGCAGCGGCGGTGCACGACATGGCTGGTGCGCTGAAAGCTGGTGCGCTGGCCTTGAAGGGTGGCTGATCAACGTCTTGAGTTCGGCGGTGACCCAGCACCCTCATGCACAGCTTTCCTCCCACCATGGATGCACTGCGGCTTCCCCACCCTGCCTGGGCTTGTTTTCAGCATTGGACTGCTCTCGTCTGCATCTCAGCAGCATGCAGGCGTTTAGGGTTTGCTCTGGCAGCGGCCGCCTGGCGGCAAGGCCCCTGCACACCGCACGCACGCTTTGGGCCGGCAAGCAGGGCCCGGCCGACCAAGCTGGGGGCCCAGGGTGCGCGAGCACATGACAGCAGGCTGTTTGCCACCGCCGCCACCCATCAGCGCCGCCGGGCAGGCACCCCGACTTTCGTGCGCCGCTGCACCGCCCCTCCCCTCGCAGGCTGCCGCCCCGCGGGCCCCAGAGCGAAGCTGAGGTCAACCAGACGCGCAGCAGGGTGTACGAAGGTGAGTGTTACAGTGCATCAATGCGGGCTGGCAGGGAGCCCGTGAGAATGCGAGCAGGCACCCCAGGAGCGCCGCCGCCGCCGCCGCTCCTTCGTCTGCCGCGGCACCTCCTTGATCGCTCACCCTGTGGCCCCTGCACTTCAACTTACTGCCCACCAGGCGACAAGGTTGAGGACGCGCCCAAGTACCAGACCATCAAGCCCGGCCAGGAGCAGCCGGCGGCCGGCGACATCGCCTCGGGTGCGTGGCAGCTGTCCCTGCCCCAGAGCAACACTAATGCAGAGTGTTATGTCACTGAACAGCAGCCCTGCAGAGGCCATATGGGCTTTGGGGGAGGCCATACACGAGCACCAGGGACGTATTGCCAGGCGTGCAGTCATCTCAACGTTAACGCATTGCTTCTCTGGCTCCCGCCCCTGCAGGCCAGGAGTCCGAGCGCGTGCGCACGCCCGCCAGCCCCGGGCGCCCGCAAGACACCAGCGAGCCGGTGAGGGCTGTGAAGAATGGGATGAATACTCACTGCAAGTGTGCGTGTTCAATAACAAGTTGCATGGAAGTGCCGCGTGACTAAGCGGTGTGCCGCCGCTTGCTCTCTGGCCAGGTGGGCGGGCCGATGTGAGGCAGTCGCATGCGGAAGTCAAGGCAGGTAGCGGCAGCGGCAGCGGCAGCGGGTGCAGCATGCAGGTGCAACGCTGGCAACTGCCGATTCCCTGCTGCCCTGCACATGCTGCTTTGCGCTCACAAAAGTTGCACAAACAATGCATGTAAAAACATGGCAGTCGCTAGTGAAGGCAAGTGAGGGAGGAGCAGTGCACTGTGCTGTCAATCTGCTTAGATACAACCAGCGTCTGCTGCAGCCGGCTCATTGCTGCTTCCGCACAGCTGTCACCAGTGCCCAGCGGTCCTCGGTCTGCACCTCGAAGCCCTGCTAGCAGATAAGAATGAATGAATGTCAGCAAACAGCTGGCGCAGCAGGGACTACACAGCCACGGGTGGCAAACTAGGCAATGCAGCCATTCCAGCAGCAGCAGCGGTGCACCAGCCAGGCAGGATCAGCCCACACGATCTGCAACCGGCAACTACAAGAGCATAAAGGCACACGAAACACACCTCAAAGTAAGGACCATATGCCTCCAGCACAGCCGGCGTCTGCTCCTGCAGAATGCCTGCAGGGCGGCAAAAGAGCATGCACCAGCAGCATGTCGGAGCCAGCTCTGTCCTCTGAGCAGGCAGCAGCCTCCGCAATCAGTGCTGCAGCAGCACGCTTGCTTTTCCTGCTGAGTACACACTCATACCACACACACCTGAGAGGCCCAGCAAGCCGCCAGGCTTTGTGTAGGCCGCCAGGCGGGGCGCCAGAGCCACAAGGGGACCCTGCAAGGGGAAACACGTTCCAGGCTGGCCCCTCACATTGTGATGACCAGATACGGGCGATACGGTCAACGACCCGTACCTTCTGCCCTCTAGCCAACAACCAGCCAACCGCGCACTTGCAGAATGTTGGCGACTGTCACTTCAAACTGCCGCCGCTCCTCCGGCACCCCAGCTGCCGCCAGAGGCTCTTGCTGCTCCAGGCTAGCTGCAGCAGAAGATCGCATGTGGCGCCCAGGTTGCAAACACAACTGTGAGACAGCAGACAGGGCGGCAGCTGCAGGTGTAGCCTCATTTGCAAGGCAGCCCAGCGGCACTCTTGATAGCACAGGACGGCCACAGCAGAACTTGGCTGCAGCAGGCAGAAAACGGCACAAATGTGGCAGCTGCCGCACCTGCGCAGGCGTAAGCATCCAGCCTGTCCGCCACGCTGTTCAGCGCCGCATTGGAGGCCGTGGCCTTCACAGCCAGCGGCTCAATGTCGGTGCCCACCTGCGCAGCATCGGCATGCAGTGTGGCAAGTGCACCAGTTGGCAATGCTATGCGGCACTTGCTTGCAGGCATTAGTGTGCTTTGCTAAGGAAGCCAAGTCTCATTGGAAACAGAAAATGGCACATTCCAACAGCACAGCACAGCCGGCCCTCCGCCGCGGCTCACCGCTCGCGCTGCGCCCATGAGCAGCGCTGCCACCGCAAGCACTCCCGAGCCTGTGCCATAGTCCATTACCGCTGCCCCCTGCAGCGCGCCTCGCTGCTGCAGGGCCTGCAGCCAGCGCAGGCAGAGCCGCGTGGTGGGGTGGTCCCCCGTGCCAAAGGCCAGCCCTGCGGCGGGCGGAAGGCAGGGAATCAGGGTGGGTCTCCCATACGGTGGTTGATAAGGAGCAGCCTGCGCAGGGCAGCATGCCACCCAGTCACAATGCTTCCTCCTGCACTGCAAAGGACCACGCAAACAGCCCCTACAACCGCCGTGCGCACCTGGCTCGAGCCGGATGTTGACTGCTGCTGGGTCGGGCGGCTGGCTCCACACCGGCACGATCCACAGCCCCTCGCCGACTTGCGCCGGCTGGTAGCTATCCTGCACAGCACAGGGAGGACGCAAGAAAAGCATGGCAACATGAATGTCAGCAGCCGGCATCTGTCCCAAGGCAGTACAGCTGCCAATCTATGGCTTGCATGGTAGCAGGCAGCACTGAACCGGCGGTTGGTACTGCTGACGCACACAAGAGCGCTGCCATGCGTGCAATCGGAAATTCACAGCAGCGGCACAGTCGCTGCACGCACCCTCAGGCCCTGCTCCCACCCCAGCGGCATGACCGGGAGGAAGTGAGGGTAGCTCGGCACAAGCAGCCCGCACTCCTGGATTGACTGCTCCCAACTCTGCACACGCATGGCGGCACAATCGCTTTATCACCAGCCAAGAAAAGCCACATCAAAACAGCGAGCAAGCCCACCTGACGTTGCCCAGCTCAAGGAGGCGCTCATTGCAAGAGCTCAACGAGGCGCTGGTTGCACGGAATAGCCATGGCCACACGCCACCCAGCACCAAGCAGTGATGTTGTAAGCCGATAGCAGGAGCCAGGCCCTCAACCCACCTTGATTGACTGCTCCCAGTCCTGTGTGCGTACTGCCTCCACAGTCACGTGCTGGTGGCTCAGCCCAAAGTCGGCGGCAGTGGCCTCCAGCAGGCCTGCAGCAGCCACCTCCTGCGGGTTGCAAGCAGGGGACAGAGCATGCGCAGCGCCTGTGAGAACCACTCAGCCGGGCATGGTGCTACCCTTGGGAATGCACTTGGGATGGCATCCGATGGGCTGCCAGCGCCTGCCCCCTTTTTCCGCCAGGCCACATCGGCTGGCTAGGCAGTACAACTCAAACACCAACCTCTGGAGGGAAGTAGGCCACGACTGTGCAGCGGTCCCACACCCGCCCCTCGGCGTGCTCGTCGGCGAAAATCTCCTGGAGGCACACACAAAGGAACGGAAGCAGGCGCGAATTTCAGCGCCCAGTGCCAGTGGTGCTGCTGCCTTTCGTATGCCCTGATACACCGCACAGCGCTGCCTCGGCAGGCATCGGTGTGGGCACACTCCATCGCACCACCCACGTGGCAAGCACTGCTTGCCACATCAGCCAAATGGAGGGAGGCAGTACCTGCTCCCGGGCACCGTCTGGACGATGCTCCTCCACAGCCACTGACTGGGCGCCGTAGGCCAGCAGCACCTGATGGTGGGTAGGCAAGTGGGGTAACAAGGCAGTGGTGTTTGGTTTGCACAGTGCAGGAGTTAGCGAGGTCGGCAGCGGTGCAATGGCGGCAGGGGTTGTGTTGCGCAATCAGCTGCAGCAACCGCAGATGAAGGCCGCCCGTACCTCGGCCACCTCCTCTGCCACGCCGCCCGGCACGTCCAGCAGGCAGCACTTGAGGGAGCACACCTCCCTGCGGCGTGAGGAGGAGAGCAGGGTGAGAGGGCGGCAGTTGGGAAGCAGGATCAGCATGGCGGCACACAGGCAGGTGTCTGCACGGTCAACACGTTGTCATCTTCACAAAAAAAACAGCATCTCACCCGGCCATGCCACCGCTGCTCTCGCTGGATGCTGCGCAAGTGTGGAAGGGCTGCCGCCGCCGCTGCTGCCGCCGCGGCACCCAGCTGGCCCTTGTGGCATCAGGCTGCGTGGCGACGGCGCCTGGGGCGGTACTGTGCGCTTGCATGCGCCGCCGCGCCGCACTGATCCATCTAGCGGCGCATGCCGGCGGCTGTGGCTGGGCCGCGGCCAGGCGCAGGGCCCGCAGGGCTCCCAGTACCCTCAGCATCTCCCGTTTGGATAGTGTGCTTTGGCGGGGCAGTGGGTCACCGTTGAGTGTAAGCAGGAGGTGAGCAGGGAGCCGAGGCGGGAAAAGAACTTGGCTACGGAGGAGGGCATGCGCTGAGAGCTGAGGTCTGCAAATAGGAGAAGCGGGGAGGAGGTCAGCAGCGGCAGCGGCGGCGGCGATGAGGGCGACGGCGGCAGCAGCCATGCCATCATCGCGCACGCATATGCATGCATCGTCTCACCCTGCAACGAGCCGGCTGAACGCTTCTGCGACCCGGCCGGCTGCCTTGGCGAGAGGGGCTGCGACTGGCCGAGCGAGGGGAGGGCTGTGAATGGGCGGCGAACTGTGCTGTGATTCAAGCGATCCGTGCGATGCCAGGGCAGTGCGCGGAAGCTTGCCCTTGGAGGCAGTGGCAGCGCCGGCGCCAGCTCACCGGCCCCGCCGCCGCTCTCGCCGCGATGGCTCGCGGGACCTGGGCACTGCATGGGGCGCAGTGCAGTTTCCACCGCAGAACTAACGCAGCAGTGGAATGAGACCACATCATCTGCCCGGCAAGCCCCCGTTCCCTTGTGCATGTGCCCTTCCTCGCTGCTGCTGCCGCCGCCGCGAACATGGACAAGCACGCGCACTTGAGGCGGCAGCAAATGATGCAGCTGCATTGCGCTCACATTGCGCCCATGGCAAACAGCATGCAGCACCAATGTAGCCCTGCATGCTGCACCTTGGCCTGGCTGCTGAGCGTGGAATCGCCCGCATGCAGGCGGCGGCGGTGACGGCGGCCATCCCCTGGCGCCGCCAGGTGAATTAATTCCGGCTTCGATCAGTCTGCCAATCATGCGGGCATCCGCCCAGGGCCGGGCGGCGCCCGGGGAGCTGGTTTCGGCGTTGGTCGACGATGTGGAGTCGAAGAAACACCGCCGGGACCCCTTTGGTGACCGCTACGTGGCGCTGGCGACCTCAGAGTTCGGCGGCAATGCGCAGGTGCGCACTTAGCGGCACGCCACACCGCCGCCGCCGGAGGGGCGGGAGCGCACTGGCGCCGCTGCTCGCCACCCAACCACTGTCATGCTGCCTTTTGGATGCCATGCAGGATGGCGGGCGTGCCGCCGTGGAGGCGGCCACCACCAATGTGCACGTGCGGGTTGAGGTGAGCGCGGCCAGCGCCTGCGCACCGCTTTCCCGCCGGCGCCGCGCACCTGCCGCCTAAGCACTTGGGTGCCTTGTGACGTTGCTCCCATGTCACACATTGTGCCACCCATCTGCTCCTGCAGCTCATTCGCAGCATGAAGAACGCCCTGGTGAAGCAGACGCAGGAGGCTGTGAAGCGCAGCACCCAGCTGGGCGCGCCGCCCAGCCGCCCGCGCCTTGGCACTCGCGCGCGGCAGGCGGCGGCGGCAGACGCAGCTGCTGCCGAGGCCGAGCGTGCAGGTGGGGTTAGAATCCTGCAAGGCTGCATCCAGAAATGGCCAGAGGCCGTGCAGCTGCACCAGCCTTGCAAGCATCCATTCTGTTGCCACAGGCCGATCCCGCCAGTTGGGTGCTGCTGCCTTTTGCACCTCATACCGCCTGCTGCAGGGGAGGAGGACGCAAACAGCGAGGCCGCTTTCTTCTGCGACGACTTGCACCAGGAGCTGGAGCAGCTGCTATCAGGCGGCGGCCTGGCGCCTGACACGGCAGCCAGCCTGGCAGCCGCACAGGTGAGTGGGTGCTTACAATCAAGGACAGGCAAACAAGCTGCTCATCAGTGATGCTGGCTGCTGATGAGCCATGCCGTGCTGAACTTGCATGTGCGCAGTTGGTGGGCTTTAAGGAGCGTTGCGAGGCTGTTGTTTGCTGATCCCAGCTCTGCACCCTGCCCTTCATCTTTACAGCAGGCGCTGGCAGGTGGGCGGGATGCCACGCGCCTGCCACCTGGCGACTTGTCGCTGCATGTCGAGGGCGAGCTGGCGCCGCCGCCCTTTGACGCCTTGGTGCAGCAGTGAGTGTGGACGTGCTGGGTACTTGTTGCAGCGCTGTGCTGGTATGCATGCATTGGTTAGCAACTGTCTGATCGCCTAACATAGCTTCCAACCAATACCGCCATGTTTGATGCCATCGTACTGCTGCTGAGGAGCACCGCTGCTACCAACTGCTGTGCAGGTTGTTTGGCGCAGATGCCTCACAAGACACAGCCGCCGCCGCAGCGCCGCTGCCGCCAGATGAAGCGGCTCGCCTGGCCGCTGCAGTCAGTGCGCTGCAGCTTCACACGGCTGAGCTTGAGGCAAGGGGCGCCCTGCAGGTGGCAGGCGCTCCAGCGGAGCACTGGCTTCTGCCCGACGGCAGCAGCGGAGCAGCAGACGATGTGGACTTTGCAGCCTTGCCGCCATACCTGCAGGCTGCACCCCTGGCTGGCGCCGGCGGCGGGCAGCCCTTCTTCCAGGCGCAGCGGCAGCGGCAACCTCAGCCTCAGCAGGGGCCGGACGAACGCTACCAGCACTGGCCGACACATGCGGCAGGCGTGGCGGCAGCAGCGGCAGCAGAGAGCCACGATGCCATCCAGGAGGCAGACGAGGGTGAGTTGCCCTTATTGCTGCCTTGCACCTTAGCAGATGCATGCTGGCGTGTTTGGCTGCTTGGTGCTTGCCAGGTATTCAACAAGTGACTGTGCATCTCTCTCCCAGTGTGCGCCGCCTGACTCCCGACTCTCATGTGGCTCCTCTTGGTTTGCACAACCCTTCTACTTGCAGGACCTGCTTGGGGTGCCCTGGAGGGAGAGGCGTTTGCACCGCGGCACCACCCCGCCCTGCAGCTCAACCTGCAGCCGCAGCGCCAAGCTGGGCCGGCAGCTGGAGGCGTGCTGGTGACATTTGATGACGAGCTGCAGCCGCAGCAGCAGCGGCCGCAGCATGCGTGGCAGCAGCCTGGCCAGAACCAGTGGCAGGCGGGCGGGCAGCCATGGCAGGCGCACCGAGCGGGGCCGCAGCAGGCTCAGCAGGGGCAGGCCACGCTGAGTGACATTTGGGAGGGCGGTGATGGCGGCGGGGATCCCTGGATGGAGGTTGAGGATGGTGGCAGCAACCCTCAGTGGCAGCAGGAGCAGCAGCAGTGGCAGCCTGGGCATCAAGCACCGGCGGGTGCGCTGCGTGTGCCGATGTTTGCGCCCCGCCCCGGCCGGCAGCAGCTGGCGCTGTCGCACTCGCAGCCGCAGCCGCAGCAGGGGCAGCAGGCAGCCGGTGCAGATGAGGGCATTGAGGATGAGGAGGACTGGGATGAGGGCATGCTGGAGCAGGTGCGATTGGTATGCACTTCGAGGATCAAATCAAGTCTTTTTGCGAGCGCCGACCAGCTGGTGGTGGGCTGAACAGTGAGTGGTGCCTGCCCTGTAGCGCTCGACTGGATGATCCACCCTACTGACCAGTCAGCCAGCTGCCCTCCCCTCTGCCCTTCCAGGTAGCGGCCATGGAGCAGCAGGCTCTCGCGCAGCGGCAGCAGGCAATGCCTGGCGGGCAACCCTCCCAGCAGCAGCAGCAGCAGCAGCAGCAGGGCAAGCGGCACGTGCCAGTGTTCCGCAACCGGGCCTTCCAGCAGCAGGCGCTGCCTGCGGGCGCCTGGCCAGCCGAAAGCATTGAGGATGCGGATTCAGATGAGGAGCCACGACCGGCTGCTCCTGCTGCTGCTGCTGGGCCTTCGCAGGCAGTAGCAGCTGCACAGCGCGCCACAGCAGCCTGCGGGGCAGTGCCTCAGCTGGGCCGGCGGGGTGCGCTGCCACTGGCGAGCCAGGCTGCAGCTGCGGGGGAGGCGATGGAATCAGAAGATGAGGAAGGGCAGCAGGCCGCAGCAGCCATTCCTGCACAGCCGCACCGGCCTGGGCAGCGCGCCGTGCCTGCAGCAACGGCAGCAGGCACGGGCGGCCAGCCTGCGGTGCTGGTAGACTTTTCAGCGGTTGATGTGGAGGCGCTGCGCCCCAGCGTGCTGCTCAGGTGGGCTGGTACTGAAGCTGACGCTGGTTGCCAGCCGCCCAACTTGTTTGTCTGCAGATGAAGCGGATAATCTGGTTGATGTTTGCTGCCTTGTGAATGAGTGCTGAATTATTACTGCCACTGCAGGGCACAAGCCAGCGGCCATCCCAAGTGGCGCCCTGTGTTTGACCCGGAGCAGCTGCTGCTGCAGCCGCTGCGCTCCACACTGCGCCCGCCTTCGCTGCCGCCAGCTAAGCGCCAGCCAGGGGGCGGCAGCCACTGGCAGGCAGGTGCTGTGCAGACTGGCCAGCCGGCCAGCCACGCTGCCTCAGATTTTCTGGAGGGCATCACAGCCGCTGACCTAGCTGAGTGGGACGATTGGGGTGATGAGGACGCAGCGGCGGCAGATGCGGCTAGCTTCGATGCCGACTGGGATGAAGCGGCTGGGCAGTGGGGTGCCGACAGCCAGGCCCAGCAGCAGCAGCGGCAGCAGCCGCTGGTGGTCGGCTGGGATGAGCCAGCAGCAGCGTTGGCGCTGGGGTCTACCAATGCTGCTGCCCCAGCTGCGCCGTCTGCACTGCCGCCCCCTCCAGCCCCTGCTGCCTCACCAGCAGCACCCACGGTGCGCTTCCAGCCCCTGCTGGAGCTTGCCTTTGATTATGAGGAGGAGGGCAGCCAGGCAGAGGAGCCCCAGCAGCAGCAGCAGCAGCAGCAGGCACAGCATGAGCACAGCCAGCCAGTGTTCGGCGCGTCCCAGCCGCTGTCGCAGCAGCAGGGCGGTTGGGCCTCCCAAGGCGGCAGCATGGGCGGCTGGCCGCCGCAGCCAGAGGCCGGCACGAGTGACTGGCCGCAGGGCTTTGGATGGCGGCAGCCGTCCCAGCCGCAGCACAGGGAGACCGGGCAGGTGCCAGCATCAGCTGGTGATCCATGGGCAGGCCTGGAGCAGGCAGCTGACCAGCTGAGCGGCCAGGAGGAGGTGGGCGGTGAGCAGGCCTCACCGCCTGCTGCTGTGGCTCGGCCTTTCCAGCAGGCAGGAGAGCACGCGATCGAGGCAGCCTCGCCTGCTGCTGCTGACGCGGCTGATCCCTGGGCAGCGCTTGGAGGTGAAGTGGAGGACGCTGCAGCTGATGGCCTGGGTGGCAGCGGCGGCGGCTGGCTCAGCCAATCGGTGGACAATGATGCAGAGTCGCCAGCCACAGCAGTGTTTCCCATGGCTGCAGACCCGCCGGCAGACTCTTGTGTGGGTGGTGACGGTTCCTTTGGAGGCTGGGCCCTGGATGTGGAGTGGGAAGATGCCGGTTTCTTGGCGTCAACGCAGCAGGGCAAGCAGCAGCGGCAGCTGGCTGCTCAAGCCAAGGCACCCGGTAGCACCAAGGCGGCTGTGGATGAGATGGCAGCTGGAGAGGCAGAGGCAGCAGCTGCGGCGGCAGCAGCACTGGAGGGTGCCCTGGAGTGGGAGTATGATGAACCGGAGCAGGCAACAGAGGCGGCAGTGGCAGGCATTGGAGCAGGCAGCCTGGCTGCCCGCCTGGCGGCGCTGGGAGTGCTGGACCCCGCTGTGCCTGCTGCGGCAGCCGCTGCGGCGGGCAAGCGGCGGCACGAGCAGATTGGGGCGGAGATCATTCAGGTGAGGCCTGGGATGGTGGGTTAGGCACTGCTGCATATTCTGTGCGAACAGCACATCCCTCTCCCTGCCCGCTCTTGCTGACATTGCGACCACGGGTGCGACGCCCAGACACTCTGGCAGTTGGGAGGATCTCTTGCCTCTCCCCTTGACCCTTGCAGGCACTGCTGGAGGAGCGGCGCCGCGCCCGAGTGGACCTTCAACCCCTGCTGCAGCAGCTCAGCAGCCGCCTAGCTCAGGCACTGGCGGGTGGCAGCGGCAGCGCGCCCGGCAGCAGCGGAAGCGACACAGAGGTGGCGACGCTGTCGGCTGTGCGGCAGGCGTGCTTGGACGGCGGTGGCCCTGGCGTGCAGGCCAGCGTGCAGGTAACTCGCTGTAGTTTTTCTGCTCTAAGCTGAGGCGGTGTGATGCAGGCGGTGCATGCGAGCGTGGCTCGGCCTTTCTCTGGACCGGCCCTGCTGCCCAATGTTTGGCCGACTGACCCTGTCTTCTTGCCCTGTCCTATTCCCCCTTGCAGCGCTACCTGGTGGCTCTTCTGACCGCTGCCCACCAGCACAACTCTGGGGCAGCAGCAGCAGCAGCCAGCGAGGCAGAGGGCGGCGCTGCCGCTGCACCAGCTGCCTCTGTGGCGCCACTGGCGGCGGCGCTGGTGGGGAGGCAGCTGCTGCTGCATGCGCCGGGCGGGGCAACCGACATCCAGATTGCTGCTGCTTGAGAGCACTGTCTTGTAACATAGCACGCTCAGGTCCTGGTGCAGATGCAATGCAACATTCAGCAAGGCAGTTTGTATGTCGTTCACGTTGCTGCATGCGGCCGCCTGGCATGATGCCGCCTGGCTACCAGTGCCGTTTGCTGCGCATGGCTGCTTCCACTGTCCTCACTCCAGCCCGCAGTTTCCCGCCCTCACTCCAGTACAACACCCGGCTCCGGTGCGCCGCCTTGCATCGCATCATCCGCCTCCTTCTTCCTGCGCAGTGCAGCATGTGAAACGCACAGGCAGCGGTGGAGTAAGGGCTAACCGTAAGCAGCAGTCCTATTCATTATCGCGAGTGCGTCAGCAGGGCATGCTGCTTGTTGCAAATGTGTGATGCAGCTGCCTTTGCAGCAGTATGCGCTGGCTGGCATGCAGAACAAGACTCACCAGCGCGTGGCGCCTGGCATGGCGGTGCCCGAGGTGCCGGGGGCCTCTCCTGTGGTGGGATTACCGCTGATATGCAGCGCCTGCAGGGTGCATGCGCAGTTTAGCTGCTCAGCTGAGGAATTGCCACTCATTATGTGCATGCGGAAGCATGTGCAGCCAACAGCAGCACCGCCCCTGTAAATGCTCAGCGGTTTCTGCGCAACCACAAGCATGCAAGACCTGCCTGGGAGCCCGCCGCCTGCGGCTCTACTGCACAGAGCAGCGGGAGGGAGGAAGCAAATGAGCACCCACGCGTGCTCATGTGAATATTGCTGCTTGCAACTCGCAAGTCAGCTGACGCCATGTTGAACGGCAGGCACGCCTCCCGCCAGCCTGGGCTGAGCCCCACCTGATTCGGTGGCCGGCCGCTGCGCCTCCCCGACGCCCTCAGTGCTGCGCACTGCCCCGGCAGCCGAACCTGCTGCCTCGGATGCTGCGCCGGCGGCGCCGCTTGCCGCATCCTGTAGCAGCAGATGGGAGATGCGGGAAGTGGCGGTTGCATCTGGGGCGCAGGTCGTGGCGACGAGGAGACTTTTTAAAAGCGGCCCACATTGCTTTACACAGGCCTGTGCAGGCCTGTGCAGGCTGCAGGGTGGTACGGCAGCCATATTGAGCGCACCTTTACAGCCTCGCCAGCGCCGGAGGCAGCAGAGGAGAGGGCTGCCACAGGGTCGTCGCCATAGCCGCCGATTGGCGGCAGCTCGTCAGGCTCCAGCACCTCGTTCTGCAGGGATGAGCAGGCAAATGACCTTGAAGAGCGTGCAGATAAAGTACCAAGTAAGAGATGGATGCCATTGCTTGGGATACTCTGCACAACAAACCCGCACCTGGGCGTGGTGAATCTTCATCTGCCCCTCCTCCTCGCCGGGCATCTTGCCGCCTGCAGCTCGGGATGGCGGCAGCAAATGTAAGCGGGGCATTCCAGCGGTTGCAACCGCCCTGGTGCCCCTTTGCTAGCTGTTGGCCAGTCTGCATATGCCATGCAGATACACCTGCAGCGCCAGTAGCAAAGTCCACTGCGGCGCTGCTGCCCCCCGTGCAGCCGGCGGTGCCCAGGCGGCGCAGGGCGGCGGCAGCTGCAGCGGCGGCCCTGCCGCCGCCCTGAGCGGCCAGGGAAGTGCTCAGCAGTCGACTGGTCAGCATGGAAGCAAAGCAGTGCAACAAGAGAGGAGAATGAGAGGCATCCTCAACGACTTCCTCACATCTGCGCCTCGGGGCGAGCTGACGTGGCGGCGCTGAGGAGCAGAGCTGCTGCCTCTGCTGCCTGCTGCCCTGCTCACCAGCACAGCCAGCATGCTGCAGGCAGAGTCCAAGGCTTGTGGGGCGCTGCTGCGCCAGCATGGCCTGCGAGCCCTCCCTGGCGCCTCCCAGCTGAGCGCTGCCTGGCTGCCAGCGGCAGCAGCGGCCTGCGGCCCCAGTGCAGCGTTCACCACAGGCGCCAGCCGCAGCCGCAGCGGCGGCGGCCGCCGCACCGAGGGCGCCCACTCGGCAGCCGAGGAACTGGCTGCCGCCGCCCGCGAAAGCGTGAGTGTGCATCATCTTGGCCTTGATTCAACCTGATTGCATCGCCAGCTCGCTCAACCAAGTAGCCGTGCTGGCCCTGCCCGCCTGCAGGTGCGGCACGCCGCCGAGGGCGACATGGGCGCCATGGCTCAGGTGCGCCCAGATGATCGCATTATATTGTGATGTGAGCAGCTGTGCTAATGCAGTAACTGTGCGCTCAAAGAAGCATGTGACTAAGGCGGCATCCTTCCCTGCCGCAGGATGCGGTGAGCATGGCGCAGGCGGGGGCGCGCGGTGCCGCCGAGACCACCAAGCTTGTGTTTGAGAGTGTGACTGGCCTGAACCTGTCTTCTGGATCAGAGGGTAAGTGATTCTGGCAGGTGTGACGCTGCATTGCATGCAGGTCGTCAGGGAGCTGAGCAGGCAATAACTGTGGCGGCACGAATGTCGGCGGCGGCAGCAAAGCAGCCTGGTGCCCCCTCAACTTCCCTGCCGCCAATTTGGCGGTTGCAACCGCTTCCCCACCCTCCGCTGACTCCACTTTCTACCCCTTGTTGTTAGCATCGTTAAGAGGCTCCACAATTGCATCCCTCCCCGCAGGAAGCTCCTCTGTGAGCAGTGCTGCGTCTGCGGCCGCTGATGCTGCTGGCCGGGCGGCTGACACCATGGCATCGAGTGCATCTGCCGTCTACCATGAGGTGCGGCTGGGCGGCGGCACATGCACAGCACGCTGAGCATGCTGGCCTGGTGTGGCGCCATCTGGCGATGCGGCTGTCCTGCCGAGGTGCATGCCCAGTACAATTGGAGGGCAAGCCAAAGGCATTGCCGCATGCAAGCCTGAACCCTTGACACCGCGTTCCGTGCCGCTGCAGACTGTGGGAGCCATGAGCCGCACCACTGTGCCAGGCGTCGCCGCCAAGGGTGGGCTGCAAGCTTGCACGCCTGTTTGGTAGCTCTGGCCGTGGCGCTGCCTTTGCATGTCAGGTTGTGCAAACGTGCCGAGCAGCTTGTGCCTGCAGGCTCGCTTGCCTGCGCTGACCTGGGCTGCGCCCTCAGCCAAGCCTGCTGCTCACCATCTCCCTGCTGCTCTCCAACCCCTGCAGGGCCGGAGTCCACTTACCGCAACGATCCCGGTGAGCAGCAGCACTGCTGGTGCAGGTTCCAGACGTCTGCATGTTGGAGCAGCCAGAGCGCTGCAGCCTGCTGAGTGCATGGCCGACCCGGCAATGCAGCCCAGGTGGCACTGCTCTACCTTCCCTGATTGACCAACCGCTCCTGACCCTCCCCGCCCTGCAGGCGACTGGGCGGGCGTCATGGTGGAGTCGGCAGTCGAGACCTCCAGCCCAGTTTCTGGCTGGCAGTCCGGCGGCGGCGCTGCTGCAGGCAGCGGAGGTGCTGTGGGCGGCGAAGACATTGGAGCCAGTGCCAAGGGCTCTGGCGCTGGTGGCACCGGCTTCGCCTCGCCCTCTGCCGCCGGCCTGGGCGGAGGCAGCCTGGGCGGCTTGGGAGACATTGCTGGCGGCGGTACCAGTGGCGGCGGTGCCGGCCGCGCCGGCCTGGGCTCTGGTATCAGCGAACGGGCGTTTGAAGAAGATGAATTTTCCCTGGCAGAGGGCCCAGCGAGCCGTACTGCCTTGCACGGCACCCCCGCCTCAGCCTTTGGGTCTGAAGGTGACTGGGAGTTTGGTCGGGAGGCGGCAGCCCTGCGTGCCACGGCAGCGGCGATGGAGGCGGCGGAAGGGGCGGGCCCGGCGCCGCAGGGCAGCGTTGAAGACGAGTTTGGTGTGCAAGGCCAGGGCGGCAAGCAGCAGGCCTGAGGAGCCCTCACATTCACATGCCACGCCGCCAGGCTGCCGCTGCTGACGCCACTGGTGCGCTGGCCTGTGATGTAAGATGCGTTCGCCCGGTTAACAATAGTTGGAATGATTAGTGGAAGCTGCGACACGGAAACATGCATGTGCCAAGAGTGAATAGTCGGAGTGGGGTGCAGAGAACAAATAGCAGTGGGTCCTGCAAATCGGCATTTAAACTGATCATGCCACAGGCTGCACGCGGTAGTGCAGCTGATACGTCAGCCCGCCATAGCTGCTGCGGTGCGCCAGCACACACGGCGGCAGCAGGCCCGCCCCAGGCTCTCCGGTGGCGGCAGCTGCAGCAGCCTCCTCCTCTGCCGCCGACGCTGCCTTGGGCCTGCCAGGCGGGAGAGCAGGGAATGAGTGGGCATGGTAGCAGAGAATGAGCGTTGCGGGATGGGGTACAGGAGCGGATGCGGCACTCCTGCATGCGACTGGTGGACAAGCCCCCCTCTGCCCAACAATAAGAGCATCGCCCTGCGGAAACTGCGCTGCCCCCGCCAACCACGCACTTGAGGCCGGAGCTCTCTATCTCGTACAGCAGCGAGTGGCGCAGGTGGGGCGGCAGGGCGGCTGCCAGCTCCATTGCTCGCTTGCCCTCCTGCACAGAGAAGAAGGCATCAGGCAGCATGAGAGTGCAAGCATTTGACGCAGTTGCATGGTTTGCAACGCCAGCTCCTCTGCACGCTTGCCCTCCTGCGCAGCACGTCAAGCAGCAGGATACTAGGTTTCAACAGCAGCAATGCAACATGGCACGGCAGGCAGCAGGGGTGCAGGCATTCGGCAGCGCAACTGTGCGCGTGAAACACCGACAGCGGGCTGGACTGGCAACGCAATCACCATTCTTTGGCAACGCCGGCACACGGTGGGCAGTGCAGCTTGGGGCAGGCATGCTGCTGGAGTAGTCACACTTACCGCTGCGGTCACAAACACGAGCGACTCCAGCAGGGCGGTCCACAGGCGGGTAGCAGCCCGTGGCCCCGGCTCAGTAAGGTTGATGGTGAGGGCCAGCGGCGGGGCAAACTGCGCAGCATCAAACAGCACGCCTGCAGGCGGCAGTGGGGGCGGCGGCAGCTGCATTTTCATGCATTTGCATGCAGGGGCTATCTGCGCTTAGCAGTCACCGCCTGCTGCACAGCCAGCAGCTGGCAGCCCAGCCAAGCAGCAGGGTGCAACAGCTGTCCGCAAACTTCAGGTGCGGCAGACCAGCTGAATTCAGCAGCCGCGCCATCAAACACTCAGCAACCAACTCAGATCGAGCTGATGCTTGCCTGAGCCCTCCACTGATTCAGCAGTCACCGTGCCCTGCCAGCTGCCGGTGATGGAAGCCACTGCCTGGTGGCCTGCTGGGGGCGGCAGGAGTTGGTTGCAAAGAGGTCAAGCCATGTCGGTGCGTGCAGCAGCCAGCTGCCGGAAATGGAGGCCGCCGCCTGGGGACAGCACACAAAGCCGGCGATCGCTGAAGACCAACCAGCTCTGTTGGGTGCAGTTGCGTAGCAAGCCGGCCATCACCCGCCACACCCACCTTTGCCGGACAGCACACCCACAGCGCCCTGCACCGCCCCGCCGCCGAACGGCCGGAACGCCAGCTCAGCTGCAAGCCCAGTGGCTTCGCACCCAACCGTCAGTGTGCCAGCCAGATCCAAGGGGCACTCCTGTGGCGGGTGGCAAGGCGGCTGTCAAGGCTAGGCTGGCAGCAGCGCGCCAGCATTGAGTCCGCTGGAAAAGAGGAAGGATACAGAGCTGGCCACAACTAACTAGCGGAAACTTCATCTGGGCCCCAGCCAACACAGTTTGCACAGCACAACCAGGCAGTTACTTGCCAGCTGCCCAGAAACGGACCTCCACTCGGCACCCACCTGCGCTAGCGGCCCCGCCAGCACAAGGGCGGGAAGCGTGCAGGTGTAGGTCTCGGCATGCCGTGGGAAGGTCACAACAACCTCTCCCTGCACAGCACATGGGTATGGGCCAAGCAAATGCCATGCTGGCTGGGACCCTTCGACAGCAGCAAGCATGCAGTGCTTTGGTAGCTGCACACCGGCAGGCAGGCTTGCAAGCAGTTGCACTTGGGAGCTGCTGCACAACAGCAATGAGGTTGGCATAAGCAAACCAGCACAAACACCAGCCAAACAAGCCGCACCTCCAGCGCACACTCCACCCAGGCAGGCGGCTGCCCTGCGCTGCCGGCCCTGTCTGCCTTGCTGCCGCCTGGCAGCTTGTCACGCTTGCCGCCTTGCTGCTGGCGCGCCACAGCGCTGGGCGTGAGGCGCAGCTGCAGGGTGGCTGCCGGGGCAGCTGCCGCCTGGGCAGCACCTGGTCCAGCCCCAGCAGCTGCTGCTGCTGTGTACTTTGCGTGCTGAGTGAGAGGCAGGGGTTCATGGGAGCAGAGCTCCTGCCGGTGGGTAGAAGGAAAGAGTGGCAATCTAGGCTGAAGTAGCACGGAGCACCACCCTGTACAATCGCGACTGCACATGCAGCCTTTGCAGCCAGCCTGCCTGATGAACTTGCCTGCAGGAAGACTTGCATGGCGTCGCCCCTGTGCTTCTCCGCTGCAGGGCACATCAGGGCAGGCGGCAGCAGTGTTTGGTGAGCACGAAGTGCCTGGAGAGGCACGGGCGGCGGCGGCACGCTTTGCCAGCACAGCAGAGCACAGCACATGCCGTGCAACGTGTTGCTGCTCATTCTGGCAGTATCCAAATACAACCCAGCTGCCGCTTGGACAGGTAGTGCTGGCCCAGGATGGAGGTTTTGCTCATCCTGGCAGTATCCCAGTGCAACCCAGCCTGCCCTCACCCAGCTGGCGCTTGGACAGGCAGTGCTGCACCGCAATGGAGGTTTCGCTCATACTGGCAAAACTAGTTACAACCCAGTGCCACCCAGTCTGTGCTCACCCAGCTGCCGCTTGGACAGGTAGTGCTGCCCTAGAATAGAGGTGGGCGTGTCTCCAAAGCTGCGCCCTGGGCGCAGCAGGTCTGTGGTGGCGTACAGCAGAGCCCTGCATTAACAGGGCTTGAGGAATGGTTATAGTACCCATGGGGAGTGCGCACAGCTTGGAATGCAGCTCTCATCAATCAACCACAGGTGTGCCCAACCGCACGCCAACCGCCCCCAGCATGTTGCAATGACGGCAGCACCTGCACACCGCCAGCATGCGCTCCAGAGGATCTGGGGCTGCCTCGGCACGCAGCAGCAGGCCAGACAGCGTCGTGTGTCGGTCTTGCTGCAGTGGTGAGACGGCAGTGGAAGCGGCGGGGTTGGAGGCAACCTCGCGACGGCAGCGGCGGCGGCGTGCAACCGAGCGGCCACCGGGCACAACAGCAGCCCGGGCCCTCGCCTGCTTGGTGGGATCAGGGGCCGCCGCTTTGTTGCGTCCGCCGGCAGGCTTGAACACGGCCCTGGGGCCTCCAGACGCCGCGGTCGCCATGCTCGTTTGACCGCTGAGGCTGCTGCCGGGACGGGGATCGCGGTGTGCGATCGCTGGATCGGTGCAAGTGCGACGAGCGGCCCTGGGGGTTGTGGGCTGCCTCGAGCGGAGCGCCCCATGCACGCCATGCCTTGCACTGGCCCCAGGCACGCGCTGCTCATTGCCCACGCTTTGCCGTGTGTTCAAATCTGTCCAGGCCTGCCGGCAGCGCCTCCCGCGGCCCAGCGCTGTTTGCGCCGCAGCGCTCTCAGCCGCGGTCCCCACAGCCCTCCCGCGGCGCACCAAAGTCCCAAGCAGCCATGGCCAGCGCCACATCCACGCCCTGGCTGCTGCGGGACACCACCCCGCCCTCCCGCGGCGGCAGCGCCGCCACTTCTCCCGCCCGCAGCGCCGCGAGCTACACCGCCACCCCCTCCCGCGGCAGCTTCACCAGCGCGCCCTCCCGCACCGGCGGCAGCTTCACGGGCCCATCCCGCACGCCAGGCAGCTTCACCGGGCCCCCGGCGCGCACCGCCGGCAGCTTTTCGGGCGCGCCCCCTCGCAGCCCCGTCCCCGCCAACGGCACGCTCGCCTCGCCGCCGGTTTCACCCACTCCTGCCCCCGGCAGCACCCATGTTCGCTCCCCGAGCGGCGGCGCTGGCAGCACCCACGTGCGGTCGCCCAGCGGCGGCGCCGGCACCACCACGCCGCGCACAGCAGCGGGGCCCGCCGTCCCGCCCCGCCTCACCCTCATCTGCTTCCCTCCCTCGGGCACCGGCGCCGGCGTGTACTTCGGCTGGCAGCACCGCCTGCCTCCGGGCGTGGACATGCTGGCAGTGGAGCTGCCGGCTCGAGCGAGCCGCATGAAGGACGCACCCATCGACTCCATGCGCCAGCTCATGGAGTGCGTGCTGCTTTGGTCTATTTGTGTGTTGTGTGATTTGTGTAGCCTGCTGGGGAGCTTCGGCGGTACCCACCCGCACCGCCTGTTTCAGCGCTTGTGGAGGACCCCCGCTATAATGTGTGCTGCTGCATGCCAATAAATTGCTGTTTAGCATTCTGCTCATTACAATTGCTGCCAGAGAGCCTGCCCGGTCTGTGCAGGTGGCACCAACCGCCGCCGCTCCGCCAACCGACCGTCCCAACCGACCCCATCCTCACTGCTCCCTCCCTTGCTGCTCCTTCCCTCGCTGCAGCGAGATGCTGCCGGAACTGCTGCCCATCCTGCACCAGCGGCCGTTTGTGTTCTTTGGCCACTCCATGGGCGCCTGGCTGGCATACCAGGCCACCCAGGTGCGCATAAGCTTGTTGAGGGCACTTGCCTCAGCGTGCCAGTGAGGCCGTCTGTCTAAGCGAGGGTTTGGCCAGCTGGTGCCGCCCTCCCTTTTGGTTTCCGCCCATGGCCAGAATCCATCGGCTGGCCACCCGCCTGCAACTCGCCTGTCCGCTATCCACAGCTGCAAACCGCTGCTTACCTCCCCCTGGCATCCCTCCTGCAGGAGCTGGCGCGCCGCGGCTGGCCCCTGCCCCTCAAGGTCTTCATCTCCGCCAACCGCTCGCCGCTGCTGGCAGGTGCGCGGCTGGGGTGGTTGGACGGTATGCAGCAAAAAAGCATTGGTGACGTGGTGTAGGAAGCACAGCCTCTGAATCTCCTGCCAGACTTGAACACCTCGAGCCCAATGCCAGCGCACCTGCCGATGCATTCCTTCAGCCGCCCTTACCGCCCCTGCCATGCTACCCTCCCTGCCGTGCAGGCCCGGAGCACGACCTGAGCAAGACGCTGATGCACACGCTGGCGGAGGAGAAGTTTTGGGAGGAGATGAAGGTCCGGTACGGCGAGAACCAAAACATGGTGAGTGCGTCTGGCCTGGCATGCCGCGCCTGGTGTGAGATTTGGCAAGAGGGCAGCTGCTGCTACGGCGAGAACCAAACATGGCGAGCTGGCATCTGGTTCAACTTGTGGCACAGGCGCTTCCATGGACGACTGCAGTGCGGTTCATTTACAGCCAGCACTTGGGAGGCCTGCCTGCCACCGTAGCAGCCCCCATCAGCTTGTGGTTATGCCCCGTCAGCCATGCCCCCACCCTGTACCCACCCCCGTTACCCGCAGGAGCACCCCGCGGTGCGCAAGCTCATGCTGCCCATGATGATGGCTGACTACAAACTGATGGAAACTTGGGAGCCCTGGGGCCACGACGCAGCACCCACCAACGGCAGCAGCGGCGCAGGGGGCGCGGCGGGCGGCGCGCCGCCGGCCGCCCCCGCCTCGCCGCAGCACCAGGCCGCCTGCTGCTCCTGCTTCGGCATGGGGCAGCCGGCGGGCGCGCCGCCCGGCATGGTGCTGCCGGTGCCGCTGGCCGCCTTTGGAGCCGAGTACGACAACCGGTGAGGGGTGTGTGCCTTGGTGTGCAAGTGCAAGGGGCAAACGCCGTGTTGTGTTGCACAGTACAAAACTTGCCGCGCCATCGCCCGTCAGTTGTCCTGCCAGCACCAGTGCCAGGGTATTCAGACGGATGTACGTTTCTGCCTCTCACCACCTTTGGTGCCGTCTGCACACCCCGCAGGCTGACCAAGAAGCAGCTGTCGGCGTGGGTGCACGTGGCGCCGCCTGGGCAGTACGAGGAGATCTGGTTCCGCGGCGGCCACACGTGAGGAACCTGAGACAGTGCTTGCCTCATTTCAACTGGCCTTATTGGTTGCCTGGCTGACATGGCCTGGAGGGCTGGTGCCTGCATTTACAGCCTCACCTAGCCGCAAAAGCACCATGCAGCGCCGTCAGCGGCAGCCGTGCCTGCTCCGCTTTCGGCCAGGAATGCCCCTGCCACACCCGGCTTTCAGCAAGCTTAGACCTCCCTCTACCCAATCCCCGCTATGCAGGTACGCCACGTACGATGGCCCCGGCCGCCAGGCCATGCTGAGCTGGCTGGGCAACGATCTGGTCCGCATCATGGGCGAGCTTGAGGAGGCGCCCCCTGCCTCTGAAAATGGCAACGGTCAGCCGGCTGCTGCTACCCCTGCTGCTGCTCCTGCCGCGGCTGCTGCTGCCGCTGCGGCCGCGGCCACCGCGGCTGCTTCACAGCAGGGCAGCAAAGCTGCAGCTACAGCCGCCGCGTCCAACGGCGCAGCGGCGGCGGCGGCGGCGCCTGCCGGCGGTGTGGCCGGCTGGCTGGCGCTGGCGGAGGCTGCGGAGGGGCCGGCGGCGGCTCGGCAGAGCAGCGCCGCAGAGATCGCAGTGGAGGAGGAGAGCCAGGCTGCCTCAGCGCCCGCAAGCACTGCTGCTGCTGCTGCGCCCAAGCCGGCGGTGGCAGAGCGGCGGGCCAGTGCCAGCGAGGAGCAGCAGGAGGCGCCTGCTCGCTCCGGCTTCTGTGCAGCATTCACCTGCTGCTTCGGCTGAGCTGGCCGCGCTGTGCGTGATGCACACCGCCCATTTGGCCTGCGCAGCGGCACAAAGTTGATCATTCACCCTTGACAACACTCCACCCTGACTATCCGCACCTTAGTATAGCACCCCCCATAACTCCACACTCCCCATAACCGCAACCCCATAACCACCATGATTTGCCTTTTATCGGTTGATTCGCTGCAGCGACTGACCCCCAGTGGAGTCCTGCCATAAAACCAGAACTGCCCCACCACTCATGCCCACGTATTGCTCACTATCATTTGCCACCCCACATTGCTGCACCTTGTAGTCAAATGACAAATGCCAACAGGGGCAGGGTGGAAATGACAAGCAATGCACTAGGCTGTGTGGAACGGCCGGCAGAGCAGCTAGCTGCATTGTCAGGGGCCTTTCTCTCAATCAATCCAGGCCTTGGCGCCGCAGCTTGAACTTGGACACCCGCTGCTGCTCTGGCTGCACCGCCTGCTGCTGCTGCTGCACGGGCCGCTGCTGCTCCGCTGGCTGCTCAAAATGCGCAGGTGATGCAGGCTGCCGCTCCTGCACAACCGCAACAGGTGACGGAGCGCTGCCAGGCTGCCGCTCCACCACCGCACCCGTGAACGCTGCTTCACGCCGACGCGCCGCCTCCTGCTCTCTCTGCCGCCGCAGCCGTGCAGCTGCATCCTCACTCCCGCCGTGCTGCTGCCGCTGCTGTTGGGGCTGTGCTGCTGCGGCAGTGAGCTGCTCTGGTGCCAACTGCTTGCCCAGCAGAAAGCCCGGCTTGAAGCCTGCTGGCTTGCGGGCACTTGCGCCGCCAGCCGCTGCCTGTGCTGCTGCCGTGGGGGCGCCTGCCGCCTGCCCACCTGCGCTGCCTGTCGCATGCCCTGCTGCGCTGCCTGCCGCTGCTGTTGCTGCTGTTCGCTGCCAGCCCTCTGCAGCAACTTCAGGCAAGTCCAACTGCTCCATGCGCTGCATGAGGTCCTCGAAGGAATCTTGAGACTCCACCTCTGCTGCTGACTCATCCTCTGATGCCGACTCGCCCTCTGGTGCCGAGCCTTCTTCTGAGTCTGAATCGGCTTCTGATGCTGATTCGTCCCGCATCTCCCACTGCTCCACCTGCTCTCCCCCTTGGGAGCTGCTGCTGCTCCCACTCGCCGCCGCTGCCACCTGCTGCCCGCCATCGCTGCCGCTGGGAGCTGCCTGCTGCCCATTGCCCCCGCTACTGCCGCTGGCAGCCGCCTGCTGCCCGCCCTCACTACTGCTGCTGGGAGCCGCCTGCTGCCCGGCGCTGCGGCGCCGCGCACGGTCTGCGCTCGTCTCTTGCAGCGCGCCGTGCACCGCTTCATCATACTCTTCTCTGATGTCCACAACTTCCTTGCCCTGCACAGGTGAGGAAGGAGGGGGAGGTATGCACGTGGGCCAGCAGCGCTTGCGCAGCCTGCACGTTACTCTCAGCAGTTGCTGAAGCAGCGGCAGCAGTGCGGCAGGTGAGGATACGCAGGCAGCGGACGCCGCAGCCTGGCTGTGTATCCTCGTGCTGCACCAAATTCCACCAATTCGCAGACTAATGTGGGCCTGCCGTCCTCGTCCTCACCTCTGTGCTCGGCAGCTGGCCGCCCGCCACCGCTTGCTCGTCTAATGCAACCCCCAGCTGCTGCAGCGCCCGGCGCAGTGCGTCGAGGTTTTCAGGCGACTGCCCGCCCACCAAGCTGGCCAGCTGCTGCCCGCTGGCCTCTTCAGCCGCCTCCCGCTGTGGTGCTGGCTGCTGCGCTGCAGGTGGCTGCTGTGCCGGCCGGCGTTGCTGCTGCGCCTGCTGTGCCACAGGCCGCTGCTGCTGCCCTTGCGGCTGCTTGTTCGCGCCGGCAGGCAGCAACGCCTGCAGGCGGTCTGCAGCTTGCGCTGGTGTCAGCTGCTCCAGCCGGCCGCCGCCAGCCGTGGGCCCGACTGGTTTGCCAGCTGCAACCGCCGTCGGTGCTGCAGCACGCTCCACAAACACCGTATGAGTGTCCACCAGCTGGCCAGAGAAGAAGGCCACTGGTCCAAAGGGCACCTGAAGAGATGGTAACGAGGATTCCAGTTTGGTGTGCCACACATGGGCTCACGAAGGCGGCGGCAGGCAACGGCAGGCAGCGGCGGCGGCGGCAGACCCACCATGCACGGCTGGCCCTCCCGCCGCGGCAGCTCATCTAGCAGCTCCACCACTTCACGAATTTCGCCGCCATCGGGCATTCCCTGCAAGGGAGAGGGAGGGCGAAGAGTGCTGGGCGTGCACAGGCACGGTCGGCGGCTGGCGGGCAATGGCATGGCAGGTTCATCCACCCAAAAGCACATGAGTTGCCCGAAAGAGGGCAAAGCGCACCTCCTTCGCCGACATTGCGCAGGCTGCTCGCAAAAGCTGCTCTCCTGATCGTGCCTCTTGTACCGTGAGATAGTTGATCGCGAGCAATGATCGTGGACTGTTTGATCGGCGTTCTGCGTGCATGAGAGAGCGCGCCGCATTTGGGGAGGCCGCGCCTGGTGCCTGGAGGCCTTGAAAGTCGCGTTGCACAGGCTGACAGCAATCGCCGAATTCTATTGTGAGCTCCACAGGGCCAACAGCCACGGCAGGCTTTGACTGGCCCCCCCAAAACGCCGCTGCCTGCAGTCTTGGCACCCCCGGCTGACATCCAGGTAACTTCACGCTCTCGCAATCCTGAGCGTGCGCCCTGCTGGGCGGCCGCCCGCATGCCGCCGCCGCATCGCCGCCACTCACCGCTCGCCTCCCCGCCGTCCCCGCCCGGAAGCATGCGGCCTGCGGCGGGCGGCCCGCCGTATCAGCCTGCGTGGAGCAGCCCCGGTGCAGCACATGCCAGCCCGTGGCAGGCTGCGGCCCCGCCCCTTGCCCGCCATCTCACCAGCGCCCCACCTGCTAGCCCGCAACAGGCCCGCTGGCCGCCCGGCGGCGCCTTGGGCGGCCCAGCTTTCAGCCCTGGTCCGGGCTGGCGGCCTGCAGCAACCCCTCCTAGCACTGGTCTGCAGCCGGGCAGCATGTCGCCTACTAGCACCCAACCAGCCATGGCCTCGCCGGGAGGCCCCAGGCCAAACGGGTGGCAGGCGCTCGTGAGCCGCCCACCGCAGGCCAGTCCCGCAGCTCAGCTGCCTCCTGCTGCCTCACACCAGCCGGCATGGAAGTCCCCCACAGGCATGACTGCGGTGCAGGAAGCCACCAAAGCACCGCCAGCGGGCGGCAGCAGCTATCAGAGACAGATGGCGGCCTACCGCCAGCGCATTGCAGCACAGCAGGCCGAGGCCGCAGCTGCTGCTGCTGCTGCAAGCAGCCAGGCTGCAGCGGACGTCAGCAAGGCTGATGGCAGTGCAAGTGCAGCACAAGAGCCAGTGCCTGCAGCGGAGGCAACTCTTGCAGAGCTCCCAGCATGCAGCCCATGCAGCAGCAGGGGCGAGGACCAGCACACAGCGCTTGCACCTGGAGACAACAGCTGCCTGGGCGAGCAGGGTGCGCAAGGCGGCCCTGTGGTACTGCAGGCTGCACGTCCTGCTGCTGCTGCAGCAGCGCCTCAGCTGACAGTGTCCCCAGCGTCGTCCCTGCCATCTGCAGCAGCGCCAGCTGGCATCCAGCTTCTGCCGCCGCCGGCTGTGCCTGAAGACTCCCCCCACCTGCGCAGCATCCGGCTGGCAGCGGAACGCATCGCCGCCTGCGCTGCTGCCGTTGCTGAGGCCGACCGGCAGAGCGCTGCTGGGCTGGCAGGGCTGGGCCTTGCTGCGGCGGGGACGGGCTTGATGGTCGGGCCCGATGGCGGCGGCGCTTCGCCGGGCGGCGGAGCCTTGCGGACACGCGAAGCGGCGGTGGCGGCTGCGCTGCAGCGCTGCGTGCAGCAGTGCTGATGATATTGGGGTGGACAGCCGGCTGCAGCAGCCGAGATGAGCCGTCACAAGTTGATGTTTGACGTTGGAGTGGTTCCCGCTCTCCGCGGCTCGACCTGCGCTGGGCGTGCTCCCCCGGCTCCTGCGCTGCAGCCCACCTGCTTGTGCGCTGCGCTGTTGATCGTTCGTCTGTAGCTTTCCTCAATCAGCACTGCCAGTCTGCCTGCAAGTCCCTCGACAGCAAGAGCCGGCCGCCCTCGCAGCGGCGGGCGCCTCCCTGCGAACCGTGACGCCTCGTTGCAGCTATGCGAACCGCGATAGAGTCGATCGGCAATCCACGGGGCCTGCGGGCCCTGCCTCCAGCACGCTCGCGAGCAGGGTTTCGGCGGTGCGCTCCGCGGGCCACCCTGACGCATGGGCCGCTCACAGCAGGGACGGCTCGCGGCCTGGCCAGCGCCGCGATGAACAGCGGCCTGCTGAAGGGCCAGTGGGGCCCAGCCGTGCTCCACCTGGCCACAGGTGGGCTGCTCGTGGGGCCAGGAGGGGCCGTGATCGCCGATGGCAGCGTTGAGAGACCGCCTGACCTGCTTGCAGGCCTGCCGCCAGCGGCAGCGGCGCCGGCGGGTGGCAGGTCGGGTGCCGCTCCGGCGCCGGGGCGCTGGCACCCTACCACAACTGCCTGCACTGCTGGGCCAGCCATGCATGCAAAATAAAGCTGCTTCTCCATCCAAATGCCTGCCTGCAGCCGGCCAGCTGGCGAGTCACCCATGGCAGGGCCCCGGGGAGGCAGCCTGGGTCACCATGGCCTCCCTCTTCACCCTCGCCGCGTCATTTAGTGAGTGTGCCGCGCCAGGCTGCTTTTGGCAGAAGGTGTCGGGTGCAGGTGATGCTTGCAGCGGTTATCCATGTTTGACGGGGAAGTCCGGAAAGGCCTGACTTTCACCGCTCAGCTGCCGTGCCGCTCTCCGCCTGCCGGCAGCTGCCACTGTAGTGCTGCGTTTGCTGAATGGCTATAGACTGTCTCCACCCTGCAGGCGGCGCGCTGCACTACATGGCTCGCACAGCTCCCCTGCTCACTCGGCGGCTATTGACTGCCTCCAACGGCTATTGACTGCCTCCAACCTGCAGGTGGTGCACTGTACTACATGGCTCGCACCACGTGGGACAGCATCGAACCCTATGTGTTCCAGCAGCAGTATCGCGCAGCACAGGTGCACCGGCAGGCGCTGCTGACGCTGCTAAGCTTGCTGCGCTCTTATTGTGCTGTGCCGCATGTTTGGCTGCAGGCAGCGCATGCGCTGCCTGTCGTTTGCATTTCCGTGCCCGGCGCCGCACTCACGGCATTCCTCAGCTAGACGAATACTAATGTGCAGCGCCTGGCTCCCTCTGGCTCACCCCTTGCTCTGCTGAGCAGCCCCCGGTGCTGGTGCATGGAGTGGATGTGGCCGGCAGCCGCTTCTTCACTCGACCAGTCGTGCGGCAGGCAGCCGACTTTGCGGCGCTGGCGCACAGGTAAGCTGTTGTTGGTGTTGTTTTCTTGTTGGGTTGTCTGCAGGGCGGCTGGCAGCCGGCTGTGCTGCGCAGGCAGGATACGCTACAGTTGCTGCTTGGGGTTTACGCATTCAGTGTCCCTGATGTGCTGGTGGTGCAGCGTGGCATGCAGCGAGTTTCATGCTCGCCCGCTGAGCTGCTGCTGCTGCTGCTGTTGCTGCTGCTGCGACAGCATGGCCATTGCTGCTTCCACCGCTGGCCTGCTGCCCGTTGGGCCTTTGTGCAGCTGTGCAGGCTGCAAGCCGCAGCCTGCAGCCAGCCTGGATACTAGAGCAGTGGCACTTATGCCCCTCTTTGTACTCCTGCACTTGCCACTATTCGCAGCGGCCAGACCCGCAAGACGCGGCAGCCGTACGTCACGCACTGCATTGAGACGGCGCTGATTGTGGAGGGGCTGCTGTCGCCAACTGAGGAGGACGCACGGTGAGTTGACACTGAAGGCTGTGTGATGCAATTTACCCGGCACGCTGATTATGGAGGGGCTGCTGTCGCCGA
>VFQQ010000899.1_pt1 | contig 49304 bp, 41 predicted proteins | sample 3512341 | NCBI WGS metagenome assembly VFQQ01 (sample SAMN10412373, study PRJNA504923) | tailings metagenome | isolation source: Relicate 2 Philex TSF1 revegetated site | place: Philippines: Tuba, Benguet | collected 2017-08-29 | reverse complement strand
CCTCGACGTCTGGACCATCTCGGGTCGCGTGCGCATGCGCTTCTAAGCAAGCGCTTGCATCTGAAGCTGTTGGGTAATCCGAGGGTCAGGCTTCAAAGCCTGGCCCTCAGTCTTTTCTGCTTGCTGCTGGTGAGTTGCGCGCCAGATATAAATCCGTTCGTCAGTCGCGCCAGCTACGCTGACAGAATTGCTGTCGGCTGGCAGAAGTTGGCTTTCCGCACCGACCGGTTCGATCTGGCGGGCTATGCCCGCATCGGCAATCCCGCCGATCCATTACTCGCTGTTTTCATCGAGGGCGATGGCGTGTCCTATATCACTCGGACAGAGATCTCGCCTGATCCGACGCCGGAGCATCCGGTCGCCCTGCAGATGGCGGTGAAGCATCCAGCATCCAACGTGCTGTATCTGGCGCGGCCCTGTCAGTATACCGGCGGCTTCAAGGGGCGAGGTTGTGAGCCGGCTTACTGGACCTCGGCGCGATACGCACCAGAATCGGTGGCTGCGATGGATCAGGCGATCACGCAGTTTGCGACAGCGCGGGGGCTGCGCCAGATCACGCTCTACGGTTATTCCGGTGGTGGCACGATGGCGTCCCTGCTTGCGACCCGCCGCAAGGATATCATCGGCTTGGTAACCATCGCCGGCGTGCTGGATCACCGGGCCTGGACCAGCCATTTCGGCGACTCGCCGCTGCGCTATTCCCTTAATCCTGCAGACACGGCGGACCAGCTGCGCGGTATTCCGCAAAAGCATTTCATCGGTCAGCGCGACACCATGGTGCCTCCCAGCCTGACACAGGCCTATGCGCGTCGGGCGCGATTGGGCGATGCAGCAATAACCGTCGTACCGGGTGCGGATCATGTTTGCTGCTGGGCAGATCTGTGGCCTGATCTGGCACGCCAACCGCTGACGGTGCCCCCCGGGTCCTGATCATGTCACTGCGGGACAACTCTTTTCTGCGCGCTTTGCCTGCAGCAGCTTTCACACCGGCGCTGTTGTTGCCTTATGCCATGCTATCCGTCTTTCAGTCCGGCATCTCGGAACGGGCTGAGCCGATTATTCTGGGAGCACATGCTTTCGCTGCGCTGGCGGCTGCGGTGATCACAGTATGCATCATCACCGGGCGCCCCCTTGCCTGCCGCATGTTACTTCTGGCAGCGCCAGCTATGGCCATGGCGGCGTGGTCGATGATCGTCGGCTTTGCGCGTGGCGTACCGCTGGGCGCGCTGTTCGGAACGCCGCAATCCGGGCTTGGCGTGTTGTGGTATGTCGATCTGGCGCTGTGGCTGGTTCTGGCCGGAGTGGTCGTGGAGTCGGCCTTCTGGTGGCGGCGGCTGATCGAAGCCAGCGCGGTAGTATATCTGTGCTTAGCCTTGCTGTCAGTCGGTCAGTTCGGCGGCTATACACTGTTTCTTTTCATCACCACCGCATGGCCGGCATTGGCGTTGCCCCCGATGCTGCTGGCGCATCGCGGCGGGCGATATTGGATCTGGCGCGTGGTGCTGGTGTTCGGTGCGGCGCTGGGTGCTCTCGTCGCGGCGCGCAGCTTTACCTTTATCTTCATAGCCGGGGTTTCGGCCGTCTTGTGCATCATTGTCTGGCGCTGGGGCGATCGCCTGTCCTGGCTGCACTCGCGACGGCTCGGTTTCGGTGCTGTGCTGATCGCCGCCCTGCTGCCGTTCGCCTTGATTGTCTCCGGTCTGGCAGCGGAGCTTGGTGCCTCAATGCGGTCGCGCGTGCTAACAGCAGAGATCGTGATGGCCCGCCTGCGAGAGACCTGGGACAACTGGGTCTTCGGTCTGGGCTGGGGGCGCCTCAATGAAACCTTCGCCCTGTATGTCAACCGGGCTCGGGCGCCGCTGTGGGATAATATAGGCTGGGATTTTCTACACCGCGATTTCTTCCACAGCCACAACCTGCTGATCGAAACTGCGCTGGCTGCCGGCTTGCCGGGTGTCGTGCTGTCGGTGGCTATTCCGGCGACGACCATCTGGCTCGCACCGCTAGAGAAACGAGCCTATGCCGCGATCTTCAGCTTCGCCTGGCTGATGGCGTTGGGAGTCTGGATGGAACTCGCTTTCGTTCTGCCACTGTTTGCCCTGGCCATGGCAGCGCTGTGCCATGACGAAAAGCTGCCAGTCGTCATGCTCGAAGTGCGGTGGAAGTACAGGATGGCCGCCGCTTTTGCGGGGCTCGCTGTACTACTCGGTGTCGCCACTGTGGCGCTCGGGATGCAAATGGCCAGCGTCGATCGCCTCCGTGTATGGCTGCAGGCACCGTCTGGCTCGCCACCACAGATATTCGATCTTCGTGGCGATGATGGCATTCTGGTGACGACAGCAAGCCCCGCATTGAACCTGATGAAGGATCGCGCGGCCAAAGGATTCCCGGAGGGCCCGGAGCCCGAAATCAGGCGGCTTTCCTGGATGCTTACGGCGTTGGAAAGCAGAATGGCCGACACACGCAATCCGACGATTCCGATCGTGGGTAGCAATGTATTGAGCGAGATCGCACTGAATCCCAGTTTCGTTCCGCTTCGGCCGCAGTTCGAAGCGGCTCTGAACAATTGGTCACGTTGGCTGGATCTGGCAGTGACGCTGGCACCTGGGCGCAACGACCTGCCAATCCCTTACCTGACTTGGCGATTCAATGCAGACGCGCAACAGGATGTTCTGTTATGGGCCCGGCGGCTGCGTGTCCGGGATCCCGACGATCCCGTCGGCCTCTATTTCGAAGGCGGTGTTTATGTTCGCCAGGCCGATCTGCAAATCCGCCGGCAGGGCGTGGCGTTGCTGCGTCGTGCGCTGGATAACGGTATCGAGCGCCTTATTCCCTTGACGGAGGAATTCAAGGCACAGATCCGCAAGGCAGACGGCTGAGCCTGATCGACTTTCCGCATTGAATGACTTATTGACCTGTCATGGAAGACACCGACACTGCTCCTGAAAAGCCTGCACCGATTGAGCTTGCCTCCAGCGGAATGCGGCTGGCCCGCAGCGTCTCGTCGATCACGGTCGTTTATTATACCGGGCCCGTGCTGTGGGCTTGCATCGAGAGCTTGCTGACTCAGCCTGAACTGACCGAATTAATCCTGGTGGTGAACGGTATCGACGTGGAATCGCGTCAGCGGCTTCGGCAGTTGGCTAATTCTGAGTCCCGTATTCGCCTGATTGAGAGCTCGCGCAATATCGGTTTCGCTGCAGGCTGCAATCGCGGCGCCGCGGTAGCCACAGCGGGTCGGCTGGCTTTCGTCAACCCTGATTGCGTGCTTGCGACTGGTACATTCTGCTCAATCCTCGATCTGTTCGACGAGCGGCCGCAGGCTTGGTTGATCGGCGGTCGCCTCCAGCATCCTGATGGCCGGGAGCAGCGCGGCGGTCGGCGTGAAATCCTGTCGCCCTGGCGCGCTTTCGTTGAACTGATGCGACTGGATCGCCTGTTCCCGAACCATCCGTATTTCGCTCGCCTGAACAGTCATGAGAGCAAACCAGTCAATCATGCCATTGAAGTGCCTGCGGTCAGCGGCGCTTTCATGATGATCCCCCGCGCCCATTACGAACAGCTCGGCGGCATGGACGACAACATGTTTCTGCATTCCGATGATCTCGACCTGTGTATCCGTGTCGGCCAGCGTGGCGGCCAGGTCTGGTATGCAGGCCATGTACCGATCACCCATCATCTGAGCACCAGCGACGTCTCGCGAATTTTCATCGAGTGGCATAAGGCGCGCAGCACGAGCTATTATTTCGTCAAGCATTTCCAGCGTTCCTACCCGCGCTGGGCATTGTCCGGAATATCCGCACTGCTTTGGCTGCGGTTTGTTATTGTCGCTGTACGGGACCTGCCAGTCGACCTGCCGCGTAACATACAGCGCTGGATGAAGCGCAGGGCCAACTAGGAAAGTGGGGCGCGGATTACGGTTCGGTGGGAGCACCGATTGCGCAGTTGCCCAAAACTGATATTTTACGTGAAGATGACGATCTGCAATCAACCTCAATCTTCTGCCATCCCGTCAGAAATTCTGCGCAGCTACGATATTCGCGGCGTTGTGCCGGCGCAGCTTTCGCCGGCAGTCGTGCGACAACTTGGCCGCGCCTTCGGAACGCGGGTTATAAGGATGGGCGGTGTGCGCGTCTCCGTCGGTCGTGACGGGCGGCTATCCTCACCGGAACTGGAAGTTGCCCTGGTCGAGGGACTTGCAGCTTGCGGCCTGGAGGTTGAGCGGGTCGGGCTAGGGCCGACGCCGATGCTCTATTATGCAGATGCAGTGAACCGGACAGACGGTGCTGTGATGCTGACTGGCTCACACAACCCATCTGACTATAACGGCATGAAGATCGTGCTGGGCGGCAAGCCATTCTACGGCGACGATATCCAGGACTTGCAGCGCATTGCCTCGCGTGGCGACTATGTACCGCAGAAGACGGGCTCGGTGCATGATGTTGCAGTCATGGAGTCCTATATCGGGCGTCTACTGGATGAATTGGCTGACACACGGCCTCTCAGTGTGGTCTGGGATTGCGGCAATGGAGCTGCGGGCGAAATCGTGCAGCGGCTGACGGCCAAATTGCCGGGGCAACATACAGTGCTGTTTGGCGAGATTGATGGCCATTTTCCCAATCATCATCCCGATCCGACTGAACCACATAATCTGGTTGATTTGCAGAAGGCGGTGGCGGCGCAGCAGGCTGATCTGGGTATTGCTTTTGATGGCGATGGCGATCGGCTTGGTGTGATCGATGCTGGCGGCCGTATCATCTGGGGCGACCAGATGGTGCTGTTGTTCGCGCGGGAAATTCTGGCGCAGCAGCCTGGTGCGCCGATCATCGCCGATGTGAAAGCGAGTCGGATCCTGTTCGATGGGGTGAAGGCGGCAGGGGGGCAGCCGGTGATGTACCGCACCGGCCACTCCCTGATCAAAGCCAAGATGAAAGAGATTCAAGCGCCGCTCGCTGGCGAAATGAGCGGTCATATTTTCTTTGCCGATCGCTGGTATGGTTTCGACGACGCGCTTTATGCCGCTGTAAGACTGCTGCGGCTGGTTTCTGCCGGCGCGCCGGGCTGGTTGGCTGCGCAGATCGACGCCCTGCCGGCGGTGTGGAATACGCCGGAATTGCGGATCGATTGCCCTGACGACAGAAAATTCGGCCTCATTGAAAGCCTGAAAGACCAGCTGAGCGCGGCCGGCACGGAATTCAGCGATATCGACGGTGTACGGGTGGAAACGCCAAGCGGATGGTGGCTGTTGCGCGCCTCGAATACGACCCCGATTCTGGTAGGGCGTTGCGAGGCCGATACCGAAGCTGGCCTTGCCGAAGTCAAGCGCGAGCTGGGTGAATGGTTGGACAAGATCGGCATCAGCTTCCGGCCTTGAAGACGGGCTACGGCCTTACAGCCTTCCACCGTACCTTTCCCCTATGCTGCAGTGCAGCATGGCTTTTACGCGCAGCTTGACGCAGGTTTCCCGGACCAGTAGGTTGTTCAGGGGGTGAACGATGGTCGAATCGATCACAGTTAAACACCCGGAAAACAGACATTTTCTACTGCATCGCTGGCCTGCTTTTTCATTGCCTGGCCACTTCATCACTCTGCACCCGGGCGACTTGAAATCACCCGCAGTGCGGCAGCTTGGAAAAACCTCGACACGGCGGCTTCACGAAGCTGAGCATGATTCCGAAAATTCACCTAATCGCCGGTGCGCGCCCGAACTTCATGAAGATCGCGCCGCTTTATCATGAGTTGTCTGCCCAGCCCTGGTGCAAACCGGTTGTCGTGCATACTGGCCAGCATTACAGCCCGAATATGTCGGATGTCTTTTTCGCCGATCTGGGCTTGCCGCCACCCGACCATCATCTGGAAGTGGGCAGCGGCAGCCACGCGGAGCAGACTGCGGCCGTGATGGTCGCCTATGAGAAGCTTTGCCTGTCCGAGCAACCGGACTGCGTTGTCGTGGTGGGCGATGTGAATTCAACGATTGCCTGCGCATTAACCGCCAAGAAATTGTGCCTGCCTGTGGCCCATCTTGAAGCGGGTCTGCGGAGTAGGGATCGTACCATGCCGGAAGAGATCAACCGGCTGGCGACCGATGCCATTTCGGACCTTTTATGGACACCGTCTCGGGATGCTGACGAGAACCTGGCTGCGGAGGGGGTGCCACCCGATCGCATTGAATGTGTAGGCAACATCATGATCGATACCTTCGAAATGATGCGCCCGCGGATCATGGCTGAAACCGTGGTCGAGGAACTCGGGCTGCGGGCTGGTGACTTTGCTGTGGCCACGCTCCATCGTCCAGCAAATGTCGATCACATCGAAACCTTAGGGCCGATCGTTGATGCATTGACCCAGCTGCAGCACGATCTGCCAATGGTATTTCCTGTTCATCCACGCACACGCCAGGTTCTTGCGCGGCACAATCTTGACCGCCAGCTGACCAAGTCTGGCGTCCAGTTGGTCGAGCCGATGGGCTACATCCGCTTTATGGCCCTGGTCCGACAGGCACGCCTGGTCATCACCGATTCAGGCGGCGTGCAGGAAGAGACATCGCACCTCGGCATTCCGTGTCTGACCCTGCGCCCCAACACCGAGCGGCCCATTACGATCACCGAAGGTACGAACCGGCTGGTTGGCACGGCCGATCTGCTGGCTGCGGCACGAGCCGCACGCCGCACGGCTGGCGGAAATATTGCGCTCTGGGATGGTAGGGCGGCAGGGCGCGTGGCTGAAAGCCTGCGTCGGCATTGCGGAAAAACTGTCTGATGCCGCCAATCCTGCGCGAGACTCTGCGAACAAAACTGTCACCCTATGTGACAGTGGTCGAGCGACGTGTCGAAATCGATGGTCGTATCGAAGCTTTCCATTCCCTGGATCAGGCGGATTATGTAACCGTATTGGCGATGACGACAGATGGACGTATTCCGCTGGTTCGTCAGTACCGCCCCGCCATGGAGTGCGAGACACTGGAGCTTCCCGGCGGACTTCTGGAAGCAGGCGAGCAGCCCGAACAATGTGCCATCCGGGAACTGGCGGAAGAGGTAGGGCTGAAGATCACAGAGCGGCCCAGGCTGCTTGGCAGCCTGCAGGCGGATACCGGCCGGCTCGACAATCGTATCTGGTGCTTTGCTGCTCTCGCAGCCGAGCCGATTCCAGGTTGGAAGCCTGAAAAGGGTGTCGAACCCCTGTTTGTCGATCGTGCCGGTTTACTGGAGATGATCGTGGATGGTCGGTTCACCCACGCCCTCCATATCGGCGTTGTTGGCCTTGCATTGGCCACCCAGACCTTGTGACGCTACGCGTCTGCAAATCAAACAAGAGAAAGTTTCGAAAATGAATCGGGTTCCTGCAGATTTTGCGGATCGTTCGGTTTGCATTATGGGTCAGGGCTATGTCGGTCTGACGTTGGCCGCTGTCATGGCTGACATAGGCTTCGATGTTCTCGGGGTCGAGATTCGCGACAATATTCTCGCTGGCCTGAAAGACGGTCGCGCGCATTTTCATGAGCCGGGGCTGGATGATCTTGTCGGCAAGCTGGTCAAGCGCGGGAAACTGCGTTTCAAGAAACATATCGAAGCTGACGACAAACCGACTGTGTTCATTATCACGGTGGGCACGCCGCTTGGGAACGATGGCAAGGTCGATCTTGCTAGCATCAAGAACATCAGCACCGAGATTGCCCGTCACTTGAAATCTGGCGACCTGGTGGTCATGCGCTCTACCGTGCGTCTGGGAACGACCAGGAAAATCGTTATTCCCATTCTCGACAGTGCTGGTGTCGATTACGATGTCGCCTTCTGCCCGGAGCGTACGCTGGAAGGTCAGGCGGTCGCCGAACTTCATAATCTGCCCCAGATTGTCGGCAGCGTGTCTTCGCGTGCCCGTATTCGTGCCGCGCAGCTGTTCAGTTTCATTACGCCCACTGTGGTGCAGGTCTCCAGCCTGGAAACCGCAGAGACCATCAAGCTGGTGGACAATACGCAGCGGGATGTCTCCTTCGCCTTTTCCAATGAAGTGGCGCGCATCTGCGACGCTATCGGGGTCAGTGCCCGAGAGGTTATTCAGGCAGGCAAGCTGGGGTATCCTCGGACCAATCTCCCGATGCCGGGGCCGGTGGGCGGGCCTTGTCTGGAGAAGGATCCGCATATCCTCGTTGAAGGATTGCGCGACTACGGCCTCGTACCGGAAATCGTCATTGCGGCGCGCCGTGTCAACGAACGTCAGCCGGAAGAGACCGTTGCCGAGATCAAGCGATGGGCGGCGCGGCCGGGTTTCCCTGCGCGGCCAGTGGTGACCATGGCTGGTCTCGCTTTCAAGGGGCGGCCTGCCACGGATGATCTTCGCGGCACGATGGCGCGACCGATACTGGCGGCGTTGCGTCAGCAGTTTCCTGATGGCGACTTCCGTGGTTTCGATGCGGTGGTTCCTGACGCAATTCTTGAAGAGGCTTTCGGGCTGCGACCGGCCGCGACGCTGGAGCAGGCCTTTGCCGGGGCGCATGTGGTCGTCCTCGCGAACAACCATCCCTGCTTCGCCGGCATGCCGATCGAGCGGCTGGCCGAGCTGATGCCCGGCCCGGGCCTGATTTACGATTACTGGAATAGTTTCGACAGCTCGAAGCTCAGCCTGCCGAAGGGCGTGACCTATATGGCGCTCGGCAGTCACAAGGTTGCTGAAGGGGTTTCGTCATGAGTGCGCGGCATGTCCTGGTCACCGGCGGTACGGGCTTCCTGGGTGCCGCACTGGTGCGGCGCCTGCTTCGCGATGGCTACCGGGTTCGTGTTCTCGACAACAATTCCCGCGGTGCCTTGCGGCGACTTTCTGGCGTGATCGACGATGTCGAACTGGTCGAAGCCGACATCCGGGATGGCGAGGCCGTGGCCGGCGCGGTGGAGGGTGTGGACGCTGTGCTCCACCTTGCTGCTGTGAATGGCACCGAGTTCTTTTACAGCCGGCCTGAGCTGGTTCTTGATGTGGCTGTTCGCGGTATGCTTGCTGTGGTTGATGCCTGTCGGCGGCACAGCATCGGAAATCTGGTCGTCGCGTCCAGTTCGGAGGCCTATCAGTCGCCGGCACAGGTGCCGACGCCTGAAAACGTGCCCCTCGTCATCCCGGATATTTTAAACCCCCGCTACTCTTATGGCGGTGGCAAGATTCTGAGCGAGTTGATTGCCGTGAATTATGGCCGCACCGACTTTGAACGTGTCGCTATTTTCCGCCCGCACAATGTCTACGGCCCTGATATGGGCTGGGAGCATGTGATCCCCCAGCTTGCTCTGCGGGCTGATGAGCTCGCGCGTGGCAAACGCGGCGAAAGGATTGAGTTCCCGATTCTGGGCGACGGTACCCAGACGCGGGCTTTTGTTCATGTCGACGATTTCACCGATGGATTGGTGCGTGTCGTCGAACAGGGTGAGCATCTCGGCATATATCATATCGGGAATGATGAAGAGACGACGGTCGCCGATCTCGCCCGCAGGGTCGTGGCCTGTTTCGGTGCCACGGCCGACATCCGACCCAGCGAGGCGCCGACCGGCGAAACCACGCGCCGCTGCCCCGACATCACCAAGCTCCGTCAGCTGGGTTACAATCCGAAAATTTCACTGGATCAGGGCCTCGAAGAAACCGTGGCCTGGTATGCCGTCAACCGGAATCTGAAACCGTAATACGGTTATCTGTTTGCTCTAGAGGGCCAGACTATGTCGAGTAATGCCACTTCGAAACCGATCCAGCACTGCCAGATCTGCAATGGAGGCAAACTGAGTTCGGTTCTTTTTGTCGGCTACATCCCTCCGGTCAACACCATGCCTGAAATAGGCAGTGTGCCGGTTGAACAGGCGGCGTATCCGCTGGAGATGCTGCGATGCGATGGCTGCGGCCATGCCCAAATCGGCCTGGAGGTGGATGCCGAAGTATTATTCCCCTACAGCTATCCGTATCTGAGCGGCACGACCCGCATCCTGCGGGACAATTTCGCGAACCTGTATCAGGAAACTGCAGCCCGCCTCCCGCTGTCTGAAAGCAGCCTGATCGTCGATATCGGTTCAAATGACGGCAGCCTGCTGATCAACTTCAAGGACGGCGGTCATCGTGTGCTGGGCGTTGAGCCATCTCAGGCCGGAGAGGTGGCGCGACAGAAAGGCGTCGATACGCTCACCGCCTATTTCAACGCTGCAACGGTGGACAAGGTTCTGGCCAGTCACGGTAAGGCCGATGTGGTCACGGCGGCCAATGTTTTCGCCCATATCGCCGATCCGCACGCCGTTGTTGCCGCCATCACGAAGCTGCTGACAGATGACGGCATCTTTATCTCTGAATCGCATTATCTGCTGCCGTTGGTCGAGACCCTGCAGTACGACACCATCTATCATGAACACTTGCGCTACTATCATCTCGGCGCTCTGATCCGACTGCTGTCACAGCACGGCCTCGAGGTCTTTCATGTGAAACAGATCCCCACCCATGGCGGCTCGATCCGCGTCTATGCTGCGCGCAAGGGCAAACAGAAAATCGAAAGCAGCGTCGCTGACCAGCTGCGGATGGAAGATAAGGCTGGTTTGACGGATGGCTCCGGTTTTGCCTCGTTCCGCCGGGGTGTGATCGCTTCCAAACTGGGACTGCACAGCCTTCTGATGGACATCAAGAAGCGCAACGGCCGAGTCTACGGTATTGGTGCGCCTTCGCGCGCCTCTACCCTTATCAACTATGTGGGCTTGGATGACGGCATCGTCGATTGCGTGCTCGAAGTCTCATCTTCGCACAAACTGGGAAAGTATATTCCCGGGACGCGCATTCCGGTTCTGGATGAGAAGAAATTGTTCGAGGATCAGCCGGAATACGCGTTGCTGTTGTCCTGGCATATTGCCGAGGAACTGATGCCGATCCTGCGGAAGAAGGGCTATCGCGGCCAATTCATCGTGCCGCTGCCGGAAGCGCGGATCGTAGAATAACACTCGATATGAAGCATCTGCTGGTACTTGCCTCGATCAACCCGGATTTCGGTCATTTCCGGGCGGGGCAAACGGTGTTGGCTTTGCTGGCTGTCGAGCTGGCAAAACTGGTGCCACGGTTGACGCTCGGGATATACGGGGCGGAGAACGCATCGTCGCGGCAGACCTTGGACATTCTTGGGCGGGCGGGTGTTGATGTCGTTGATCTTGGCGGCACGCTTTTTGAGCCATCTGTCCCGCGGAACCGGGGTGAGACGCTGAAGCGATATTGGCAATCCCTGGTGCTGAATGATGGCCGGTGGGATATACCCAGGCCCGACAGTTCCGAGCAGTTGGCGCACCGCATTGATGACATCGGCGCAGATGCCGCATTGCTATACTGGGATACGCTGGCGGAATTCGCTTTACCGCATATGAAGACGCCGGCCTTCGGCTATCTGGCCCGTCCGCCGATGGCCGCCGGCATGGCGCGCGTGAAGGAGTGGCCATCCTCGATCCGGCGCCTCCTGGCGCAGGCCATGCTGCAGGCGCGTTCCCGGCGGCATATGGAGCGGATGCGAAAGCTGCGTGCCGCGTCCAATATATGTGCCATTGATGCTGCTGACCTGCAGGCTGCTGGTGTGCCGTGCGGTTACATCTCGAATACCTGGGCAGACGGCGAGGGCGGAGAATGGAATTCGCGCCGAGCATCTGCCGAGAGTGAGAAGTGCGAACTTCAGATTCTTGCCAATATCGGTGCGGTCGATGCGACCGGTAATGGTTATGGCCTGCGTTATCTTGCGGAGCGGATATTGCCGGCCATGGAGAAGCGCTACGGCGACAGAAGCTGGTCGATCAGCATCTGTGGTCGTGGCAAGCTTCCTGACGATGTTCTGGCGATGCTGAAGTCTCCTCGCGTATCGATTAAGGGTTTCGTGGCCGATATCGATGCTGAGATGCGGTCCAGCGGAATTTTCCTTCTGCTGAATAACATGGGGCCGTATACTGGCGGCTATACTCGTGTTGCCTATGCTTTCTCTACCGGCACATGCCTCATCGCGGCAAAGGGATTGCAGAATTCCATGCCAGAGCTGATCGATGGCGAAAACTGCCTGCTGGGCAGCGATGAAAATGACATCATCGAAAAAATCGGACAGGCGCTTGATGATGCGTCTCTTCGTCGTCGCCTCGGCTCGGCAGCACGATCAACCTATGATTCGGTTTATCATCCGGCACGTGTCGCGTCGCGGATTGTCGAAATGATTGTGGCTGATAGGCGCTGATGTTCGCTCTTGTCGGTCTGGATAAAGACTTGCTGGACAGTCTTGGCAGCGTAGTGGTGGCAATCTTCGATCCGCAGCTGTTTGGGGAATGGCATGGTATTCCTGTCATCGGAGGGGACGAGGCATGGCCTGACTACAGCCGGGTCAATCGCGACGTGCGGCCCGTGATGGGTATCGATCCTCCCGCGCTACGAGCGAAGCTGTCAGATTTCTACGGCAGCGACATCCTGGCCGGTTACGTGAATGAAGCTGCCTACGTATCGGCTACGGCCCGCCTAGGCGCAGGCACCATCATACAAAGGAATGTCTATGTCTCTGCCGATGTCACGATCGGCAATGGCGGGCGTATCAATGTGGGCGCGCAGATCCATCATGATTGCCAGCTCGGCGACTATGTAACTGTTGCACCCGGCGCAAAGCTTATGGGCAGCGTCACGATCAGCACGAAGGTATATATCGGTGCCGGCGCGATAGTACTGCAGGGTATTTCGATTGGCGCCGGAGCTGTGATCGGTGCCGGTGCCGTGGTGACCAGGGATGTTGCTGCAGGTGCGACCGTTATCGGTAATCCTGCGCGACCAATGCAAGGATAAATGCTGCGATGACTCGTAAAGCTAAAATTGACTGGTTCATGCCGAAGATGACCGGGATGGAGGGCGGTGCAGTCCAGGCCGTGCTGGATGCAAATTTTCTGAATGATGGACCGCTGACCCGGCAGTTTGAAACCGCCGTAGCGGATATTGCGGGCTGCCGCTTTGGAGTGGCGGTCACAAGTGGTACGGCTGCTATTGCATGTGCGCTGGTCGCCTTGGGGATTGGCCCTGGTGACGAGGTAATTGTTCCGAATCTCACCTTCATTGCCACGGCGAATGCCGTAAGGCTTGCCGGCGCAGAACCGGTCCTTGCGGATGTCGAGCCTCGTCGTTTCACGTTGTCGCCTGCCGCAGTGGAGCGCAGGTTGACCGCAAAGACAAAGGCGATTGTACCTGTCGATGTGAACGGCCGTGGCGCCGCTTATGAATGGTTCGAGCCGTTCTGTGCGCGCCATGGGCTGGCGCTGGTATCGGATTCGGCAGAGGCTTTGGGATCTGCCTACCGGGGGCGTCCGCTTGGATCGTACGGCAATGCTGGCTGCTTCTCGTTTTCACCCAACAAGATCGCCACGACCGGTCAGGGCGGCGTGATCACCACCAATGACGAGCGACTTTACCATCGCCTGCTGGAGGTGAAGGACCAGGGCCGTCCGGTCCGTGGCAGTGGAGGCGATGACCTTCATCCCGCGATGGGGTTCAACTTCAAGTTTACCGACGTCCAGGCAGCCATAGGACTTGCCCAGCTCAAAGAGCTGGAAGCACGGCGCTCTGCCATGCTCCGCCGTGATGAATGGTATCAGGAATACTTGGGGAATCTGTCGTCGGCTCAGCTGGGTGATCAAAGCGAACCTGGAGAGCTGCGCCTCTGGATCGACTTTATGTCAGACCGGAGGACAGATATCGTTGTGCGTCTCGATGAGGCAAAGATCGGGTATCGTAATTTCTGGTACCCGCTGAGCAGCCAGAAACCATATCACAGCAACGAGGCCTTTCCCGAAACGGTGCGCATCAGTGCGGCAGGGTGCTGGCTTCCGTCTACTTTTGACATCACCGAGGCAGACGTGCGCGAAGTTGCGAGCGTCATTACATCCGCTCTTGCCTGAACTATTTCGCCTTGCTTTCCCCGCAACTCCTGCGTTTGCGGATGTGAGTTAGAGATGCTTCCGACCCTAGGTCGTCGCACGATTGTATACATGGCGTCGTCATTTTTCAGAATCTCTCTGACTCTGGTGACATTGCCATTGATGACGAAGCATCTTAATGCGGAAGATTATGGCACCTTTGCTATTGCCGTCTCTGTCGGTGCGGTTTTCGCGATCCTTCCTCAAGTGGGTTCCAGCATTGCATTCGTGCGTGGTTTTCATGGTGCAACTGCGGAAGTCCGGAAAGACTTCGTCAGCAGCATGATGCTGCTTTCGACCGCAATCGGAATTACAGCGGCAGCGGTTTATGTCGTGTTTTGGGTCGGCATATTCCGGGGCATTTTCGACATCAACGTTGACCTGACGTATCTGGCCCTGCTCTGCATTGGCTTGTCGATCGTTTCAGCGGGTTGGGCGACGGCAGTTTCCGAAGCGCTGACGCTTGAAGGGCGCGCCAACTGGTTCTCCGGCGTCACGATATCGAGAGATCTGTTTGGCGCGATTGTTTCCGTGGTAGCGCTATACGGCTTCGATGCCGGCGTGCAAGCGCTGTTCATCGGGCACGCGGCATCCTCGCTGGCGGATATCGTTGCCGGGTTCGTTGTGCTGTGGCGTCACCTCGCCTGGCGGCTTTCGTTGCAGTACGTCATATCCATTCTCACCGATATTAAGCTCACAATTACGCAGTTTATCGATGTTGGCGGCCGAGCGGTCGAGCGTACCATTGTATCGAAAGCGTTGGGCCTCGACGTTCTCGGCATTGTCAGTCATTCACTGAGTTACGAGAGCATCATGATGACGGTCGTCAAGGCGATGACCAGATCAACCTGGCCCGAGAATCTGGCCGAGGCGAAAAGGCCGTCCAGTGATTTCAGGATTTCCAAAGCGGTGACCGGAGTGATCGCTCTGGTATGCACCATGGGTGCCATCGTCTTGGCGACTGTCGGCTACAACATCATAGGTCTGCTGACCCATAACAAATTCAACGCTGCCGCCTATTTCGCAGCGGCCTGGGTGGCTAATATTGCAATCTCGACCACCGGCATTGCGCCAAAAGCCGCTGTTTATGCTGCGGGGCGGTCGTCGCTGCTGGCGGGCAGCATGATTGTCGGCCGTCTTCTCTCAATTGCAGCTTTGTTTTTCTTGATTGACTGGCTGCAACAGACAGCTCTGATCGTTGCCGCGCTGCTCGCGGCACTTGCCATCAAGGCTGTGGTATTCTGGGGCATCTCCCGGACCAGAGCGATACCATTCCAGGATACGCCTGTGCTTGTTTCGCTCCTGATCTGCTATTTAGCCATCTTCGCCTCCATTAATTTTGGCGATGATTTCTGGATGCGACTAGGACTGTGCCTGGGGTGGATGCTGCTCGCCCTGTTAATCAACCGGAATGTGGTGCTGAATATCCTGGAATATGTGGGTATTCGGGGTCTGCGGATATCCAGTAAATGAGATTTGGAGAAGTAGAATGACCAATTTGTTTGACCGGTCGTTGGACGATGGCCGGAATGTCGCTGATGTGCTGCTATCTGCCGCACGCCGCGAAAACATGCATTTGAATTTCGTGGACATCGGCGCCCGGAACGGCAGTTTTATTCTTCCGCATGGTTATGCGGCTGCATGCAGGCTCGTCGGTTTTGAGCCGAACCCCGTCGAATACGAGAAGTTGACATCTGGAACGACAGATGCAGCCCGGGTTGGAATGCGTGAACCGAAGTTCCGTGACCGCCTCTATTTTTCCAAGGCCGTCTGGAGAGAAGCGGCAGAGCGTGAATTGCATGTCCCCATTGGGCCTGGAGCGGCAACGCTTATGGGGCCAGCACATGTCGGAATAACTCGAAACATGTGGCGCGGAGACTTTGACCGTGGCCAGACATATTACGACAAGGTGCAGGTACCTAGCCAGATTGTCAAAATTTCCTGTGACAGTATGGACAATATCTGGAGGGATGAGGCGGACCTTATTGACGTTATGAAGGTCGATGTCGAAGGTGCCGAGCTGGCAGTGTTCGAGGGGGCGCGACATCTGCTTGCAGATCAGAAAATATTGTTCATCCGCGCGGAATTCATGCTGACCCCGTATTATCGGGACCATTTCCTGTTGGGTCATCAACAGGTATTCTTGGATGGCTACAATTACCGTCTTGTTGCCTTAGATATAGATCACGCCCAATACAGCTGGAAGTCGACGACTCTGCCTCAGGATTTGGATCGCCGTTTCCTGTATGCGGGTGATGCTTTCTATATGCTTGACCCTGATCTCAACCGCCTCGATCCTGTACGGCAGTACCGCCTCGGGTTGGCATGTATTGCATTCGGATATTATGCGACCGGCCTCAGTCTCATAAGGGAGAGTGGTATGATATCAGAGGCAGATCTGGATTATGTCGAGGGTCAGGCCAGCAAAAAATCATTCATGCGGCGCTTACGTGAGGCATGGGAAGAAGTTCCCCACCTTGCCTATCGTTTGCTTCAGAAGTGAAGATTGCCCACTCTAATGATTGGAGGACAAGATTTTGGCATATGATCGCTCGATAATATCGATCCGATTGGCTGAGCCCATGCGGTTCTCCGAAGCGGAATATTCCCAGGCAGAGCAGTCTCTGCAAATCAATGGGCTGGTTGTAATCGAGAATTTCTTAAGCTCTGAAGATACCATCAAGCTTCAGGGGACGGTCGAGGATTTGCTGCAGCCAGGTCTAAATGCAGGATTTGCGAATTATGCGACCCTGTCACCTGTAATTTCTGCCACGGCGGCCGAATTTCATCACCCCTTTGCGGTTTCACACCTGGCAACCTCAGTCGTAACGAATCGTGGGTTAGTTAAATTAATAGAATCGTATGTCGGATCCAGGATCAAAATCCATTCTTCGATTTTTCAAAAAACTTTTCCGTCTGATAAAAAGCCTGCTCTTGATTGGCATGTTGATTGTGGTTCAAACAAGCAGTTGAACGGGACGAGGCGTTTTGCGGAACGTAGGCTGCGATCAATCCTGTATTTGTCGGATGTCAAAGATGGCGGTCTTGGCTATATCCTCGATACGCGCGATGCGAAAAACGATTTCCTGGCTCAGCCAGAAGGCATGCTGTTTCCGACGGACAAAGTTCCGGTGGACCCCGACCGACGTGTTGAGGTGTTAGCTCCGAAAGGTACGTTGATCCTATTTGATACCCACGGCCTGCATCGGCCATCGCCTTTAAAGTCTCCACGCCTAGTTATGAATGTATGGTTCTGTGGGGTGGATTTTCCGGCGCAACTACCGCCAGTTTTGCTGCAACCCGCCAACCTCCCACCCGACGCAGCAGATATTTTGTATATCTTTTCTACAGCTAAAGATTTTCAGGGTCGGGTACCTACCGCAGCACCTCAATCCTCTTTGCTGAAGTCAACTTTGATGCGCATTTTCCGGTAGTGTTGTCCTGATCATGAAATTGAAAAACCTAAACAACATTGTTTGGCTTGGCGGCCATGTTAGGCAGGGTGGCTGGCATGCCAAAGTTGCTCTCAAAGTCTCCGCGTTGCGGTCCGGCCTGCGGGGCGGTGGACTTCGTTTCGCCTCAGACTCGAGTGTGTATGAAGCTATTTTTAAAGACCTTAATTCTTCGCCCGCGCACACTCTGCAGTACTATGTGGAAGAATTGGTCGGGAATGCCGAGTTAAGCCAAAAATGGCAATGGGCTGTTGCCCAGTACAAGTTGGATAAATATCGTGACTGGGAGGAGCGCGTCCGTTCCAGACCTGGAAATGTAGCACTTTATTACGCTTTGATTCGAGAGCGACGGCCCGATGTAATCGTTGAAACTGGAACTGCAACGGGCTCTATGACGTCCTTTCTGCTGGCGGCTTTGGAGCGAAATAACAAGGGGAAGCTGATTTCCATTGATATTCCTCCAAAGCAAGGACAGTTGACGATGGATATCACGCTGCCGGCTTCCCAGATCGGGTACTGGATACCGGAGAGCTTCCGCTCACGCTGGGACTATAGAATTGGTGATGCCAAGCTCCTTTTGCCCAAGGTGATGACCGAAGAAAAGGTTGATGTTTTCGTTCACGATAGCCTGCATACCAGAACGCACATGTTGTTCGAGTATTCTGTCGCTCGCTGCCTGATGCCGGCGGGTGGGCTCATCATTTCTGACGACATTTTATGGAATAATGTGTTTGACGATTTTCTGGCTCTTAATTCTTTGCGTGGGTATGCGCCACTTAGCAATCCTAATATAGGCTGCTTCATCAATTCGTTCGACGAATTCGAGCATGGCATTGGGACTGATGTCGTAAACTTCGATATCGAAGATGCTGCTGCAAGGTAAGCAATCGTGACACGACAGATCATTGCAGAAATTGGCTCTGTCCATGACGGCTCTTTCGGGAATGCCTGCAAGTTGATCGAGCTGGCGGCGGCCTGCGGCGCCGACACGGCAAAGTTCCAGACGCATATTCCCGAAGCAGAGACGCTGAAGGACGCGCCATCGCCGGCTTACTTCAAAGGCGAGCCCAGGTTCGAGTATTTCCGTCGGACGGGGTTCTCGCCTGAGCAGTGGCGGCAACTGAAGGCGCGGTGTCACGATGTTGGGGTGGCCTTTCTTTCTTCGCCCTTTTCGCTGGAAGCCGTCGATCTGCTGGAAGAGGTGGGGGTCGATCAGTACAAAATTCCATCCGGAGAAGTGACGAATATTCCCCTGCTCGAACGGGTGGCGCAGACCGGTAAGCCGACGCTCCTGTCGTCCGGGATGAGTAACTGGGCGGAATTGGATCGGGCGGTGGCCGTACTCCGCCAGGGCGGCCCTTTGCTGGTCATGCAGTGTACGTCAGCCTATCCCTGCCCGCCGGAGCGGGCCGGTCTTAACGTGATGTTGCAGATGCAACAGAGATACGGATTGCCGGTTGGATTTTCCGATCACGTCGACGGGTCGGCCGCTGCGATGGCGGCCGCAGCGCTTGGCGCAGTGGCCTTGGAAAAGCATCTGACTTTCTCGCGCCAGATGTATGGCAGCGATGCTGCAAATGCCATGGAACCTCAGGACTTCCGTCTATACTGCTCCGGGATCAAAAGTATCTGGAGAATGCTGGACAGCCCGGTCGATAAGGACGATCTGACGCCTTATGCAGACATGAAGCGGATATTTGAGAAAAGTATCGTGGCGGCCAGGCCGCTTGCCGCGGATACGGTTATTACCCGGGCTGACTTCGCTTTCAAGAAGCCGGGTCATGGCATCTCGGCCAGCCGGTATGAGGAGTTCCTTGGGCGACGGCTCGATAAGAGCGTTGCTGCCGATCATTTATTCTCCGAGAGTGACTTCAAATGAAGAAAATCTGTGTCGTGGTGGGATCGCGAGCGAACTACAGTTCGATTAAGTCGGCCATGCGAGCGATCGCCGCCCATCCCGGCCTGCAGCTGCAAGTCGTTGCCGCTGCATCTGCGTTGCTGGATCGCTACGGATCGGTGGTTGATCTGATTGAGAAAGACGGTTTTACGATCGATGCCAGAATCCACATGCTGGTGGAAGGGGAGACGCCCGCGACCATGGCCAAGTCGACAGGCCTGGGGCTGATCGAACTTGCTTCTGCCTGGGAGCGGCTGCAACCGGATGTCGTGATCACTGTAGGTGACCGGTTCGAGACAATGGCGACGACTTTGTCCGCCGCCTATATGAATATTCCGATTGCCCATACGATGGGCGGCGAGGTCTCGGGCACGATCGACGAAAGTATTCGTCACGCCGTTACGAAGTTTTCCCATATCCATTTCCCGGCCAGTCGCGATGCCGCCAGGCGGATCGAACGTCTTGGCGAGCGCCAGGACATGATTTTTTGCGTCGGTTGCCCCAGAATCGACCTCGTTGCCGATGTATTGCGGGATAGCAGCAAAGACAACTTTGACACTTTGTTTGATAAGGGGGTTGGCGAACGGCTGCGCTCGGATGAGCCATTTGTCATTGTGAGTCAGCATCCGGTCACAACCGAATATGGTTCTGGTGAGCGGCAAATCGTGGATACTTTGGCTGCGGTGCGTGCCCTTGATCTGCAGGCGATCGTACTGTGGCCGAATGCCGATGCCGGCTCGGAAGATATTGCCCGCGGCATTCGCAAATGGCGTGAACACGGTCACGCCAGAAAAATGCATTTCTTCAAGAATCTGCCGGTTGAAACTTATATCTGGCTAATGCGTCGGACGGCCTGTCTTATCGGGAACTCTTCGAGCGGTATCCGCGAAGGTGCATATATCGGTACGCCGGTGGTCAATATCGGTACGCGACAGGCTGGTCGCGAGCGTGCTGAAAATGTGATCGATGTGGAATATGGCGAAGCCAATATACGTCAGGCCGTCGAGAAACAGCTGGCGCACGGACCTTATCCGATGCGGGACACTTACGGCGATGGCAATGCCGGCCAGCGTATTGCGGATGCGCTTGCGAATCTTGCTCCCGTCGAAGTTCAGAAGATTATCACCTACTGAACGATGAAAACCATCTTCGTTCCAGACGCCCTTACGGCTCGCTACCGCGCACCCGAAGACAATATCCTTGGCGCATTGCACAAGCACCTTTATGAACCTGAAAGCCTTGCTGTAATGCTCCGGCGAGCAGGTTTTGTTGTGCTTGAGGTCAGCCGGGTATTAGATCAGAGTAGGAAGCTGACGGTGTATGGTCTGGCGATGCCAGGTGCCGGATATGCTGGGCGGATGGATCATGTCTGAACAGTCGCGCAGGCTCCGCTGTCTAGCGGTGATTCCGGCACGCGGCGGATCCAAAGGCATACCTCGAAAGAATATTCGCCTGCTGGCCGGTCGCCCTCTAATCGAATATTCGATTGCGGCGGCGCTTCAGGCGACTTCGGTGGACCGCTGTGTTGTTTCGACCGACGATCAGGAAATCGCCGCTATTTCACGCACTGCCGGGGCGGAGGTGATCATGCGGCCAGAGGGACTGGCTCGTGACGATACGCCGACCCTCCCGGTGGTCCGTCATGTAGTGGAAACCGTGAAGCAGGGTGACTACCATCCGGATGTTGTTCTCACTCTTCAGCCCACCAGCCCTCTGCGCCAGCCCCGGCATATCGATGAAGCAATGGCTATTTTTGCTGCCGATCCCGAAGCTGACAGCCTGGTGAGTTGCATCGAAGTCCCGCATATCTATCACCCGAATTCGGTCATGAGACAGGATAAAATGGGTTATCTGCGACCATATCTTGGCGGAGACCTCATTTTGCGGCGGCAGGAAAAGGGACGGGTATTTGCCCGAAATGGCGCCGCGATATACATCACCCGGATGTCCTGTCTGGATCAATTTATCTTCGGTGGAAACCTTCTCGCCTATCCGATGGCGCAGAGTGACTCGATCGATATAGATCATGAGTCTGACCTCCAGATGGCGGAACAGGAAATACTTCGGCGATCTTAGTATATGGCAGGCTTCAGTGAAATTTTCCGTGCCTTGCGGCAGACCTATCACTATTCGGCCGATCTTCGGCGATGGCGGGCAGAGGTTGCTCCACTGAGCGAGGAGCATCGGGCCGACAAGGCGTTACTGATTTCCAATCTTCACGGCATGTATGGCGGCAGTAAGTTCGAAGCGCTGCTGGCCGCAGCCATGCGGCGGCGTGGTTACAGACCGATTGTGCTCTTGCCGGCCCGAGACCGCGAGATTGAGGCGGTGCATACGGCTCTGGGACAAACCGACTTCCTGTATGATTCCGATTTGATCACGCCTGGTGATATCCGGCGTGGGGAAGCCGAGGCAGACGCCCTGATGCGTCGCACGCCTGCTTTAAACGACCTGATAGACTATCAGATCGGCGAATATCGGATCGGCCGCAACGCCATGTCGCTTGCGTTGCGAGGATTGCGGAGTGGGCTTATAGAAAAGAACCGCCCCGACCATCTCGAGGCAGTTCGGCGAGCGCTCGGAATATCGCTGGCGCGGATAGGGCCATATCAGAAATTGCTGGCTGATATCACGCCAGCCCGCGCTCTGTTTATCGAGCGTGGGTACTCGCCTTCGGCGGAGTTGTTTGACGCCTGCCTGTCCTCTGGCGTAGATGCTGTGCAATGGGTAAGTGCGCCGCTGGATGGCGCATTACTATTCAAGCGATATCGCCTGGAAAACCGAATGCAGCATCCCTTGACGCTGTCGACTGCATCCTGGGAGAAAATACGCAGCGAAACATTCAGCCAGGATGATGCTGCGCGTCTGCTTGATCATCACAGGGCGATCTATTCTACCGGCGGCCTATATAATCGGCAGAAACTGCAGGAGAACAAGTCAATTGTTGATCGGCAGGCGCTAGTGGAAAGCCTGCAACTGGATCCCGAGAAGAAGATTGCGGTAATTTATTGTCACATCCTGTATGACGCGACCTTCTTCTATGGCAAGAATCTCTTCCCGGATTATCTGACTTGGCTTGTCGAGACTGTGCGAGCTGCGATCCGGAATCCAAATCTCAACTGGATTGTAAAGGTTCATCCGGTGAATCTTTGGCGTTCCAGGATGGATGGAAAACCTATGGAGCAGCTCGAAACGATCGCGCTGCGCGACGCGTTCGGCGATTTACCGTCCCATATCCGCATAATGCCGGCGGACACACCGATCAATACCTATACTCTGTTCAGCACCACAGACTATGGCCTGACTGTACGAGGCACAATCGGCATGGAGTTGCCTTGCTACGGGATTCCGGTCATTACGGCAGGCACCGGGCGGTATTCGGGTTGGGGGTTCACAATCGACCCGGCGACGCCCGAGGACTATATCAATCTGCTGGGCAGATTGCAGGATATCTCACTGCTCCCGGTGCAGCAGATTGAGGCCGCGCAACGCTACGCGCATGCAGTTCTGTACCGACGTCCATGGCCGATACGCGGAGTTGAGATAGATTACGATAAAGCCGGGGCGCCCCTGCAGGCATTGAAATTCGACGTAAAAGTGACTTCGTCCGTGCCAGATGAGATCTTCGGCGATGAGGCATTAGGGGGCGTGGCGTCGTGGATAGATGGGAATGAAGAGGATTATCTAATTTCACATAGTGATCAAAACGATATGTTGCGAGGTATAGTACCTTGATTGGCCGGTTGGCGACGGCCACTGTATTGGTGGCCTTTACATCAAGGTCTAGAGTATGACGGGAAATATCCTTGTTGTCGGGCAAACCAGCTTCCTTGCTAATAAGTATGCGCTCGCTGCATCTAACCGCCCAATACGTCAAATCTCGTGGACCGAACTGGAGGTTCCCGGCATTCTGGATGGGATTGATACTGTAATCAATTTCTCGTTCAACCCACGACTCTATACAGAATCTTACAGGCCAGAGTTGGATGTTGATCTCTGGATAGCAGAGCGCATTAAGTCGCAGAACATTCGGTACATTCTACTTAGCTCTCGTACAGTATATGGGGTGAATGAGAAGTGGTGCGCAACGGAGGTTACTCCAACAAGTGGTGACGGCGTGTACGGTCGTAACCGGACTTATATTGAGAGCGCCATCTTGCAAATGCTGGGAGAGGCCCGTGTTCTGATTCTGCGACTCTCAAATACCATAGGTTTTGAGTTGCAGCCCGGGCGTCGACGGACTTTCATGTCTCAAGTGTTGGAAACTTTGAAGAAAAAAAACGAGATTCGCTTTGATATGAATCCATTTTCCCAGAGGGACTTTGTTACGGATATTTATCTAGCGAATGTTCTGTGGACTTTGACCGAAAGCGGGTGTGTAGGCACATTCAATCTTGGCTGCGGTTTTCCAGTTCACACTGGCCAGATCGCTATGTGGGTCCTAGATGGTTATGGGAAGGGGAGTTTTATATCAGACTCATCTCAAATTAAGGATGAGTTCTATGTCGATGCTTCAAGGCTGTACGCTGCCACTGGTCTATCCATTTCGATGGAAGATATTCGAAACTATTGCATCGCCATCGGAAAGCAACTGGCCGCAGTGTGATTCTCTAAACTAGAGAAGGTTGAAATAACTATGCAGTTTAAAAAAATATTGATTACTGGGGGCGCTGGCTTCATTGGCTCTCATGTTGTCGATGCGATTATCTCGCAATATCCAGAATCTCGCGTCATTGTATTCGACAAAATGAATTACGCCGCGAATATCCACTTTCTTCTTCATCACATCCAAAATGGTCGCGTCCAACTGGTGGTTGGAGATATCGCGGATTTTCCTGCCGTCATGACAGTGATGAAGGGTGTTGATCTTGTTCTCAACCTAGCGGCAGAAAGTCACGTCGGTCGATCATTTGGAAATTCGATAGAGTTCACGCGAACCAACACACTTGGGACGCATATGCTTATCGAGGCTGCGCGTCGCCACGGCGTAGGGCGCTTTATTCATATTAGCACGGATGAAGTCTACGGCGAGATATTGACTGGTGCTGCTAGTGAGGCTCAGCCGCTGCACCCCAATAATCCTTATTCTGGATCAAAGGCCGCAGCCGAGATGATTATCCAGAGTTACCGTCGATCATTTGGTCTTCCGGTAATCATCACGCGAGCCAATAATATGTTTGGAACGCGCCAGTTTCCTGAGAAAATAATTCCAAAATTCATAATCAACACCCTAAAGTCTCAGCCTATGGTGCTGCATGGCGACGGGAGCCATCTTCGCCATTACCTTGCGGCGCAGGATTTTGCGCAGGCCCTAACATTGATTGTTGAAAACGGTAGGCTGGGTGAAGCCTATAATGTTGGCAGTGATGAAGAATATTCAAACGTTGAAATTGCTCGCCTAATCTGCGGCGCCATGGGGGCTGATCCAATAAATAGCATTAAGTACGAACGCGATCGGCCTTTTAATGATCGGAGATATTCTGTCGATTGCAGTAAAGTTAAAGCCTTGGGGTGGAGTCCGACCCGGTCTCTGCGGCAGCAGTTGCCAGAAGTAATAGAATGGTACAGGGACAACCAAGGGCTTTTCCCGCTGCAATCTCTGCCCGAAAGTTATGAAGCTGCAGAAATGTAGATGGCAACTAACCCTATGGTGCCCTACGTCATCAGTACATTATTGACTGGCAAGTTTGCGGCCTGCAGTTTGGCGCTCGCGCGGTCGGTCGTGACCGAGAACCCAGACGCAGTCTGTCATCTATACTGCTTAGATCAAGAAGCCTATCGTTTCATAGCCAAGCTTGTGCCGGATCGTGTCAAGGTCTTCGACCTTACCATGTTTTCTCATGCTGTATCGGGCGTGGCAGATATAGAGCGGCTCCGCGCGGAGCGAACGATTTCAGCTTTCTGCTGGACACTCAAGCCGCTTGTTGTCGAGCATGCTATGTCGGCAACACCGGGGGCGGAATGGTATGCATTCGCTGATAGTGACATGTTGGTGATGTCTGATCCTATGCCGCGCTTCGCGGCGGCTCGAGAACGCTCAGCAATCGTCACGCCGCATGCTTTCCGCTACCCAATTTTTTGGGGCATGGAGCATATTTACGGTCATTTCAATGCTGGATTCATTGCATTTCGTTCAAATAGCGAAGGTCGACGCATGCTTGAATGGTGGCGCAATCGATGCCTTGCCCATTGTCCAGCGCAAGCAGAACCGGACGCGTTCGGTGATCAAAAATATGTTGAGCAGATGGTGGCTGTTTTTGGAGAGCGAGTTTCGATCGGCTTTCCGGTCGTGAACACCGCTGCCTGGAACATTGGACAGGAGAAGCTTCACCTCACAGGCAAGAATGTGACCTGGCGTGGGCAGACAATTTATATTCACCATTTTCAAGGTTTGCGTTTACTAGGGCGAGGCTGGATCGATCTTTATTCCGATTTATTCCCGTTGTCCGAAAGTGTTTTGCAATTAATTTATAGACCCTATGTTCGGGCGCTGCGCCTCGCGATTCGCGATATCGGTGAGGCCGCCCCGGATAACTACTTTGAGGCACCGGTTGGTTTGTGGGATGTCGTGCAGCGCTTGTGGCTGCGTATCCGAGGATGCCGCAGCTTTGTGCGTTGGACTGACTAATTATGGATGAGACGGGTCGTCTCCCGATGCAGATGCGTTATCCCCGTGTCTTGTTTGTTACTGGACATGCTTTCAATCATGTAACTGGCGGCGGCATCACTTTCTCGAATCTTTTCCGCGGCTGGCCAAAAGAATGCATCGCGGTGGTGCATCATGATGAGGTCCCGACAAGCACAGATATATGTGACCAGTACTATGTTCTGGGCCGCGGCGAGATGAAGTTACTCTGGCCGCTGGAATTATTGCGCCGGCTATGGCCGAGGCGAGCAGCGGCATATTCGGCTTCCTCGCCCGTGCAGAAGGTGGGAGGGCTCTCGTCGACTGGCTGGCTAAAACGCATCATCTTAGGCTTGATTGGCGATAGTATGCCAGATCGCTGGTATATGACGCCTGCGCTCGAGGGCTGGATATCCGAATTCAAACCGGATGTCATTTATACCCTGCTGGGCGGCAATGGCATGATGGGGTTGCTGCAGCAGATACGGGCCCACTTTGACATTCCAATGGTGGTCCATCTGATGGATGACTGGCCATCCACCATTTACTCCCGCGGTCTTTTGGCCAGATGGGAAAAGCGGCTGATGCAAAGACAGCTGTCCCGGCATTTGCATCAATCTGTATTGCGGCTCGGGATATCCGATGCCATGTGCCGCGCTTTCTCAAGTCGTTACGGTGCAGACTTTGTGCCCTTTCAGAACGTCGTCGACATCGACAGGTGGAGCGGATCAGTGCGGCAGAATGCGGCCACCAAGGGGCCGCCCTATTGCTTGCTGTATGCTGGCTCGATCTTTCCAAATGCACAGTTGCAGTCTCTGATCGATCTTTGCGCCGCAGTTGATGCGTTGAACCGGGGCGGCCTGGAAGTCAAACTGCAGATTGCGAGTCCATCTTTCCTCGTCAATCAGTGGCGGCACATGCTGGTCGGGTATGAGGGTGTCGAGATCGCTGCACCTATAGAAGACGACGAGGCTTTCTATAAGCACATATCGGACGTCGACGGGCTTGTCCTGCCGGTGAATTTCGATCCAGAATCTGTGGCTTTTATCCGCTATTCGATGCCTACAAAGGTCCCAGCCTATCTGGCAAGCGGAACTCCTGTCCTCGTATATGGCCCTCCGGGGGTGGCACAAGTCGACTATGCACTGGATCGGGGCTGGGGGCGCGTGGTAGCGGTGCGCGACACCAAACAGTTGCAGCAAGGAATTCGCGATCTTTTGTGTAATCCGGCCGAACGGGAGCAGTTACGTCTGACGGCTCAGGCTGTTGCTGCGGAGCGGCATGACGCTTCTCGTGCGCGCGCGGCTTTCCAGTCGCTTCTGGTCGGGGCCGCCGGCGATAAAGGGAAACGGGCATGAAGCAGGTTTTGATCGGACAGGGTGGGGTGCGGGTGGAAGATGTGCCTGCGCCGATGGTTGAGCCGAATACTGTGCTCATCCGGGTTGAGCATTCCTGCATTTCGGTCGGCACCGAGATGAGTGGTGTGAAGGAGAATAACCTGCCGCTATGGCGTCGTGCCCTGAAGCGCCCTGCCCAGGTCAAGCGGCTTGTGGAGGTTGTGGCAAGCGAAGGTGTTGCGCGGGCACGTAATCTGGTGGCGGACCGTCTGGCCGCCCTGCAGGCGACGGGCTACTCGGCTTGCGGGATCGTCATTGCTGTTGGTTCTGGTATCGACGATCTTGCACCTGGAGATCGTGTGGCCTGTGCCGGGGCGCAGAGTGCGCACCATGCCGAAGTGATCCGGGTTCCACGCAACCTGATTGCACGTGTTCCGGAGAGTCTCGATAGTCGCGCAGCGTCGACGGTAACCCTTGGTGCAATTGCCCTGCAGGGAGTCAGGCGCGCTCAGCCAACCCTGGGGGAGACGTTCGTCGTTGTTGGTCTCGGGTTGCTTGGTCAATTGACCCAGCAGATTTTACAGGCCAATGGATGCCGGGTGATCGGCATAGATCTCGACCGTCGTCGGTTGATGACAGCCAGTAAAATGGGCCTCGACGTCAGTGTTCATCCCGACGATGGTGATGCTGTGGCGCAGGTCTCTCGGCTGACGGATGGGATTGGCGCTGACGGTGTGATCCTTACGGCTGCAACATCATCGGATGAACCGATCAGCCAGGCCTTCGGGATGTGTCGACGCAAGGCGCGAGTGGTTATCGTTGGCGATGTGGGTCTGGATATTCAAAGAGCTGATATCTACTCCAAGGAACTCGATGTTCTGATCTCGACTTCCTATGGGCCGGGTCGGTACGACCGCGTTTATGAAGAGGCCGGCCTTGACTACCCCATCGGCTATGTGCGCTGGACCGAGAATCGCAATATGACGGCCTATCTAGGCCTCCTGGCGGATGGGCAGGTGAAGCTCGAAGAGCTGGTTGAGAAAGTCTATCCCCTGGAGCAGGCAGCCAGTGCCTATACCGAACTCAGCGGAGAGGACAGGCCGCTGGCTGTTCTGCTGTCTTATCCAGCTGATGGCGCATCTCCCCTGCGGCGCCGGATTGTAATGCAGAAGCCTGCCGCCGCGCAGAACAAGGCTCTGCGGGTTGCTCTGATCGGGCCGGGAGGCTTTGCCAAAAGTACTTACGTGCCAATCATGCGGGCGGCACCGGACATCTTCAACATTCATGCGATCGTTTCCCGCCAGGGTCATAATGCGGTCTCGACGGCGCGGCAGCTCGGTGTAGCTTACGCCACAACAGATCTTGACGAAGTTCTGCAAGATGCGGCGGTGGACGCAGTTATGATCACCACCCGTCACGACCTCCATGGCGGCATGGTATTGCGCGCATTGGAAGCCGGAAAGCACGTGATGGTCGAGAAGCCGCTTTGCCTGACGCAGGCAGAACTGGCGGCAATCCAGAGTTTCTACGAAAAAGCGTCGACGTCGCCTCCCTTGTTGATGACTGGTTTCAACAGGCGGTTCTCTCCTTTTGCAGCTGCTGCAGCCAAATTACTGTCCCAGCGCAGCAATCCGATGATCATCGACTATCGTGTCAACGCAGGTTATCTGCCCCATGACAGCTGGGTGCATGGCGCTGAGGGTGGCGGGCGGAATCTTGGTGAGGCCTGTCATTTTTACGACCTTTTCACATTCCTGACCAATGCCCATGTGAACCAGGTGGTTGCCCAGGCGATCCGGCCCGCAACATCGCATTACAGATCAAGCGACAATTTTGTCGCGACCCTGTCGTTTGCTGATGGTTCCGTTGCCAAGCTGACGTATACCGCCCTGGGCGCGAAGGACTTCCCGAAAGAGCAGGCGGAAATCTATTGTGATGGCAAGGTGATCACGATTGATGATTACCGAAGCCTGAAAGTGGCCGGAGCCAAGCATGCGGAAATCGACCTGAAGCAGGCGGATAAAGGGCATCATGCCGAGTTGCTGGCTTTCGCCGCGGCAATCCGGTCGGGTGGCGAATGGCCGATCCCGCTGTGGCAGCAGGTGCAATCAACCGAAATTGCGCTCTCTGTGGACAGGCAGATACAGACGCAATCCAAATCCGGTATAGCGGGTTAAGTCATCATGTGCGGTATTGTCGGCGCGCTTGCGTTCCAGTCTTCCCAGTTCCGGATCACCACGGACTATATTGGCGCCATGCGCGACGCCATCGCGATCCGAGGCCCGGATGGTGCCGGCACTTGGGTCGCTCCAGAGGGGCATATTGGCTTCGGCCACCGGCGCCTGGCCATTGTTGACCTGAGTGACTCAGCTGCGCAGCCCATGGAGGCGGCTGATGGTGCGGTTTGGCTGACTTATAATGGTGAAATCTACAATCACGCCGACATTCGCCGTGAACTGGAAGCCGCGGGACACAGGTTCCGCACTGACCATTCCGACACAGAAGTATTGTTGCGGGCATATCTGGAGTGGGGCACTGATTGTCTGTCGCGGTTCCGCGGCATGTTCGCCTTCGGTCTGTGGGATAGCCGTATAAACAAACTCTGGCTGGTGCGGGACCGGATCGGAATTAAACCGCTTTACTACAGTCTCCATAACGGCCGACTGACTTTTGCCTCCGAGATCAAGGCACTGTTGCAGGATCCCCAGCAGATTCGCCGGGTCAATGAAGAGGCCCTGTTCCACTACCTCTCTTTCCTGACGGCGCCGGCACCTCACACTCTGTTCGAGGGTATCCGCAAATTGGCTGCCGGCAGCTGGCTGCTGATCGGGTCAGACGGGCATGTCGAGGAGCGGCGGTACTGGGATTGCCTGGATACGCCGACGGATCTGAGCGGTGCGAGCGAAGGGGAAATGGCGGAAGGCCTGCTGCAGGAACTCCGCACGGCGGTCCGCTTGCATAAAGTGGGCGACGTGCCGGTTGGTGTCTTCCTGTCTGGTGGCATAGATTCGAGTACAAATGCTGCCCTCTTCGCCGAGGAGGGCGGCAGTCAACTGAAGACTTTCTCCATTGGCTACGATTCTGATTACGGCAGCTACAAGAACGAGCTGGATTATGCTCGGATGGTGGCGGAGCGGACAGGCGCGGAGCATCATGAGTTGCGCCTGACCCAGAAAGATCTGATCGACTTCCTCCCGCGGATGGTGGCATTGCAGGATGAGCCGATCGCAGATCCGGTGTGCGTGCCGGTTTATTATGTTTCAAAACTGGCTCGCGACGCCGGCGTGGTGGTTGCCCAGGTCGGTGAGGGCGCTGACGAACTGTTCTGGGGTTATCCGAACTGGCGACGTGCATTGCGCCTGCAGCGGCTAAACAACCTGGCCCCGCTCCCTAACATTTTCCGTCGGATGGGGCTCTCGGCGCTGAAGCAATTAGGCAAAGCCCATACCCAGCCCTATGACTGGCTGGCACGCGCTGCAGAGGGGCAGCCAATCTTCTGGGGTGGCGCGGAGGCTTTTCCGCATGAGCAAAAAATGGCGCTGTTGTCGCCACGTCTGCGGCAGGTCTTCGCCGGCAGGACATCCTGGGAAGCGATTGCTCCGATCTGGCAGAGATTCCAGGCCAAGCGGCCGAGCTCGGCGCCTGGGTTGGACTGGATGACCTATCTGGATCTGAATTTCCGTCTCCCGGAGCTGCTGCTCATGCGGGTTGACAAGATGAGTATGGGGGTGAGTCTGGAAGGGCGCGTACCTTTCCTTGATCATCGCTTTGTCGAATATGCCATGGGCATTCCCGAGTCTGTGAAGACACGCGACAACGTTCTGAAGTATATTCTCAAGAAGGCCGTTCGTGGCGTGATTCCTGACTCCGTGATCGACCGGCCGAAGCAGGGCTTCGGCGTCCCTGTGCATGAATGGCTGGTATCGGGGCTGGGTGACTATGTCAGCGACAGCCTGGAAGAATTTATGGCTGAGACCGATCTGCTCGATCCTGCTGCTGTCCGTGCCCTCGTCGCACAGGGTGGAAATATCAATACCTGGAACCTTCTGAATCTGGCGTTATGGTGGAAAACCTACATTCAATAGGCGAGAGCGAGAAAAACGCTGCCCGCAAGCTTTGGGGGCGCACCCCCTGCGGGTCTGGGCGGTATCTCGATGAATACGAGCCCGAGACGATAGAGTATTTCGATGCGGTGCGGCGCAGCCGTTATCAGGTCACCGATCCATGGATGTTGCGGACCTTTGACTACACCTCTGCGGCGGGCCGGAACCTGCTGGAGATCGGCGTTGGAATGGGCAGTGATCTTCTGAGTTGGGCCGAAGGTGGCGCAACCGTCCATGGCATTGATATTACGGAAGAGCATCTCAGACTGACACGTTTGAACTTTTCGCTGCATGGCCGTACTGCCGATCTGCGAATTTGTGATGCGGCAAAGATCGATTTTCCGGACAATTACTTCGACGTCGTTTATTCCAACGGGGTTTTGCATCATACGCCTGAGACGGTTCGTTGTATCAGCGAGGCCTGGCGAGTGCTCAAGCCGGGTGGTCAGCTTGTCTTGTCTTTGTACCACCGCTGGAGTGCGTTTTACCTGCTGACGCTCCTAATTTACCGAGGTTTGCTGCGTGGTGAGCTGCGCAAGCTGGGGCATGATGGGTTGTTGGCTACCATCGAATACGGTGCCGATGGCATTGCGGTGAAGCCCTATGTCCGGCTCTACGGGCGCTTGCAGTTGCGGAATATTCTCGGAGACTTCCGCAAGGTGCGAATTTGCGTCAGGCATTTCCGCCGTGAACAGATTCCGGTTCTGGGACGTTTCCTGCCTCGTTTTCTTGAGAGATGGCTGGAGCCTGTACTTGGCTGGTATGTCGTGGCATTCGCAGAAAAGTAACAGTCGTGACTGCAAGCCTGCCTCCCGAAAATCACTACGGTCACACCAAGAAGCTGCGCTTCCTGCTTGACGAGATCGCCAGATATCGTGCGCCCCTTGAGCGCGAGGTCTCGTTGCTCGATTTCGGTTGCGGCAATGGCAGTGCCGTTTCGCAATATCTGATTGGCGAGGGTATCGATTATTGTGGCGTGGACATTCACGGTCCATCCCTGGAATATGCCCGCGGGCATTACGCGAGCCCCACCGCGCAGTTTCTCGATCATATCCCGTCTGGAAAATGTTTCGACATCATCGTCTATGCCGATGTGCTGGAGCACGTGCCGGATCCTGAGGAGCTGCTGCGCGCTCATGCCGATCACCTGGCGCCGAATGGCGTTATCCTGGCTGCCGTACCGAACGGTTATGGCCCGTTCGAAATGGAAAACCGGATCGATGACTGGCTTGCATTGTCGCACCTGATGGCTGCTGCATCACGAACCAAGCGCAGACTATTCGGGCAGATGCCAGCGGGAGCGCCAGTGGCGCTGCCATATAATCACGAATCCGGGCATCTGATATTCTTCACTGAAGCCTCCCTGCGCCGGACTGTGGTGAATGCGGGATACGAAATTACCCGGTTTGCGCACGGCGCCTTCATGGGGGCTTCGGTCTCCGGCGTTCTTCTTGCGCGTTCCGAACGTTTAAAGGCTTGGAATGCACAAGTGGCAGATCGCTTGCCAGCCTGGGCGGTTTCGACCTGGTACATGACGCTTCAGCGTTCACTACGGCGCGAATGACCCGCCGTATCAGCAGGGCAGAGGCAATTTCGGCATTGCGGGCCTTCCGTCGTTTTGGTTCCGCTCCCCTGGAAATTACCTGTGCAAATGCCGATGCCGTCCCTTTCCGTGATGTCATAGAACTTTATCTTTGGCTGACTGGCACGCGAAGTGTGACCTGGCGGGACAGCCGCGACAGGATTGCTGAAAGTGCGAGCCTCGTGCAGTTAATTGCCAATGGCCTGTCTGATCTGCTGGCTTGGCCGCGTGAGATCGTACGGCACCGTTACCGGGCGGCCCGTTGCCTTACCAGGAATCTGGCCGGCCCGAGGCGCCGGCTGCCCCCCAAGACGTCACCAGCCCGTGCGTTATATCTGAGATCTGATCACTGGTTCGATATCCGTGGTGGTGGTTCGGTTGGCCACGTTCGAGGGGTAATTGAAGGGTTCAGGCAAAGTAGCATTCCAACTACGGTTGCAAGCACTGATCGGTTGTCAGGAATAACCGATGATGCGGACTTCCATTTGATTCCGCCATTGTATTATGCGGGCCGCAATGTTCCGGGTATTCCCGAATTGACCTATAACGACCAGATGATCGAAGCGATCGAGCGGCATTGGCTCGATTGGTGTCCGGACTTCATCTATCAGCGAATGAGTATGGGGAATTATGTGGGGGCCTGGTTGCGGCACAAGCATAGTGTTCCATACATAGTCGAATATAACGGGTCGATCGCCTGGATGGCGCGACATTGGGACAAGCGTCCTCTGTTGCTTGAAAAAACAGCCCTTGCATTGGAGCAGTCGGCATTGGCCAGTGCCGATCTGGTGGTTGTGGTCAGCGAACCCAGTCGCGATGAGCTTGTAGCCCGTGGCATCAGGCCAGACCGGATTCTGGTGAATCCAAATGGAGTGGATCCGGATATCTATAGGCCAGATATCGATGGTTCAGGCGTGCGCCAGCGTTATGGCCTGGTCGATGCGATTGTGATCGGCTTTATCGGTACGTTCGGAAAGTGGCATGGCGCCAACGTTCTGGCTCAGTCTTTCATCCGTCTGCTGCGCGAGCGGCAGGATCTTCGTGGCCGCGTCAAACTGATGATGATTGGTGACGGCGTGATGCGAAATGCTGCGGAAGCCTGCCTGCAGGAAGCTGGTCTTGCCGACCAGGCCATTTTTACGGGTCTGGTACCGCAAGATCAGGGACCCATGCACCTTGCCGCCTGCGATATCCTGGCTTCGCCGCATGTTCCGAATCCGGATGGCACACCCTTCTTTGGTTCGCCGACGAAGCTGTTCGAGTATATGGCGATGGGAAAGGCGATCGTTGCGTCTGATCTTGATCAGATCGGGGAAATTCTGCAGCCGGATGAAACCGCTGTCATGGTGCAGCCGGGCAGCGAAGAGCAGCTCGCCTCGGCTCTGGCACGCCTGGTCGACGATCCACAACTGCGTGTTCGGCTCGGAGAGGCCGCCCGTCATCAGGCCGTTGCAGACTACAGCTGGGCCGCGCATACAGCGCGTATCCTGGCCGCTCTTGGCCGGGATGGTATGACGGCATGACCTTTGCTGCGCTGCTGAATCGGGCGCGCGGACTACCTCCGCAGGTCGTTCTGCGAAAAGCGGCGGGACTGGCATGGCGCGCTGGGCAGGCGAACCTCGCGCGAGCATGTGACCGCTGGAGGACGACATATTGTCAGGAACCACCGCAAGGTGCCCTGCATCGCTATGTCAGACTCACAGCGGGGGACATACCTGCTGACCTTGCGGCCATCCTGCCCGAATTGGCGGAACGGGTTCTGGAACACCGCTTCGATCTGCTGGGGTCGGGCTGGACGACAGTAAGACATGGTGTGCAGGCGTCTGGCTGCGAGGCGCACCGCTATCCGGCGGGCATGGTGACCGATCCGGAGCAGGATGGAAATTGGCTCCGTGGCCGCATCAACAAGGCGAACCTGCAACATGCCACGCGGCTTTGGCAGATGATCCCTTCTGGCCGCTACGTGCCGATCGATTGGCAGCTTGACTTCAAATCTGGTTATCGCTGGTCGGAGCGGGACTACTTTCTGAACATTCCTTTCGGGCATTTGCCCGGGGTCGATATCAAGCTGCCCTGGGAACTAGCCCGGATGCAGCATCTGCCCTGGCTTGCACTGGCTTATATTCTGTCCAGTAACGGCTATGCCGGTTTCAAGGCTCCAGAGGTTTACGCAGGCGAGATACGTAACGAAATACTAGACTTCCTGGCCAACAACCCGCCTCGCTTTGGGGTCAATTGGCGTTGCCCGATGGATGTCGGCATTCGCATCGCCAACTGGCTGATGACGCTTGACCTGCTGCAGGGCGCAGGCATGGAATTCGATCCTCCATTCCGTGCTGCCGTTGCCGCCGCGGCCATAGATCATGGCCGACATATTCTGCGGTATCTGGAATGGTCCGATACGACCCGCAGCAACCACTATCTATCCGATATTGTCGGGCTTCTATTCATTGCGGCTTATCTTCCCTGCTCTGGCGAAACAGATGCATGGCTGGCATTTTCGATCCAGCAGCTGGAAACCGAGGTTGAAAACCAGTTCGCTCGGGATGGCGGTAATTTTGAAGGTTCCACAGCCTATCACTGTCTCTCGGCGGAACTGGCTGCCTATGCCGTTGCGCTCATTCTGGGCTTGCCTGTAGAGAAACAGAGAGCACTGGAGCATTACGATTATCGACGCATCGCGGTTCGTCCGACTTTCAGGCCGGCTCCCATGCAGGCTGCCGATATCCCATCGGTGACGACGGCGGCGCGAATTTCTGCTATGGCAGGATTTCTGCAGGCCGTCACAAAGCCGGACGGTTGCATTCTGCAGATCGGCGATACCGATTCCGGGCGCCTGTTCAAATTGCATCCTGCGTTTATTCGTCGTTCAGCTGCCGAAGCGGAGGCCCTTTACGAAATCCCATTGCATACTGGCGAAGCTTATCTCGACGAGAATATTCTTGATCGTCGTGCTCTTGAAGCCGGTCTGATGGTTTTGGCTGGCCACTCTCCATCCGGTCGCTGGCTGGATGAGGTTGTACTGCAACGGCTCAGCCATGGCAGGTCATTGCCATCGCCACAAACTTTCAGCAGAAGCAAATTGCCGACCCAGGATCTCTCGGCGATCTTGTCTGAATTGAGTGCGCTTCCCGCAGACAGTGTGCGGATAGTCGATATCCCATTGTTGCCGCGCGCCGGAGTCGTCGAGGCCAGAGCATTTCCGGATTTTGGCCTCTATATCCTGCGGTGGTCCGGTGGATTCCTGTCGCTGCGTTGCGTGGAGCATCGACGCAAGGATGCCCCGACCGGCCATACTCACGACGACAACCTAGCCGCTGAATTGCAAATTGACGACCAGGACGTCCTGGTCGATCCGGGCAGTTACCTCTATACTCCTGCGCCGGAATGGCGCGAACGGTACAGGTCCGCTGAAGCGCATTTCGCACCACGTCCCGCGAATCATTCCGCGGTCGTACCGCAAAATCTCTTCAGTATGCATCATCAGGCGCGCGGCATTTGCCTGCATTGCGGCCATGATGGAATGGCGGGCTTGTTGCAGGGAGACGGCTGGAAAGTCTGGCGTGTGCTGGAGTTGCAAAGTGACCGCCTCCGGATCACGGATGCATGCATGCCCGGTCCTCTATTGGCAGTGAGCCCACTTCTGAATGTCAGCACAGGTTATGGCAAGCGCACGAAGAGTCCTACTCGTCCTTTTTGAGGGATTGCCGGGAACGGTGATCGAATCGCAGGTGCTAGTCCACGCGCGCGAGATGGTCCGGCTTGGCATCGCTGACTTCGAGATATGGACTGTCGCCTGCTCACAGTCCTTGTTCCGCCTTTCACAGGAAGCGCAGCAACGTGCGCGGGAGCTTGCAGGTTGCGAGGTCCGGGTCGTGCGTGGCGTCAGGCCGGCGATCCCGTTCTCCACCATTCTGAACGCCCTTCTACTGGCGGCCGTCATGTTGCGACATCGCCCCAGTTTCGACGTCCTGCATGCGAGGACGGATTATTCCGCTTGTGTGGCAGGATTGCTAAAGCTGTTGCGGCGTTTTGTTTTAATCTGGGATTGCCGTGGCGACGCGGTATCGGAATTCCTGGATCAACGTAAATCACAGTCCTGGCTGGGCCGCATGATGATCTTTGGGCGGGCTCGGCTGCTGGCTTATGATCGGACAAGGGCAGCAAAACGCTGCGATCGTGCAATTTTTGTCACCAGTATTCTGCAGCGCCTCGCCCAACCGGCCTTTGGCGGCAAGCCATATCGGGTCATTCCAGGAACCGGCTCGGCTGAGCTGTTTTTCTTCGATCATGCGTTGCGAGCCAAGATTCGGAAGGAGCTTGGTCTACAGCAGGAGGAGCGGCTCTACATTTTCAGCGGCAGTTTGGCGCCATATCAGGGTTTCGACCAGATGCTTGAAGTCTTCACAACCATCCGGTCGCAGGATCCGCAGGCGCGATTGCTGTTGCTGACTCCTGCGATCGATGCCGCAAGAAGAAAAATGATGGCGCATGACATTGATGTCATTTTGCGCAGCGCTGCAATTGATGACGTGAACGGCTATCTGAATGCTGCGGATGTCGCGTTCATGCTGCGCGAATCTACCGGAACAAACCAGGCTGCCTTCCCGACCAAGTTTTCGGAATATTGCCTTGCCGGATTGCCGGTGATCATGACCGATGCAGTGCCCGATGCCTGCAGGGTCGCCGAACGATTGCAGAATTACGTGCAGCCGCCGATCGACGGTAAATTGATGCTGCCGGAGGGATATGACCGGCAGAAGGTGGCGGATGCTGCCCGCAACTCCCTGACGCGGCAGGCGGTCGCGCCGCTGTACAGGGATATCTACAGTCAGCCCATACCCGACTGACTAAACCACGGCCCACCGGCCGTGCTGAGCTGCCCGGCTTGAATGTCAGGGCTTTCCGGTCGCGCGAAGCAAAGCGCGATCGCTGTCGACCATTTCCTCGATCAGTTGATCGAAGCTGGTTTTCGGTGTCCAGCCGAGATTCCGCTTGGCCTTGCTGGCGTCACCGAGCAGCAGTTCGACTTCGGTTGGACGGAAATAGCGAGGATCGATCTCGACCATAACCTCACCGGTTCGGGCATCGATACCTTTCTCGCCTATTCCCGTGCCCTGCCAGGTCAATGTCCGGCCGATACAGGCGAAAGCCTTTTCCACCAGGCTGCGCACGGTGTGAGTCGTGCCAGTAGCCAGCACGTAATCGTCCGGATTGTCCTGCTGCAGGACCATCCACATGCCCTCAACATAGTCACGCGCATGGCCCCAGTCGCGCTTGGCGTCCAGATTCCCCAGATACAACCGGCTTTGCACTCCGGCTTCGATGGCCGCGACGGCGCGCGTTACCTTGCGCGAGACGAATGTCTCGCCGCGCCGTGGGCTTTCGTGGTTGAACAGGATGCCGTTGGACGCATGAATTCCATAAGCTTCGCGGTAGTTCACCGTGATCCAATAGGCGTAAATCTTGGCAGCAGCATAGGGGGAGCGCGGATAGAACGGGGTCTGCTCGTTCTGGGGAACGCTCTGCACCTTGCCGTACAGCTCCGATGTGGAAGCCTGATAGAAACGGCAGGTCTGCACCATGTCCAGCAGCCGGATGGCTTCGAGGATGCGCAATGTTCCCAGGGCGTCGGCATTGGCGGTATATTCAGGAGTTTCGAAACTCACCTGAACATGACTTTGTGCGGCCAGATTGTAGATCTCATCGGGTTGAATCAATTTGATCAGGCGGATGATATTCGTGGCGTCCGTCATGTCGCCGTATTCGAGCAGGAATGACGAGTCACTTTCATGCCGGTCTTGGTACAGGTGATCAACGCGCTGCGTGTTCAGTGACGACGCGCGTCGCTTGATGCCCCAGACTTGGTAGCCTTTGTCGAGCAGGAATTCGGCCAGATACGAGCCATCCTGACCTGTTACACCTGTAATTAATGCTTTCTTTTTTCTCATTTTCCGTCTGCTGTAACAGGATTAGTCGAAATGCAGGTCTATTTCGCGAAGTTCATCGCCGTGGGCGAGGAACCACGCGTAATAGTCCAGCAGGCCTTGGGCGAGTGGAATCCGGGGCTGCCACCCCAGTTCCTGCAATCGCGAGCTATCAAGAAGCTTGCGTGGCGTGCCATCCGGTCGGTTCGTGTCGTAACGGATCGCCCCGGTGAAGCCTACGCTACGGCAAACCAGTTCGGCAAACTGAGCAATCGTCACTTCCTGCCCGCTGCCGACGTTGATGGTTTGCGCCTGTGCGTAATGCTGCATCAGAAAGATGCAGGCATCCGCCAAATCGTCGACATGCAGGAATTCCCGATAGGGCCGGCCTGATCCCCAGACCACAGCTTCGCTCGCATTGGACAGCTTCGCCTCATGAAAGCGGCGAAGCAACGCGGCGGGAACATGGCTGTTATCGGGATGGAAATTGTCATGCGGGCCATACAGGTTGGTTGGCATGGCGGAAATGAAATTGCAGCTATACTGCCGTCGATAAGCTTCGCACAGCATGATGCCGGCGATCTTCGCAATCGCATACCACTGATTGGTCGGTTCGAGCGGACCGGTCAGCAGGGCGGCCTCGGGGATCGGTTGCGGAGCCGCTTTCGGATAGATGCAGGATGACCCCAGAAAAAGCAGCTTCTCGACCTTCACCTGCCAGGCGGTGTTGATGATGTTGCTCTCGATCTGGAGGTTGTCGTAGAGGAACGGCACCGGATATTTGTCATTGGCATATATACCGCCGACTTGCGCCGCCGCCAGGAATATAGCGTGAGGCCGTTTGTCGGCCATCCAGTCTTCCACCTCTTTCTGCCGACGCAGGTCCAGTTGGCTGCGATCTACCGTCAGGATTTCACAATCCTCTTTCTCTAGGCGTCGAACGATCGCGCGGCCGGCCATGCCGCGATGACCAGCGACCCAAACCTTTTTTCCTTTTAGAGAATAGTCCATGCCGAGAACCGTCATGCGACCGAAGACTGACGACCATAGCGGTCGCCCAATCGAACGATGTCATCTTCAGAAATGACGTCGCCACTCTGCACTTCAATCAAATGCAAGTGGGTGTCACGGGGGTTCTCCAGGCGATGTACCTCGCCGATCGGAATGTAAGTCGACTGGTTGCGTTCCAGCAGAAAAGTTTCCTTGCCACGAGTGACCTGAGCGGCGCCATCGACAACGATCCAGTGTTCGGCACGGTGGTGATGATACTGCAGCGAGAGGGAGGCATGCGGATTGACGGTGATTCGTTTGACGAGATAACCGTCTCCGCCGTCGAGAGTCCTGTAACTGCCCCAGGGGCGATGGATTTGGCTAGCCTGCAGATGCTCTGTCCGCCCTTTGGATGCCAGGCCATCAACGATTTTCTTCACATCTTCCGCCCGCCGGCGATCAGCCACGAGAATTGCATCGTCGGTGGCAATCACCACAATTCCATCCAGTCCGACGGCTGCAGTCAACATGCCAGAGGCGCTGTGGATATACGAATTCCTGGTGTCGTGCAGCCAGGTATCGCCCTGGACGGCATTCCCATCTGCATCCTTGTCGCTGACATCCCAAAGCGAGTGCCAGGATCCGACATCGCTCCAGTGCATGTCAGCAGCTATGACGGCGCCACGTGTGGTCTTCTCCATCACGGCGTGATCGAAACCGATTGACGGCGCCGTCGCAAAATCGCGCTCGGCCAGGCGTATGAAGTCAAGATCGGTCGTGGCATTGGACAGCGCATTCTGGGCCGCCGTCATGACGGCGGGATTGTGAAGGCGCATCTCTTCCAGAAGACTGTCCGCGCGGAAAAGGAATATTCCGGCATTCCAGCTGTATTTCTTGCTGGACAGAAATTCTTCCGCAACCAGCAAGGAGGGCTTTTCAACAAATTCGGCGATCCTGCAAATGCTTGGATTTTCTTCCAGTGCATCGCCGGAGCGAATATAGCCGTAGCCTGTTTCCGGCCGGGAAGGTTTGATTCCGAAGCTAACTAGGTAGCCCTTTTCAGCCGCCACAGTCGCCGCCTGGAGAGTGTCGGTGAATGTGGCCACATCACCGATCAGATGATCAGATGGCATGACGATGATGAGGGCCTGCGGATCTTGGCGCGCGAGGTGCAACGTGCCGACCGCAATAGCAGCGGCGGTGTTGCGTGCCACTGGCTCCAGCAATATGCCCTGTGCGGTAATTCCGGCCGCAGCCAGACTCTGTGCAACGAGGAAGCGGTGGTCATTGCTGCAGATCACGGTGGGAGCCGTGAACCCCGGACCAGCGACCCGGCGCGCCGTGTCTACAAGCATCGGATCGTCCGAGCTCAGCGGCAGGAATTGTTTGGGGTATGCCGCGCGCGAAAGCGGCCATAGGCGGCTGCCGGCCCCTCCAGACAAAATGAGCGGTGCGATCGCCGGCACGAGTACGCTTCCCTTCCTAGCCTCGACTGACGCCTTAACGGCATCCCTCCCGGGCCGCCCTAGACTAGGGAAGCCGGTCAATAAAATAAGGGCAATTTTTCTCTATGCTGTTGTTATATCTATATGTTCAGACTATGAACGTCAAGCTATTGCAAAGCTTAGGTGGGCGATTCAGAGCGGCCTTACAACGCTGCCACTGAGGTCATAGGCGCTCGCCTTTTCGATCTTCACCTTGATCATGTCGCCTGGCTGCAGCCCGGCGGCATTTTTTATTTTCACGATGCCATCGATCTCAGGGGCATCGGCGAAGCAACGGCCGACCGCGGTCGTGCGCTTGGTCTCGTCGATCAGCACATCCAGCGTGCGGCCGACAAAGCGCTTGAGCCGCTTGGCGCTGATCTTCTGCTGCGTGACCATGAAGCGCTCCCAGCGCTCCTGCTTGACCTCGTCCGGCACCTGGTCTGGCAGGTCGTTGGCGCGGGCGCCCTCGACATTCTCGTATTTGAAGCAGCCGACGCGATCGAGTTGCGCTTCCTCGAGCCACTGGAGCAGGAATTCGAAATCCGCTTCGGTCTCACCGGGGAAGCCGACGATGAAGGTCGAGCGGATGGCGAGGTCCGGGCAGATTTCGCGCCAGCTGCGGATGCGCTGCAGCACCTTTTCCTGGTTGCCAGGGCGACGCATGGATTTCAGCACGCGCGGTTCTGCATGCTGGAACGGAATATCGAGATAGGGGAGGATCTTGCCCTCCGCCATCAGCGGAATGATCTCGTCCACATGCGGATAGGGATAGACGTAGTGCAGCCGCACCCAGGCGCCGAGGCTCCCCATGGCATCAGCCAGTTCGGTCAGGCGAGCCTTGACCTTGCGGTCGCGCCACTGGCTTTCGGCATGCTTGATGTCGACGCCATAGGCTGAGGTGTCCTGCGAGATCACCAGCAGTTCCTTGACGCCGGCTTTGACCAGGCGCTCGGCCTCGAACAGCACGTCATTGGCATGGCGGCTCTTCAGCTTGCCGCGCATGGACGGGATAATGCAGAAGCTGCAGCTGTGATTGCAGCCTTCGGAAATCTTCAGATAAGCATAATGCCGCGGCGTCAGCTTGATGCCCTGCGGCGGCACCAGGTCGAGGAAAGGATCGTGCAGCGGCGGCGCCGCTTCATGCACGGCATTGACCACGGTCTCATACTGCTGCGGCCCGCTGACCGACAGCACGTCTGGGAACATGCCCCGGATCTTCTCGGCTTCCACACCCATGCAGCCGGTCACGATCACGCGGCCATTCTCACGCATGGCCTCGCCAATCGCTTCCAGTGATTCCTGCTTGGCACTGTCGAGAAAACCGCAGGTATTCACCAGCACGACATCGGCGGCGTCGTAGGATCCGGAAATCGCATAGCCCTCGGCGCGCAGCTTGGTGATGATGCGCTCGGAATCGACCAGGGCCTTGGGGCAGCCAAGGCTGACGATGCCCACTTTGGGCGGGTTGGCGGCGGGGGCGGGGCGGGTCATGGCGCGGCTTATAGGCCGGAATTGGTGTTCTGGCTAGCTGGAAGGCGGTCTCACGCCGCTTCAACCTGTCGCAGCGGCATCCGGGTCCGGACGAGCCGGCCAAGCAGGGAGACCAGCAGAATGGCACGGTTGCCGTCCACCTGTTCCTCGAAAATCGCCTGCGTATCCGTCATCGGGCCTTCGACAATCCGCAGGGCCTGGCCGCGCTCGAAACACGGGCCGTTCAGGCGAATATAGCCGGCCTCGTCTTCGCGGCTGCGGATTTCCTCGATCACAGGCTGCGGCACCGGCATGGGCTTGTCGCCAAACATCACCAGGCCCACCACGCCGCGGGTGCCATTCACCGAACGCCAGCGTTGGCGCTCCATATCCAGGCCAACGAAGAGATAGCGCGGGAACAGTGCGGTGGCGACGATATCCGTGCGGCCGGCATGGCGTCGCAGCTTTTGATACTGCGGAAGATAGACCTCCAGGCCCTGGTTGCGCAGGTGCTGGGCGGCCAGGCTTTCCTTGTTCTGCTGGGTATAAACAACGTACCAGGAGGGCATCATGCCGCGATCTCCTTGCGCGTCACCGTCGCCGGCGTCACATGCAGAAATCGTGGTGCCAGGACGCGGTCAGCGGAAATGGCGGCGCAGACTCGATCATAGACAGTCTGGGGTGCGGTGTTATCGGCAATGACAATCATGTCGGCGTTGAGCGACAGCGCCGCAGCCACATCGGGCACGACCGGATGGCCATGGAAATGCGGGATATTACGCCCTGGCGCGATCACGGCCTGAACGGTCATGCCGGCTGCCGAGGCCGACAGCATGGCGATTTCAGCCAGCTCTCCGCCACCGGCAATGGCGATCCTGGTGATCCCGCGTTCCGCCAGGTCCATGAACAGCGCTTCATACTGGCCGCGCGCATGGCGGAAGAAATGCAGCGACGATTCCAGATACTCCGCCACCAGCCGGCTTTTTTCCGCGAAGCCTTTGGGCGTCAGGTAATAGGCATAGCGCCGGGCGGGGGCGGTCTGAATCTTGATCAGGCCTTTGGAAACGCAGCGCTTCAGCAAGGCGTTGGCGAGGCCGAGGGCGACATCGAGCCGGCCGGCGAGACTGCGTTGGGTATGCGCCTCCGAATCGCTCACTGCAGCCAGCAGCGCGACCATCTTGGCCGCGTCCTGGGACGAATCTGAGGGTTCTGCGAGCTTATCGTTCACGAGCTGAACGATAAAGCAGACGCTGGCGCCGGTCAAATGATTTGAAATCTGGATTTTTGTTTTTTATCAGTGGCTTAAATGTGTCTCTATGGCTTGAGCAAGGCGCAGAAGACGCCGGTCCTGGCCGTTTCGGGCCACCAGCATCAGGCCGACGGGCAGTCCCGAAACGGGTAAGGGCAGGGACACCGCGCAGAGATCGAAGAAATTGCCGACCGAGGTATTGCGCAGCAGCAGCCCGTTGGCGGCGGTGAAAGCAGCCTCGTCTGCGGCGAGATCGGCGATCCTGGGGGCCACGATCGGAGCGGTCGGCAGGATCAGGGCATCCAGATCGGCCAGATCCTGGTCCATGGTGGCAATCAGTTCGGCGCGCCGGCGCTGCATGAAGATGTAATCGGCGGCCAGCACGGTGCGACCGCGTTCGATGCGACCGCGCACCACGGGATCGAAATCGCCCGGGCGCTGCTCCATCGCCTCGCGGTGAATGAAAAAAGCCTCAGTGGCGGCGAAGCCACCCCGGGCGTTCACCGCCAGCATCTCCGGCAGCAGCGGCAGGGGGTGATCGCGCAGCACGGCCCCGGCGGCGCCGAGCCCCTTGCAGGCAGCGTCAAAAGCGGCAGCGACGGCAGGCTCCATGCCCTCCAGCAGCAGTCCCTGCGGGATACCGAGCCGCAGCCCGGCCAGCGGGGCCGGGGTCGGGCGCACGACAGGCTCGCCGGCCATCACGGCATCGGCCAAGGCGCAGTCGGTGACACTGCCGGCCATCGGGCCGATGCTGTCGAGGGCGTAGGACAGCGGGAAGGCGCCGGCAGTCGGCACGCGAGACTGGCTCGGCTTCCAGCCGACGATGCCGCAGAGTGCAGCGGGAATCCGGGTCGAACCGCCGGTATCGGAGCCGATGGTGATCTCCGCCATGCCGTCGGCCACTGAGACCGCGCCGCCGGAGCTGGAACCGCCGGGAATGCGGCTGCGGTCGGCGGGATTGCCCGGCGTGCCGTAATGCGGATTGATGCCGACGCCGGAGAAGGCAAATTCGGTCATGTTGGTCTTGCCGATGATGACGGCGCCCGCGGCGCGCAGCCGGGCAATCGCCGGTGCCTCGGCAGTGGCCGCTGCCGCATCGCGGCGCAGCCTGGAGCCCGCCGTGGTGGTCTCGCCAGCAACGTCGAAGAGGTCCTTGATCGAGACGATACGCCCATCCAGCGCGCCCAGGCTCAGGCCCAGCTGCGCCCGCCGGTCGGCTGCATCTGCGGCGGCGCGCGCCTGATCCGCATAGGTCTTGGTAAAGGCGCGACGACCTTCGCCAGCCGGATCTTCGATCCGCGCCAGGCAGGCTTCCAGGCGGTCGCGGCTCGAACGAGTGATGGCGGGGCGGTTCATATCAATCTCCAGGAAATAAGTTCCGAACTATCGCGCTTTTCCTCGTACTGACAAGGGCTGGCGCGATCTGGCCGTGCAGCGCATAGTAATGCCATGAGCTTCGTTGCCATTTATGCCCGCGTTCTCGCTCTTCTGAAGCCTGAGAAACGGCTCTCGATCATTCTGGCGCTGGCCAATATTGGCCTGGCCGGGGTCGGTTTCATCGAACCCATTCTGTTTGGCCGTATCATCGATGTGCTCTCGAATCCGGGCGGCGCCACGCCGGATGAGAATTGGTCGCGCACCATCGAGCTGCTCGGCCTGTGGTGCGGCGCAGGTCTGGCCGGCATTCTGGCCGGCATCCTTGTCGCCCTGCATGCCGATCGACTGGCGCACCGTCGCCGCCTCGCGGCGATGGCGCTCTATTTCGAGCATGTGCTGAGCCTGCCGGCCGCATTCCACTCGGCCACCCATTCGGGCACGCTGCTCAAGATCATGCTGACCGGCACCGACAATCTGTTCGGTTTGTGGCTGGCCTTCTTCCGTGAGCATCTGTCAACTTTCGTAGCCGTGCTCGCGCTCCTGCCGCTGTCGCTGTATCTGAACTGGCGGCTTGGCCTGCTGCTGATCGGATTGATCGTCGTCTTCGCGCTGGTCAGCGCCGTGGTGGTCAGCCGCACGGAAAAGGCGCAGGGCAAAGTCGAAGGATATCATTCGCAACTGGCCGCGCGAGCCGGTGATGCACTCGGCAATGTCGCGCTGGTACAAAGCTTCGTGCGTCTGGCGCTCGAATCGCGCGAGCTCGCCATGGTCATGGAGCGACTGCTCAAGGCGCAATTCCCGGTTCTCAATCTGTGGGCGCTGATGACGGTGCTGAGCCGCATGGCGTCCACCATCACGATCATCAGTATTTTCATGCTGGGCAGCTGGCTGCATCTGCATGGCCAGACCAGCGTCGGTGAGATCGTCAGTTTCATGGGCTTTGCCACGCTGCTGATCGGCCGGCTGGAAGCCGCCATGGGTTTCATCAGCCGGATGTTTTTCCAGATGCACTCGCTTGGCGAATTCTTCCAGGTGCTTGACACCGAGGCCGCGGTGCGGGATCGCCCAGATGCCCGTCCGGTCGATAAGGTTAAAGGTGCGGTGGCGTTCGAGCATGTCACGCTGTCTTACGACGATCGCCGTCCTGCCGTGATCGATGTCAGTTTCGACGTGGAAGCGGGCAAGACCATTGCCCTTGTCGGCCCGACCGGCTCGGGCAAGACATCAACCATGGCGCTGCTCAGTCGACTCTGGGACCCGCAGTCAGGGCGGGTGTTGATCGATGGCAGCGACATCCGTGATTACACGCTGGAAAGCCTGCGGCGCAATATCGGCGTGGTATTCCAGGACAGTGCCGTCTTCCATCGCTCGATCGCCGACAACATACGCATCGGCCGTCCGGAAGCCAGCGATGCCGAAGTGGAACAGGCGGCGCGTATGGCCGAGGCGCATGACTTCATCCTGCGGCAGAGTGACGGCTATGCGACCATCGTGGGTGAGCGTGGCGTCAACCTCAGCGGCGGTGAGCGGCAGCGCCTGGCGATTGCCCGCGCCCTGCTGAAGAATCCACCCATCCTGATCCTGGATGAGGCGACCTCGGCGCTGGACGCCGCGACCGAGGCGCGTATACAGAAGGCGCTCGATACACTAATGAAAGGCCGGACCACTTTCATTATCGCGCACCGGCTTGCTACAGTACGTGGCGCCGACCTGATTCTGGTGCTGCAGGATGGCAAGGTGATCGAGCGCGGCAGTTTTGACGAGCTTGTTGCCGCGAACGGATTGTTCAGTGGATTGGTGCGTACGCAATTCCAGAATGTCCGCTGACTGTCTGGAAATCAGTTTCTCGCCTGGCTGCAGCGCCCCCAGCCAGCAAAAAGAATAATAATCTCGACGAGACTAGCGAATGTCCCACCGTCTTACGATTGTGATCGAAGCACTGGATCGCGGTGGTGCAGAATGGCACCTGCTGCAGGTTCTGCCGCGTTTGCGTGACCGCAATTTCGATGTCGAGGTCTTTTGCCTGCATCACCGGGGTGAACTGGCGGGCGAAATGGAACGCCGGGGCGTCCGGGTCATCGGTACCGATGTGATCTCCTCGAACCTGTTCTTGCGGGTGCTCCATCTCGTATCAAAATCGGGTGCTCTGCTTTTGCATCTGCTGCGGCACCGCCCGGATATCGTTCACTTCTTTCTGCCGGCGGCATATATCTTTGGGGCGCCTGCCGCAGTGCTCTCACGCTGCCGCATCCGGCTGATGAGCCGACGCAGCCAGAACCGCTATCACAGCTATCTTTTTGGAACCAAGCTCATTGAAAGGCTGTGGCATCGCCGGATGAGCGCGGTGATAGGAAATTCGCGAAGTGTGGTGCGGCAATTGTCGGAAGAGGGGGTTCCTGATTCGAAACTCCATCTTGTCTATAATGGCGCCGACCTTCCGGTTTTCGGCGCGCAGATGTCGCGGAAGGCGGCGCGGGACAATCTCGGCCTGAGCGACTCCGCCCTGGTCTTCGTGATCGTTGCCAATCTGCTGCCTTACAAGGGGCATAGGGATCTGCTGCGGGCGTTTGCCCGTATCAAGGACCAGTTGCCGCAAAACTGGGTCCTGCTATGCGCTGGCCGCGATGACGGCATCGGCTCCGCACTTCAGGACCAGGTGGAGCAACTGGGCCTGACGCAGCGTGTTCACTGGCTCGGCTCGGTGAAGGATGTGCCTTCGCTGCTCGCTGCCGCCGATGTCGCATTGCTGACCTCGCATGAAGAGGGATTCTCGAACGCGATCATCGAGTATATGGCGACGGGGCTTCCTTCGGTCGTGACCGATGTTGGCGGCAATCCGGAGGCGGTTTTGCACGAGGAGACCGGACTGGTGGTGCCGGCGCGCGACCCCGTCGCTTTGGCCGAAGCGATCCTGCGTTTGGCCAGCGACCCGGAATTGCGCCATCGATTTGGCGCGGCAGCGCATCGGCGCGTCCACCAGAATTTCTCTCTCGACGCCTGCGTCGACAATTATGTCATGGTGTATTCAAAAATACTTCGCGAGCACGGGATCGACGAAATCCCGCTCTAGCGCCAGACGCGACGTGTGCGGTCAGCTTCGGCTGGCGTAGCGGTTTCCACCGCTGCCGGTTTGGGTGCCGCCTCGCGCACCGCCTGCCGTTCCTGCCAAGCATGGCGCAGCTTCTCGTGTCCTTCGATGCTCTGCACGGTCAGCTCGCATTCGAAAGCGATGCTCTGCAGCATCTGTTTGTCGATCTTGTTGTAGGACTTCATCTTGACCATCACGCAGTCTTCGCGTTTCGGCGTGACGCCCGGCGTGTAGAAGGCCGCGTCCACCTCACGCGTCGTGGGCCGCAGGAGATAACCCACGCCGGCCAGGATCGACAGGATGACAGCCGCGCCGATGCCGCTGATCAGCAGGCGACGATTGGTGCGGCGCAGGAAGGTGGGCATGGCGAAAGCTGTGGGTTCCCGGTCAGAGAGCGGCAGAATACCGCAAAACGCCGTTTCCGCAGGTAAAGAATCAGGAACGTCGCGGAAAATCGCGGTTTATCCCGGCCCGCCGCGCGCGTATCGCGGCCTGTAATGCGGTTATCGCGAGCCGGATCGGCCTTGTGCCGTCTTATCAGGCAGTTGTACCGGCTTATAACACCCTTATTTGGGGCTTATAGCAGGCTTATTCCGTGAAACATCGCCCGTGAAACATCGCGATACCCACTCACCATCTGGGAAGCGGGCAGTGTAAAGGCAAGGGATCAGCCGCCGAGAAACGGCAGGTTGAGGCCCTGCTCCTCGGCGCATTTGATGGCGATGTCATAGCCCGCATCGGCATGGCGCATCACGCCGGTGCCGGGATCGTTCCACAGCACGCGCTCCAGCCGCTTGGCCG
>VFQQ010000898.1_pt1 | contig 49400 bp, 17 predicted proteins | sample 3512341 | NCBI WGS metagenome assembly VFQQ01 (sample SAMN10412373, study PRJNA504923) | tailings metagenome | isolation source: Relicate 2 Philex TSF1 revegetated site | place: Philippines: Tuba, Benguet | collected 2017-08-29 | reverse complement strand
TTTATAAAATTAACTTATAAAATTTTGCAAAATTTTATAAGTTAATTTTATAAATTTCTAGGTCAGGCCTGGTTGGCTTTATTTCGAATAAAAGTAACTTAATAAAATTGCCTTCGCTTGCTTACTACGCACACAGTAGGGGGTACGTGTTTCCCTTCGGTTTGGCTGCTCTGCACGGACGTGCGAGAGAGCCAAGCATTGACTCCGTCTTACCCCCAGCGCCCTTTGGTAGCATAGCAACCTTCGGTTTGACGGAGTCAATGCTATGCTACTGCACGTACGTGCAAGCGCTTGGCGAAGCCAAACCCCTCCTTTACCCCCATAGGGGGCGTTGGCTTTGCCAATCACCTTCAGTGTTGACGCTTCGCGCGTAAGGGGTTAGCCAAGCGCCCTTTGGTAGCGTAGCAACCTGCGGGTTTTTGCCTGGGCTTGGCAAAGCCAATGCCCTGACAATACGCTGTTGAACAATTTTATAAGGCACCCGTTATTTAAAATTAGAGAAAAAACGTTTATACAGTGTAAGAATTTCAATATCGTTTGGAGTATAGCATCTAGAAAAATTTTGTGAAAAAACGTTGTTAGTAACAGTACTTTTATCAAATTGAACGGGTATTGATTTTGTTAAAGATTGATTTATTAAACTTAATTTTGAAATATAAAATGCATAAAAATCTAAAGTTTCTCTATTTTGTTCATAAAATTCGAATGCTTTAATAAAAGAATCAAACATAAAGTGTGTATATACTTGCATATAAAAATTTTTTTCAAAATTAAACCAATTATGATAATAACCTTTTGTTAAAAACCAGCGTCTATTTCGTGGGTTATAATGTTGTTGGGCGTCTGGAAAATCGAGTAAAAGATCTCCAATTGATTCAATAAAACAATAACGCCAATCAATATCACTTAAAAAAGTTGTTTCTGCATTATGCTCAGGTAATTGAGCATTATACCATTGATTAGTTAAATAATTTTTATGACGCATTAAAATACGATTTTTTATAAACCAGTTTGAATTACTAGGTTTATGCAATTCTGAGGTTAAATTACCAATCATTAATGTTGCATTTGTAAAATTAGTTGTTTTGTTTTGATTTTTACTTTCACATGTTGAAACTTCTGATCTAAAATGCTCTTGAACTGGAAATCCGTAAAGTCTTTTTACTAATCTTTGTTGTTGGTGGTATTGTATTTTTTCTGTAATACTAATTGAAATTTTTTGGTTTGAAAAGAAAGAAAAACTACGTCGATAATTTTCATATCGGCGCGCCGGTAATAAAATATTTGCGGATGGTGGAGACGGAGCTTCATAAAGTGAACTATTATTATTAAAACTTAAAAATTTTGCAACAATTAAATTGTTTGCATTAAAATTATTATATAAATAACGTTTTTGTATTAATGAAAGAACTAATGAACTTAACATTTTCCAACTTGTATCTAATGACGTAAATTGATTGATCTTATATTTATAATTAAATACGTTTTGTGTTTGCCATAAAATATGACTTGAAGAATTAACTTCTTTTGTTAAATGTTTTTTAGTATCTACACAAAAAGGATTTGTTGGTTTTGTTAATAAGATTAGTTCTGCTATTTTACCCGAAATTAGTTTATTTACATAATTTTTAAATTCTAATGGATTTGCGTATAAAATCATATAAAATGATGATATTTCCATGTTTCTTATTGCAAGAGGTTGAAAACAATCTAAAAAGTTAAAATTTTTTACACTAATATTATTATTAGTAATTTTCTTATCGTTTCTAGTATTAATATTTTTAAAATTATTTATGTTAATTTGATAACACATTTCACTTGCTATAAAATAAGTTCGTGAAAGAATTTTAATTTGTTTTTTGTAATGGTTATAAGTTTGTTTTATATTGTTAAGAACGTTATTTTGAAAATAGTATGGGCGTGGTTCAAGTAATACACCAAGTGCATTAACTTGTTCGCGTGATGCTTTGTAATTTTTATTATTAAAAGAATTTGTAAATTTTGTAAAGTCATTTGCTAAATAAAATAAATTTGATTTAAAATATGTTAATTTGTTTTGTTTTAACTTAAAGCTTTGAAATTGTGGGTTTGAATAAAATTGTTTTAAAGTATTATTAAACATTATAGAATTAATATTAGTGTTTAAACAATTATTTTTAAAATTTGATATAGGTGTATAACTTGAAGAAAGAAGTTGTGTATTTTGAAGTCCAGTAAAGTTTGTTAAATCAAAACATATTAAATTTTGGGTTTGTTTTTTTGCGTTTATAAATACTACACCATCTGAAGACGCTTTTAAAACATTCCAACGAGCTATTAAATTTGGAAAAACACTTAATGTAATTGTTTCGTCAAATCGACCCGGTCTTCGTAATGCTGGGTCTAAAATAGATGGCATATGAGTGGTTGCAAAAACAACAAAACCACGATTGCCTTTTACACTATCAATAATAACAAGTAAATCTGTAATCATATCTAATTTAACAGATAACGTTGAAATAGCCATGTCAGCTAATATAGCAACTTTTACTCGAATGGAATACGAACTTTTTGATAATTGTGCAAGCTGTTCACCAGGTAACCCACCCCAAGGCATTTCAGAAACATTTTTATACGGTTTAAATTTTTTGTCTTCTTTTAATGTTAATAAACTAAACGGTGACGTGGCCGGTGGAGCAAAAAGCTGTCTATTTTGAATAGAAAGAATTGATTTTTTAAAATTATTAGATTTTTGTAAATTTTTTTGACTTTTTAAAGACTGAGTTGTTTCACTTTCTGTTGATAGTACCTGTTGTGAAGAGGAGTCACTTGAATCTTGATTATTATCAGTTGTTTTAAGAAAAATTTTAGATGCTGGAAAACTGAAAGACTGATTTGTTAATGTCAGTGCGTTAAATGGCGAAAATAAATCAAAAGAAAAATGATTTGTTGGTATTAATAATGAAAAATCGCCTTTATATGGTTTTTTATAGTGTGTAATAATATGTTTACTTAACTGATATAAAATTTGATTTTTTTCATGAATTTCTTCACGTTGGGCCGGGCCACCAAACACCGATTTACCACTAGGTGAAGCTCCTTTTTCGTCATCTGAAATTAATAAAGGTCTTCTTTCTGCAATAGCATGAATATCTTCGATTAAAAATAAACAAGGAGTATGTAAACATAAAGAATCAAAAACATCTCTCAGTAATTTAATGCCAACAGCTACACCTCTATAAACCATTGCATAGCGATAAGCACTATCTGTAATAATTTTTAATTCAGTTTCGCCCGCAATTGCTTGTATTAATAAAGTTTTTCCTTGATTGCTTAAATTATCTAAAACTGGTATTGCTGCTTGTTGATTATTAAATAAAAACTGCTTCTGATTTTTCTGAGATTCCGGAAGTAAGGCAAACATTGTTTGATCTTGAATTGTTGTGTTGGATTGGCTTTGCAAAGTTTTGGAAGGAACAATCATTAAAATATTTTTTGAAATTTGTTTTGACATAATACCAGCAAAAATTTGGCAAACTAATGAACCTATTGACGTTTGTACAGATTCATTTTTCTTTAGTAAACTAATGCTATTAAATGATTTAGGTGGATGCAAATCGATAAATAACTCAGTATCTTTACCTTCGTAACTTAAAAATTGTTGAGCTTGGCTTTGTCTCCCTTCGAATGTGGCTTTGCCAACAAACAATTCTGTATTTTTAGTAAATAAATTAGTAACGTTGCTTCTATTAAAAGTTGTTGTATTGTTAGCAAACCCAAACCCGCGCTTCGCGATCGGGTTTGGTATTGGTAACCCCTTCGGTGCTACCAATGCCAACGGAAGAACTTTTTTAGCTCCGAAATACGTACGTGAGTCATGAAATTTATAATTTTTATAAAATATATACTTTTTTCTAAAGTTATCTTTTATTTCAAAATTTCCTTTCTTATTAGCTTCTCTACCAATAACCGTGCTTGCTGAGCGCACCAAACCGAATAAAGAAAGAGCGCTAGAAGTAACAGTCGCAAAATCGGAATTAGCTGGAACAGAACTAGGTGTAACAGGACGATCAGCAGTTAAAGAAAGTTCGCTGCTTTTTTCTAACAATTTTATTTGTTCCTCTTTTAATGAAGTTAATTCAGAAATATTAATATTTGAATCTTCTGCCACTTGAGTTAAAAAGTCACCCCATATATTCCAAAATATAGTTCCTTTTTTTTGTCGAATAATTAAATCGGTATCTGGCTGATAAAATTGAAACAATAATATTTCATAAAGATGATAAATTCTATTTTGAATAAATGTACTACCTAAAATAGCAAAATTTGCATTAATAACCGTATTTTGTGCTAACATAATATTTGCGGATTGAACTTTCGTACTTAGCAAACCTCCAATAAAATTTGCATTTTGACTTGTTGCTAGTTTTAATGAAAATTGTGGTAAAAAGTTTACAAGCGGGTGCAGTACGCGTGTAAATTTATAGTAAGAAGTTGACAAAAATATATCTGCGTTTTCTGGAATTGTATTTGCTATATCAGAAGACCACTCTACTAAAAATAAATATGCAATCCAATCTATAATTAACTCCCCTGGCTTTTCTAAAAAATTAAAAATTGATTTTGGTCCAAAGCGACCAATTACATCAAAACTTTGCTTTAAAAATTTTTGGCTTGTTAAATTTAATATATAAAAATAATTAAAAATTTTATTTAATAAAATCAAATTTTTCAGAGCAATATTGCTAGTTTGCTTAGCGAAACCCGAAGGGCGGGACCATAGCTGTCCTCCAGATTGGCTTTGCCAAACCAACGCATCGTTGCTTTGGCCCCCCGCCCCAAAAATCCCGCTTGCACGTCCGTGCAGCGATTTGGCGTTGACGGAGTCAATGCCAAGCCCGCGCTTCGCGGAATGGGGTAAGAAAGGGGTAAGAGGGAGCGAGATAGACCAAATGATTAAAAATCGAGAAATAAATAATAATAAATATTTTTTAAAATTTAATAACCCTGGGTCTAGCTCTTTAAATTTTTCTTTTTTTCGAGTCATCTGCGTGTTGGCAGCACTTGTTGGTTTGGCAAAGCCAAGCCCCGAAGGGGTTTGGCTTTGCCAAGCGCGAAGCGCTGCCAAACCGCGGACACTTCTTCCGTCGCTTTGGATTGGCTGCTCTCCGTTTGGCGGAGTCGCGAAGCAACCCTTGGTTGCTTGCGACCAAAGGGCCAATGCCAACGCACGTACGTGCAACCAAGGTGAAAGATGGGGTTTGGCTGCTCGGAGAGAGCCAACAAGTGCTGCCCCAAAGGAGTTTGGTCCTTTGGTTTGGCAAAGCCAACTCGCTGCACATTCGTGCAAGCGAAAAAGCAACCAAGGGTTTTCGCGTAGCGAATAACCCCGAAGGGGTAACGACTGATCTGCACCTACGTGCGAGAGAGCCAAGCCCCGATCGCGAAGCGAAGAGGGTTTTGAGAAGCCAACAACCCGTGGGTGTAGCAACTGTTTACCTCTTTTAGTTTGTCCATCTATTTCTGCACTTTCGTTTTTTCTAACTGCTTGTGTAACAAATCCAGAAGCGCACATTTTAGAAAATATATATACAGTATTAAAGATGGTAAATAAAGCTTTATAAATTTTGCTAATTGTTAACAAGTAAAATTTTAATACTCCTCTTATTTGAGAAATACTTAATAGAGTTACAACCGTACAAAAATGAAAAATTAATGTACTTATAAAAATTGTAAAAAATAATTTTTGTTTTTGCTCTGCACGTACGTGCAAAGATCGAGAACCAATTTGAATGTTGCTTTCATTTAGAAAACTAAGATTGTCTTTTTCAGAACTACTGTTTATTCCAATAGGATATTTGTGAGTAAAAGTAGGCTTTTCTAAAAACCACAAAAATTGATGTTTATTGCGTTTCTTTCTCTGGGATTGTTGAGAAAATGGATTTTTTGTTTTTCGAGAAGATACTGACCACCAATATGATGATTTATTAGTTAAATTAGTTAACCACATTGAATTAATTTTGAGTTGAGTTCTGGTTTTATTATTTCGTTCATAATTTGCGTTGGCCTTAGATGTGTTAGATAACAACAAGTTTCTATTTTGCAATGATTTTTTAAATTCACGGATTTGATACTTTGATAGCATTAATTTATTTAAAGAATGATTATTTATAAACTTATATTTTTCTTCTTTTTGACGTGTTTTATTAAACAATTTAAAAACTAACCCATTTCCTGGATATACTTCTTCTTTGTAGGAAATGTTATTACCCTTTCCAGTGTTAGTTTTTATTGCACTGCCGGCATTTATATTGGGATCAAGATTTACTGTAAGGGTTTGGCTTCGCCAAGCACTCCGTGCCGGGCTTGGATCTCGGATAGCAGCCAAACCAATGCTTTCTACGGGAGTGTTGACTTGCGCGGGGGGTGTTAGTTTTAGAGTGAATGTTCTTTTAATTAATTCTGTTTGTTCGTTTAATAAAGTTTGGATTTTTATTGATAGTTGTCTTAACATTTTTTTGGTTTTATTGTATTTAGTTTGCTCGCGAAATTTGACAGACTCAGGCGAGGCTACCCAAATTTGTTTGCGTTTATATAATATAGAATTTAAATTAGGTTTTGATTTATTAATTTGATCGACCGTTGATAGTGAAGGGCCCGCTACAGCAGATTCTAAATTTAAATAAGGAGTTGTTTTTGATAAAGCCCAAATAGTTCTTAAACGAGCAATATTTGGGTTTTGTTTTGGAAAAGAAAAACCAAGTAAAGAAGCGTTTTGCTTTAAAATTGGAGGAATGGTACTTTGTACTACATCGTCTAATTGATTGTTACCTTGGTTTTGTACGTTAGCGTTAAAATACGTATGCTTTGTAGTATAATCTGTAAATTTTAAACCTGAATTATTATCTGTCATTATTGTTTTTCCTAATTTAACCCAAAAATCAGTTGTTCTACGTTTTGTCATAATTTCTTCACGTTTATGGTGTTGAAGTTTTAAATGATTAACATGACATGAACGTACTTTTAATTTTTTATTAATTGTATTACCAGTATACCTTGATTTTGTTGTATTAATAGAAGATAAATTAGATGAATGATTAATCAATGTTGCAAAATTTTCACGAATTTGAGAAATAAATTCTTCAATGCGCAAATATGTAACTCGATTATGTTCAGCATAATATAAAGTATTTTCCCATACATTTGAAAAATTAGAATTATTTTGAAACTTTATTGAATTGTTTGTTAAATAACTATTAGACACTGTATTTAAATTTTGTTTATTTATAGTAAACCCACCAATTCCATTTAATAAGGCTTTTAGATCATTTGTTAATTGCCATTTTTGTAATGGTTCTTTCATTTGAGTTAAAATATGTTTTACTCGTTTTAAATACGGATTTAAATTTGTACGAAGCCAATACGATTTTAATAAAACTTTATTAAAACCAGAAGGCACTTCGCGTTTGCTACTCTGATTAGTTAGTTCTCTTCTTTCGCGCAGCGAACCCGCCAAACCTTTACCAAATTCTGATTTAAATTCCAATGAATTGTTATTTGAAGCAAGTGGGTTTGAATAAACACCTGTTTCAGTATTTTCGTAAGAAGACATTCCGCTACTTGTATTTAAATTATATGAAATTGCGAAATTTTCTTTAGTAAAAGAAAATGGCATTAATAGACTATTTTTTTCTTGATAACTTTGATATTTATTAGGTTTCACTTGAAGCCTATTTTTAACTAAATCTGTTAAACTTCTTTTATTATTTTGCGTTAAAGGTTTATGAATTAAAAATTTTACAAAAAGCTTAGATTTACTATTATTACTAAAAGTATTTGTCCTTTTTAAAGAAAATATTTTTCTTTTATTTATAAATTTTACAAAAACTGAATAACGAAGCCATGTTGGTCTTGGGTAAAAACGTTTTCTTTTTTTTCTACGGCGAGTTTCTTTTTTTAATTTTTTGCGACGACGTTTTTTTTGAATTGTTTTTCTTTGTTGTTCAATAGTAGTTGGCATTACTCTAACTATATTATTATCCAAGTTATCAGTTAATAAAAAATTAGTTGCAAATTTTTCTTTTTGCAAAAATGCAGTTGAAAACTTATTTATGTTATTAAACAAAGGAATTTCTTCTTTACCAGCATCATGAGCTGATTTTATTAACTTGATTTTATTTTGTAAACTATTTTCCCCATTTAAAATAAAAGCTCTATTTTTAATTAAAGAACGCGGGGTCGCTTGCGCAAGGGTTGCTTGCTTAAAGAGCATGGGTGTGCTTGCTGAGAAAGACGACTTTGAAATAGTTTGATCAAAAGAAGGAGAAAGATTATTAATTTTTAGTTTTAAATTTAATTCGTTTTTTAATATTTTATAGAAATTAAATTTTCTTTTATAATTTAAATTATGAAAATTTTGATTTAAATTACTATTTTTTGATTTTTTCTGTAGTAATTTATTTTTTATAGAAAAATAAGCACGTATTACCTTCTCAAGTTTATTATTACGAAATTTATTACTTACATATTTTCGTTGATTTGTTAGATTGTAATTATTTAAATTTAAAGATGAGCTTTTTAACTGATTTATTAACATTACATTTTTAAAATGTTGTTTCTGTTTGAGTAATAAAGAATTTAAATTTTCGCTTGTTAATTTTGCTAGTTTACTTTTATATGTTTTTATAAATGTAGAGTAGTATAAATGTTGATTTGATTTTAAAGTAAAAACTTGGTTAAAAGAGTCTACGTTTGTTCCTTTTTGGTTTTCTAGAGCTTTTTCACTTGTTAGTTTGGCTGTTGGTTCTTTGGCGTTGACTCCGTCAACGCCAAGCTGTGACACCTTCGACTTGGTTGCACGTACGTGCGTTGGCATTGGTTTGGTTGCACGCGCTTCGCTTTGGCAAAGCCAAGCCCGCGCTTCGCGGAATGGGGTAACGGTGGTTGGTTGTTCGCTACGCGAATCCGAAGGTGCAACCAAACCAACCACCTCCGGTGTCGCGGCTTGGCTTTGCCAAAGCACCAAACGGAGTTTGGCGGAGTCGCGAAGCAACCCTTGGTTGCTTGCGACCAAAGGGCCAATGCCAAGCGCATGCAGCGAAGAACCAGAAAAATTCTTATTTTTAATAGATTTAATAGATAATTTAAAAACTTCAGGTTCTGTAGAATTTAATTTAAATTCAGGTGATTTCGAAAGAAAAGAAAAAGACCGAGTTGTTTCATAATTTACATATGGTTTGATTGTTTTTCTTATATTACTGTTGTTAGTTAAATAATTTTGCTTTGACAGCACCTTTAACCAAGTGATCGAAGAAATTCTTATATTTTTTGGTAATGTTAACAACGTTTTTGACTCATTAGTTTTAAAATCATTATTAATTACGTCTTTAAACGACTTCCTTAAATTGTTCAATACTAATTTATATAAACGTTGCTTTGAAAATTTTGACTTTGCAAAACTAAATTCACTTTTTTTGCTTTGCTTATCTGAATTATTAAAGTATTCATAATTTATTAAAATATTTTCAGAATTATTAGTAGTATTACCAAATAAGTTTAATAAATTACACTTCTGCGCTTGCACGTACGTGCCAGCGTCAACACCGTAGGTGTAGCCCCCTCTTACCCCGTTCGCGAACCATTCGCTTTGCGAAAGGGCAAAAGCAGGGTGTTTGGCTGCTCTGCACGCACGTGCGAGAGAGCCAACGCTGCACGTACGTGCAAGCGAAGGTCTCGGATAATTTTTTGTTACAAAATTATTTTTGTGTTTAGTTGCATCAGACACTAAACTTGTTTCTGAACTTAAACCAAACGAGTTTTGTTTTAAGTACTCGTCCACAACTAACCAATTATTTGCTGTGTTATAGTTTTTGAAGTGTAACAATTGTTTTTTAGTAAATTCGTCTAATAAAAACGATGCTTTAAAGAAATTTAATATAGGATTAGCTGTACCATTATAAGCAGTTTGTACAAAAGAAGACTTATTTAAAACGTAATAGTTATTTACAAAATTTGCTAAACGAAAACTAGCTTGTTGGCGTTGGCGGAGCCAATGCCAAACAGGGGGCGATTGTATTGGTACTTCCAAAGCATGTACCTGTAAGCGCTGCGAATCCAAACTCCGAGCGCCCGGGACTAAACCAGGTTGCTTTTTTAAATCATTATTTATTGACATATTTAATTTAATCATGTTTAAATTTAACCAAATATTTTTAAATTGAGTTTTATATAATTTATCTTCGCTTGCACGTACGTGCAGCGCTGCACGTTCGTGCAAGCGAAGCAACCCTTGGTTGCTTTTTCGCGAAGCGAAGACCAAAGGGGGCTTGATTATTTCTTTCGCTGCACGTACTCCCTTCGGGGCTTGGCTTTGCCAAACCAACGCTTGGTAACCCCTTCGGGGTAACCAAACCGAAGGGGAGCTAGAATCATGTTTATTAATTTTAATGTAGTTTTCTAATGTGTACAAATACAAATTATTATAATCTTTAATTATATTTTCAAAAGAAATATGTGACGATTTTTTGGTCATTAAGTACAAAATTTCTTCTCTACTAAACATATTAATTAAATTTTTACTAAGGGTTAGACTTGTATTTCCTAATGCAGTTTCCGAGTATCTGTAATCTTGGTTTACCTGACCTTTTGTTTTGATAACCCCTTCGGGGTAACCAACTATCGAAGATGCTACCAATGCTTCCTTTCGGTATCGCGAAGCGAAAGGCATTGGTTGTTCGCTACGCTTGCACGTACGTGCAGCCCAAGGTGCAACCAACGCTTGGCTTCGCGAAACCGAAGGGAAGCGTTGTCTTTCAATTTGTTGCCCTAAAGAGTATTGGGGTGATTGGTTTTTCGCAGAGGACAAAACAGCGCTTTGTGTAAAGCTAGTTATAAAGTTTAAAGGTGTGGCATTAAATGTATTTTCATTAAATTTTTTATTAAAGTTTAAAATCAAGCTACTGCTAAAAACAAAACCTGCAAACGGTAAAAGCCAATAACATAAAAATGATTTACTATAAGGTAATGAATTTAATAAAAAATTCTTTTCTAACTCTCCCGTAGGGAGCATTGGTTTGGCTCTGGCCCTTTCGCTTCGCGTTGGCGAAGCCAATGCCCCTTTCGGGGTAAGGGCAAGCATTGGTTTGGTTGCACCTTCGGTTTGGCGAAGCCCACCACCAACCACCGTTACCCCATTCCGCGAAGCGCGGGCTTGGCTTTGCCAAAGCGAAGCGCGTGCCGCCAATACGCTTTGGTCAGCACGTACGTTTGGTGCTTTGGCAAAGCCAAGCCGCTTGCACGTACGTGCAGCCTTCGGTGCCGCCAATAACCAAGGCGAAAGGAGAGAGCCAACAAGCGAAGAGGTAAGCCTTGGCTCTTTACTTTGCCAACCTTCTAAACCCTCGACTCTGCCAACAAACGAATCAAGGCTTGAATTTGAAGAAGTAGGAAACTGCGACAACAGAGTTACTGCTTTATAATTTAATAAACGTGAAAGTAAGTAATGTAAAATAGTTTTTTTTCTTTTAAACTCGTAACTTTCTGAATTAAATTTATAAATTGATTTATTTCTATTTTTTTTGCTTAAGTTATTCCGCTGTTTATTTGCGTTAACTGCTTGCACGTACGTGCAGCCCTCGGTATCGCGAAGCGAAAGGCATTGGTTTGGCAAAGCCAAGCCCGCGCATTGGTTTGGCTTCGCCAACCACCGAAGGTGCAACCAACGCGATCGGGGTAACCAACGCCAAGCATTGACTGCAGCCCTTACTTTTACCCACGTGTGGTTTAGGTTGGTACCAGACGCTTTCACTTCCCCAAAAGAACTTGGAGTAGCAAAAAAGCGAATTGATTGGCAAGAAGAAGCTAATGTTAATATTTGTGTTTTTATGTATGTTTTTTTTAAAAGTAAGTATTTAAAATGATTTTTATTTATTAAAAACATAACAAAATTTTTTTATTCGAAAAATTTATACACTTAAAAATAAACTATAAATAAAAATATTTAAGTAATTTTTTAAAACTTTACTTGGCTTTTTTTCACAGTAAATACAAAGCTAATAAAAAAAGGTTTATAAATTTACTATTAGTTGTTTGGCTGTTAGTTATTGGATTGGCTGCTCTCCGATTTGCTACGCAAATCGGAGAGCAGCCAATCCAATAACCTGCGGTTTGACGGAGTCAATGCTCTGCTACTGCCAATAACCACCGCTGCTTTGGCCCTTTATAAATTTCTCAACCTCTTTCGCATTGGTTTGGCTTCGCCAACCACCGAAGGTGTCGCGTAGCGCACCAACGCGTTGGTTGCGCGTAGTAGCGAAGCAACCCAAAGGTTTTTGCGAAGCAATTCGCTACTCAATAAATTTGCTTTGCAAATTTATAAAGGGTGCTGACCAATGCCCCTTTGGGGTAAGAGCTCGCGTAGTGAAGGGAAATTTATTGAGTAGTGTATTGTCAGGGCATTGGATTGGCTTCGCCAACGCACGTACGTGCAACCAAAGCCCCCTTTATACATTTCTCAACCCCTTTCGCTTTGCGAAGCCCCTTCGGGGTAAGGGCTCGCGTAGCGAAGGGAAATTTATTAAGTCTTCGCTGCACGTACGTACAAGCGAGAAGCAACTTAATAAATTTGCAAAGCAAATTTATAAGGGTTGCTTCGCGACAGGCAAAAACCTTTGGGTTTTTGCCTGGGCTTGGCAAAGCCAATGCCCTGACAATACGCTACAAAGCCAAGCCCCCGCAGGGAGTAAGGCACGTACGTGCTTATAAATTTGCTCAGCGCTGCACGTACGTACAAGCGCTTGGCGGAGCCAAACCCCTTCGGGGTTGACAAATTTATTGAGTAACCCCGCACCTACGGTTTGCTGCACGTCCGTGCAAGCAAGCAAGCGACAACCCAAAAACAAAGTTAATAGACAAGTGAAGTGTAAGAAATTAATAAATTTGCCTTCGCTACGCGTTGGCATTGGTAAGCACCGTAGGTTTGGCAGCGCTGCACTTCGTGCACGCGCAGCCCGCGCTTCGCGATCGGGGTTACCAATAACCAAACCGGAGTTTGGTGCGCTCCGCGACACCTTCGGTGCTACCAACCAGCCAAACCCGAAGGGGCTGCGCGTACGCGCCGGGCCCTTTATAAATTTCCCTACCCCTTACCCCTTCGGGGTTAGGGGCTGCGCGTACGCGCTGAAGAAATTTATTGAGTCTTCGCTGCACGTACGTGCGTTACCCCCTCCTCTGCACCAGCACGTACGTGCTTGGCGAAGCCAAACCCCTTCGGGGTTAGTGCTGACGCTTTGCGCGTTAGAGAAGCAACTTAATAAATTTGTCTTCGCTACGCGAGCCCTTACCCCGAAGGGGTTAGGGGCTGCGCGTACGCGCTGAGCAAATTTATAAGGGTTTTTGCGTAGCAATTCGCGACTGCTCTGCACGTACGTGCGAGAGAGCCAAGCGCGTGCCTGCTACGCAGAGAAGTGCAGTAGTTACCCCTAACGCGCAAAGCGTCAGCACTTTCGCTTCGCGAATGCACGAAGTGCAAGTGCAGAGAAGGGGTAAGGGGTTGTCGCTTTGCGAAAACCCGCAGGTTTTTGCCTGGGCTTGGCAAAGCCAATGCCCTGACAATACGCTGCCAAAGGGGGCTGAACAAATTTATTGAGGTGTACAAAAAATAAAATGTAAAATACTATAAAATAAAACAAAGCGTTTCCTTTAAATAATATAACATAAATTTTATTAATTTTTGGTAAAAATACCCTATTTTTAAAATAATATGTATTTGAAGTAGCTTGTTTAAAGTATTTTGTTCTAGTTAATAATTGCAGGGACAGGATTTGAACCTGCGGCCTTAGGGTTATGAGCCCCACGAGCTACCAGACTGCTCTACCCTGCTCTTAATAAATTATTTTATAAATCTATAATTATTAAATTGTTTTATAAAATAATTTATTAATTTTGTATTATATTTAATTATAATAAATAAATATAAAATTGTCAAATATACTTATTTATTAATGTTTTTGCAAATGTTTTGATTTCGAAAAATTTATACAAGTAAAAAATCGATTTTTGTAGTGTCTAATGTTCCATTTTTTGTTTGTGTTTGCACCGAAGGTGCTACTGTTGCACCTTTGGTGCTACCAAGAGCTAACCCCTTATTACTAATTGAAGAATTAGTTGTTTGGGCCGTTGTATTGCCATTTAAATAAAAATCAGATAATAATGTAAATAATTCTCTATCTGATAATTCTCGTGGAACAACGCCTTCAGGTTCTGTTAACAATTGATCTGCAATATTTAAATAAAAATCACAAATATAGTGTAAAGCAGAATCTTGTTCCGCCATTTCAAATAATGTTTTTCCTTTTACTCGTGAAATTCTAATGTCTTCAATTAATGGTAATACTTCTAATACTGGCATTGGACAAGCTTCAACATATTTGTCAATTAAATCACGTTTTACTGTACGGTTACCAATTAACCCAGCTAAACGTAATGGATGAATGCGGGCTTTTTCACGTACCGATGCTGCAATTCTATTTGCCGCAAACAGTGCATCAAACCCATTATCTGTTACAATAATACAATAATCAGCATAATTTAAAGGTGCAGCAAAACCACCACAAACAACATCTCCTAATACATCAAATAAAATAACATCATATTCATAAAAAGCATTTAGTTCTTTTAATAATTTAACTGTTTCCCCGACTACATAACCACCACAACCGGCACCTGCTGGAGGTCCACCTGCTTCAACACAATCAACGTTTCCATAAGCTTGATAAATTACATCTTCAGGCCAAACATCTTCATAATGATAATCTTTACTTTGTAGTGTATCAATAATTGTTGGAATTAAGAACCCTGTTAATGTAAACGTACTATCGTGTTTTGGATCACAACCGATTTGTAAAACCTTTTTACCACGTTTAGCTAATGCAATCGATATGTTACAACTTGTTGTTGATTTACCAATACCCCCTTTACCGTATACAGCTAATTTCATAAATAATATAGTATTAAATTATTAATGACTTGTTTAAATACAAAGTCATACTTAAAATTTATTAATTAATAAAATTAAGCTAAAAAATATACACAAAACATCACTACTGAGTTTGGTGTTGGTTGCATTTCTCTGCTTCTTCGCCCTTTATAAATTTCTCAACCTCTAACCCCTTCGGGGTAAGAGGTAGGGAAATTTATTGAGTAGCACTGTGCCCTACGGCAACCTTCGGTTATTGGCAAAGCCAAAACGGAGTCAATGCTATGCTACTTTGCGAACACCCTTTATAAATTTGCCTACCCCTTCGAGTTTGGCTGCTCTGCACGGACTCCCTCCGGGAGCGAGAGAGCCAACGCTGTTGGCGAAGCCAAACCCCGCAGGGGGCTGCACGTACGTGCCGGTGCAAGCGAAGACAAATTTATTGAGTAGCGAATTGCTTCGCAAAAACCTTTGGGTTTTTGCCTGGGCTACGCCTACGGCGTTGACACGGAGTGCTTACCCTGACAATTCGCTACTCAATAAATTTGTCCAGCGCATTGGCTTTGCCAAACACGTACGTGCAAGCGCTTGGCGGAGCCAAACCCCTTCGGGGTAGGCAAATTTATAAAGGGCGCCCTTTGGTAGCATAGCAACCTTCGGTTTGACGGAGTCAATGCTATGCTACTGCGCGAACACCCTTTGGTTGCACGGAGTAGCAAAGCACCCTTTGGTTGCACGTAGTGTTGACCAATGCCCTGACAATATGCTACTCAATAAATTTGCCTACCTCTTACCCCGAAGGGGTTAGAGGTTGACAAATTTATAAAGGGCGAACTTAACTACCGCTTCGCCCTTTGGTAGCATAGCAACCTTCGGTTATTGGCAAAGCCAAAACGGAGTCAATGCTATGCTACTGCACTTCTCTGCTAACCCCCTACGGGGGTAAAGCACGTACGTGCTTGGCGAAGCCAAACCCCTTCTTTCGCTTGCACGTATGTGCAGCGAACGGTCAAGGCAAGCGCAGCCCGCGTTGGCTACGCCTAACTCCGAAGGGGTAAGGCGTAGCCAACGCGTCACCCCTTTGGTGCGCTTCGCGCGTTAGGGGTTCGCATTATTTTGGATTGAACGTACCCCCCTTACCCCTTCTCTGCACTTGCACTTCGTGCATTCGCGAAGCGAAAGTGCTGACGCTTTGCGCGTTAGGGGTAACTACTGCACTTCTCTGCGTAGCAGGCACGCGCTTGGCTCTCTCGCACGTACGTGCAGAGCAGTCGCGAATTGCTACGCAAAAACCCTTATAAATTTGCTCAGCGCGTACGCGCAGCCCCTTACCCCGAAGGGGTTACCAAGCGCTTGCACGTACCCCTTAGGGGTTTGGCTTCGCCAACAGCGCTGGGGGTTGTCGCTTCGCTCCCTACGGGTTTGCGGAGCCGCAAATTGTCAGGGCCTTGGTCTTCGCCCTTTATAAATTTGTCAACCTCTAACCCCTTCGGGGTAAGAGGTAGGGAAATTTATTGAGTAGCACTGTGCCCATTCCCTACTTTCGCGATAACCCCTTACCCCGTAGGGGTTAGGGGTAAGAACGAAAAGGCAACCTTCGGTTATTGGCAAAGCCAAAACGGAGTCAATGCCTTTTCCCGTAGGGAATGGGCACAGTGCTACTTCGCGAACACCCTTTATAAATTTGCAAAGCAAATTTATTGAGTAGCGTTTGGGTTGCTTCGCTACTCCGTGCAACCAAACCGAAGGTGGTTGGTGCGCTACGCGACAACTTCGGTTTGGCAAAGCCACGCCCCCGCCCCAAACCAATGCGAAAGGGATAACAACTGCTCTGCTCCCCTTTGTTTGTTTGCTTGCACCGGCTACACCGAAGGTGTTGGCGCAAAGCGCAACAGCCCCCTGCCCCTGCGAGTTATTGCTTCGCAAAGCGGTTTGGCGAAGCCAAGCCCCGATCGCGTTGGTTATTGGCTTCGCCAAACCGAAGGTGGTTGGCGAAGCCAAACCAATGCTCCCTACGGGAGGGCTGCGCGTACGGGCCGGGCATTGACTTCGTCTTACCCCTAACCCCTCCGGTGCGCTTCGCGCGTAAGGGGTTAGCCAAGCACGTACGTGTTGGAACGGGGTTTGGTAAGCACTCCGTTCAACCAACAGCAAACCGAAGGGAGTACGTGTAACTACCGAAATTTATATATTTAAGTGTTTACTAATACTTCAATAGTGCAATAAAGGGCTGGTTGATAAAAGCAGGCAGCTTGGGTTACTGTTGGGGATTACCAGTTACAAGTCGGAAGTGGGAAGTGAATGTTGAATATTGCATACCTTAAAGACTATCTTTTTTCTTGTACTTTCTGAATTTTATTTAAAAGGCTATAAAGAAAAAAAAATAAAGAAAAAACTTAATTTTTAAAATTAAGCTTTTTAAGTTTTACAGTAAATATAAAAACAAATTTGCAAATTTGTTTTTATATTTAAAAGTTAAAGTTTTTATAAAAATTTATTATTTATTAAAATAAACCGAATGTTAATGAAATATCGATTGGGAAAGTTGCACCAATACCTAACCAAACAGCAACTACAGTTCCTAATAAGAATAAAATAGTTGCAATTGGTCTACGGAACGGGTTTTGGAATTTATTAATGCTTTCAATAAATGGAACGAATGCAAGGAAAAGTGGCACGGCCGCCATTAAACCAACACCTAATAATTTATTAGGTACAACACGTAAAATTTGGAAAACTGGGTAGAAGTACCATTCTGGTAAAATTTCTAATGGAGTTGCAAATGGGTTTGCTGGTTCACCAATAGCTGCAGGGTCTAAAACTGATAAACCAATAACTGCTGCAAATGTACCAAAAATTACTACAGGGAAAATGTATAATAAGTCATTTGGCCAAGCTGGTTCACCGTATGAGTTATGGCCCATACCTTTTGCTAATTTTGCTTTTAATACTGGATCACTTAAATCTGGTTTTTTTGTTACTGACATAAAAACGTTTGTTTGTTTTTTTAATGCGAAAATTTTGGTTTAACAATCTATAAAATTTACTTCGTAAATTAGTAGCATAGCATTGACTCCGTTTTGGCTTTGCCAATAACCGAAGGTTTTTGCTGCACGTACGTGCAAGCAATATGCTACTCAATAAATTTCCCTTCGCCCTTTATAAATTTGCTTCGCAAATTTATAAAGGGCGCTGAAGAAATTTATAAAGGGGTTTGGCTTCGCCAACGCGGTAGTTAAATACAACTATTTTTATAATAGTATTAAATTGTATACTCATGCTTAGTTAAACCAAACATTTAATAGTTTTTGTAATTATCACAATTTAAATAAAAATATCAAAACAAATTTTCATTGACTTTAGTATTGCGTGTCTGCTACGCAAAACGTTAGAGGCGATAAGTAATTTTTTTGAATATTAAATATTTTACAATAATTTAATTAAAATATTTAAAGTTAATATTTTATAATTAAAGTTTAAATAATAAGTTTAAATATTTTAAAATTACTAATTATACAACATATTTGCTAACTTTTAAAACTATTTTGAAACGTACACGCTGGCTTTTTGGCATTAAATTGGCTTGCACGTACGTGCTTGGCTCTCTCGCACCAGCACGTACGTGCAGCCCCTTCGGGGTTAGTGCAGAGCAGTCGCGAATTGCTACGCAAAAACCCTTATAAATTTGCCTACCCCTTACGCGCGAAGCGTCAGCACTAACCCCGAAGGGGCTGCACGTACGTGCTGGTGCAGAGAAGGGGTTAGGGGCTGCGCGTACGCGCTGAACAAATTTATTAAGTTGCTTCTCGCTTCGCGAAGACCAAAGGGGCAAACTCCGGTTATTGGCTTTGTAGCAGAGTAACCCGAAGGTTATTGGTCTTCGCTTCGCGAACACCCTTTGGTAGCGTATTGTCAGGGCATTGGCTTTGCCAAGCCCAGGCAAAAACCCAAAGGTTTTTGCCTGGGCTTGGCAAAGCCAATGCCCTGACAATACGCTACTACGTGCAACCAAACTGCTACTCAATAAATTTGCCTACCCTGAAGGGGTTTGGTTACCCCTTCGGGGTTACCAAGCGCTTGCACGTACGTGTTTGGCAAAGCCAATGCGCTGGACAAATTTATAAAGGGCCAAAGCGAAGGACAGCCAATTCAATGCTTGGCTCTCTCCGAGCAGTCGCAAATTGCCAGGGTAAGCATGAAATGTCAACACCTTCGGTGATTGGTTGCACGTAGTAGCGAAGCAACCCAAAGGTTTTTGCCTGGGCTTGGCGAAGCCAATGCCCTGACAATTCGCTACTCAATAAATTTGCTTTGCAAATTTATAAAGGGTGCTAACCAACGCCCAGGCAAAAACCCTTATAAATTTGTTCTCTTCGCTTCCCGAAAGCCCTTTATAAATTTCTTCAGCGCTGCACTTCTCTGCGTAGCAGGCACGCGCTGAAGAAATTTATAAAGGGCGAAGACAATTTTATAATTTAATGGTAATTAACTAAATATAGTAACATTTTCTATTAAATTAATATATGTTTAAAAAAGTCGCGTTCTAATTGGCAGCAAAATAATCTTCGAAGTTTGCCCTTCCGTTCGCTATTAATCTCCCTTACCCCTTCGGGGCTCGCGAAGCGAAGCATTGGATTGGTAAGCACTACGTGCAACCAAAGCAGAGAAGTGCTGCTAATGCGTTGAGGATTAAATTGTAAAATTATCTAAAATTTGCTTGTATTTCTTCGTTATTTTGCATAGTAAAAACGTACTGACAAGGTTAAAAATTAGAAGATTGTTTATTTAAGATGCGTAAGTATAAAATTTACGAAGTAAATTTTATTAAGTATGTTAAATACTTTATAATATATAAAGTTTACAGATATTTATATATTCTCTAAAAATAAAAATAATTTTAAAAACTTCAATTATGCTCGTATAATTGAAGTTTTTAAAATTATTTTGTTTAGTTTTAAATTAATATCAAAACAATTATTTTTATCACACTCCTTTTTCAGGTCGCACGCCCATTTTTCAAATGTTGTTTCAACTGGATTACGATCAACCGCAATCTTTACTTTTTTTGCTTCACGTTCTGGTGAACTAATTGTCATGGGATTTCTCCTTTATATAACAATTTTAAATTAAAAAAGGAATGATTTAATTAAAAACAATGTATTTTACTCTAGCCTTAAAGACTTAATAAAAAAATACAAGTTTAAAATATGTGCAGATAATTTTAGTACAAAATATTACTTTTTAGTTTGAGCACAATGTTTTTATGTATTCAATTTTGTTAAATAATACAATCAATTCAAAAATTAAAATAAGTTACTTTACATATTTCTTTTTTAATTTAAACAAATAACTGGTTACATGGTTTAAATATTATATCATAATAGTGATAATGTTTATTAATTGAAAAAAAAAACTAAAGCTCGGCTTTAATAATAAATATACATAATAAAAGTATATAAAAAACTTATATTAAATATTTTATATATTTTATATATTTTGATTATGTATATTTTGGTTTATTTTGTATAAAAGTAGAAAGAAATGTCTCTCATTAGTTACTAAATCTCAAAGAATTGCTTTTCGTATTTAGATTTTCTGAATAGGCTTTTTTACAAACATTTTTGCTTTGAGTTGGTTAGCACTTACATAAATTCGTCCCTTACCCCTTCGGGGCTCGCGAAGCGAAGCATTGGATTGGTAAGCACTTAATAAAATTTACTTTGTAAATTTTATACGTGTCAACGCCGTAGGCGTAGCCAAAGCACCTTCGGTTTGGTTGCACGTAGTGCTGACCAATAACCAAGGCGTTGGATTGGCTTCGCCAAGCACGTACTTGCTTTGGCGAAGCCAATCCAACGCCCCTACGGGGTAAGGGGCTTTTCTTTGCCTACCCCTTACCCCGAAGGGGTTAGGGGTTGACAAGGAGCGTATTGATAAGCACCTTCGGTTTGGCAGCACTCCGTGCTTGGCGGAGTCGCGAAGCAACTTAATAAATTTGCTTTGCAAATTTATAAGGGTTGCTTGCGACCAAAGGTCCAAACCCCTTCGGGGTTTGGTTCGCGTAGCGCCACCTTCGGTGCTACTCAATAAATTTGTCAACCCCTTACCCCGAAGGGGTTAGGGGTAGGCAAATTTATAAGCGCATTGGCTTTGCCAAGCACGTACGTGCAGTAGCATAGCATTGACTCCGTCAAACCGAAGGTTGCCTTTTCCCGTAGGAAATGGGCACAGTGCGTTGGCTTCGCCAATCCAAAGGGCTTTCGCTCCGCGAAGCCCCGAAGGGGTAAGCCAATAACCAACAGCCAATTCAAAGTACTTTGTACAATAGCAAGCTAAAGCAAACTAAGTGCACCTGTGACGCTAAGTAAATAGGAAAGTAAATAGGAAAGTAAATATATTTACCAAACAGAACAAAGTAATTCACCACCTACACCTTTTAAGCGAGCTTCACGGTCTGTTAAAACACCACTTGGTGTTGATAAGATAACAATACCTGTACCGCCTAAAATTCTTGGGATTTCTTTATGATTTGCATAAACGCGTAAACCAGGTTTACTAATTCGTTTTAAATTTGTAATACATGATTCTTTAATTTTTCCTAGATATACTGTTTTTGAACGATATTTTAATCGAATTAAAATATCATTTGAATCTAACATAATTTGATAATTTCGAATAAAGCCTTCTTTTTCTAAAATTTGAGCAATTTCATGGTTTAATTTAGTATGTGGGACAATTACAGTTGATTTTTTTGCTAAACAAGCATTTCGAATACGTGTTAACATATCACTGATACTATCGTGAATAAAACCTTTTGTTAACGATGTAACCATTTATTTTAAAATTATTATTTCAATTTTTATTATTCAACCCTTCGCTCGCCTTATCCCTCCTCTGCACTTGCACTTCGTGCTATAAAATTTACTTCGTAAATTTTATTAAGTGCTGACGCATTGCGCGTTAGGGGTTTGGTAAGCACTCCGTTTTGGCAGCACTACGTGCTTGGCTCCGCCAAGCGCTTGCACGTACGTGTTTGGCAGCGCTGCACTTCGTGCAAGCGCAGCCCCCTCGGGGCTTGGCTTTGCCTTTCGCTTCGCGAATACCAATGCGCTGCCAATAAGCAACAAGCGTCAAGACCGTAGGTGATTGGCAGTAGCAGAGCATTGACTCCGTCAAACCACAGGTTATTGGTCAGCACGTACGTTTTAGCATTGGTAAGCACCGTAGGTGCAACCAAACCGGAGGACAGCCAATAACCAAACTGCTACTCAATAAATTTGCCTTCGCTTGCACGTACCAGCGTTGGCTCTCTCCGAGCAGCCAAACCCGAAGGGGTTTGGTTACCCCTTCGGGGTTACCAAGCGCTTGCACGTACGTGTTTGGCAAAGCCAATGCGCTGAACAAATTTATAAAGGGCGCTTGCGCCGGCTACACCTTCGGTGTTGGCGCGAAGCGCAATAGCCCCCTGCCCCACGGGTTATTGCTTCGCAAAGCGGTAACCCCTTCGGGGTTTGGCTCCGCCAAGCGCTTGCACGTACGTGCAGTAGCGTAGCATTGGCCAAGCCAAACCGAAGGTTGCTACGCTACTCAATAAATTTCTCCAGCGCTGCACGTACGTGCAAGCGCAGCCCCTTCGGGGTAGGGAAATTTATAAAGGGCTAACCCCGAAGGGGTAAGGAACGGGGTTTGGCTTCGCCAACAGCCCCTTGCCCTTTCGCATTGGATTGGCTTCGCCAAAGCACCGAAGGTGTCGCGGCTTGGCATTGACTCCGTCAACGCCAAAGCACCAACGCGTTGGTTGCACTTGCACGTACGTGCTAGTGCTGACCAATGCCCTGTAGGGACAAGGGTTTAGCTCCGCCTCCCCTAACCCTTTCGGGTTTAGCAAAGCGTAATTTTTTATTTAGATTTTTGATATTATTTAAGTTATATTTTTCTATTTTGCATTAACTTATCTTTTCTCTACCACTACATTTACTGGTTGCGCTTGCTTTGCTTTCATTTCATCAGCAAAGCAAATCAATTGTTAACCCTTCGCTTGTTGGTAGCATAGCATTGACTCCGTTTTGCCTTCGCCCTTTGGATTGGCGAAGCCAACGCACTGTGCCAATTTCCTACGGGAAAAGGCAACCTTCGGTTATTGGCAAAGCCAAAACGGAATCAATGCTATGCTACTACGCGAGCCCTTACCCCGAAGGGGTTAGGGGTTTGGCTCCGCCAAGCGCGTGCACGAAGTGCAGCGCCCTTTGGTAGCGTATTGCTTCGCAAAAACCTTTGGGTTGCTACGCTACTGGACAAATTTATAAAGGGCGAAGAACAAGAAGCGCAGGTTTGGTTGGTTGGAGAGACTTGCCTTGACCCCGATCTTTGCGAAGCAAGAAGCGCGGGTTTGGCTTCGCCAAGCACGTACGTGCTTTACCCCCGTAGGGGGCTTGGCTTTGTAGCGTAGCAACCCAAAGGTTTTTGCGAAGCAATACGCTACCAAAGGGCCAAAGCAGAGAAGTGTCCAGAGCTTCGCTCAGCCCCTTTCGGGGTAAGGAGCGAGTGCTGGAACGAGCGAAGCAAGCACGTGCTAGGGAGATTTATAGTTTAAAAGGTAACCCAAATTCTTTTAAAAGGGCTAATCCTTCGTCTTGTTTTGAAGCTGTTGTTACAATTGAAATATCCATACCGCGAACTTGGTCAATTTTATCATATTCAATTTCCGGAAACATTAACTGCTCTTCTAAACCTAAACTGTAATTACCTTTTTTATCAAAACTTTTAGTATTAATACCTTGGAAATCGCGCACGCGTGGAAGAGCTAAATGAATTAAACGATCTAAAAAACCATACATTCTATCCCCACGTAAAGTTACTGTAACACCAACAGGCATTCTTTCTCGTAATTTAAACCCAGCAATAGCTTTTTTAGAACGAGTAATAACGCCTTTTTGGCCGGCAATAACACCTAACTCTTTAAGTGCAGAATCTACCATTTTTTGGTTTTGTGAAGCACTACCAATACCTCTATTAATTACAATTTTTTCAATTTTCGGCACTTGATGAATATTTTTATATTTGAATTGTTCCATTAATTTTGGAATAATTTTTTCAGTATATTGTTTTTTTAATCTTTGTGTCATTTTTTTTTTATTAGATTTCTGTTAAAGTGATTATATACTAAACATTGTGATGTTTAAAAAACTATTAAATTTATCAAAGTTATTTCTAATAATTACCCGGGGGTTCTTATTCCTTTGAGTTAATTATTTCCTTGAGTTAATTTATTCCCTCGGAGTTATATAGCACCTGCACTGTTTCGCTTTTTTACCCTATACATGGTAAATGCATGGTAAATACACGGTAAAAAAGCCAAGCTTTTGTTGCTTTGGCCTGGTTCTAAAGTATTTGCGCAGTAGCGTACTCAACATTTACGATGATTGGCTTTGCCAATAAGTGAAAACCGAAGTCATTACGCTTGTTGGTTGTTGGTTGTTGGTGTTCGCTCCGCGAAGACCAAACCCGATCTTTGCCTACCCCTTACGCGCGAAGCGCACCAAAGGGGTTAGGGGCTGCGCTTGCACGTACGTGCAGCGCTGAACAAGAAGCGCGGGCTTGACTACGCCTGCGCAAGCGACCCCTTCTTTCGCGAAGCGAACGGCATTGGATTGGTAAGCACTTAATAAAATTTACTTCGTAAATTTTATACGTGTCAACGCCGTAGGCGTAGCCAAAGCACTACGTTTTGGCAAAGCCAATAACCAATGCGAAAGGCGTTGACACGTAGTAGCGAAGCAACCCAAAGGTTTTTGCTGCACGTACGTGCAAGCAATTCGCTACTCAATAAATTTGTTCAGCGCATTGGATTGGCTTCGCCAACGCACCGAAGGTGGCGCTACGCGAACCAAACACGTACGTGCAAGCGCTGAACAAATTTATAAAGGGTGTTCGCGAAGCGAAGACCAAACCAACTCAAAGGAACACCTTTTTTTGGCAAAACCCGAGGGTTTGGCTGTCCTCCGGAAGCCAAGCACGGAGTGCCGGGCGGCGGTATTAACAAACCAACGGAGTGCGTGAGTAGGCTTAACTGGATAAAAGAAGGGCTAAAAAAGGTACAGATAGAAAAGATATTGGCAACTAGACCAGTAACTATAAATAAACCGTAACAGAAGCAACTTTGATAAATAAAATTAATAATTAGAATTTATATTTAATAATTAATCTTTTTTAAAATTATTTTTAAAACAATTATTAAAAAATAAAAAATCACTTTAATTTGTTTTTTTACTCATACAAAATAAAACTTATTTTTTATTATTTTAAAGTTTTACTTTGTCCCTTATTTAAAAAAGGTTGTTATTCTTAGCACATTAGCCCCAGCACGTGCGTGCTCGGGGTAAGCACGAAGTGTCAACGCCTTTCTTACCCCTTTCGCGAAGCGAAAGGGGTAAGACGGAGTCAATGCCAATGCCGTTCGCTTCACAAAAGAAGGGGTCGCTTGCGCAGGCGTAACCCAGCCCTTGTAGGGGGCTGGGCTTTGTAGCGAAGCGTTGGATTGGCTTGCACGTACGTGTTTTTGGTTGCACGTATAAAATTTACTTCGTAAATTAGTAGCATAGCATTGACTCCGTTTTGGCTTTGCCAATAACCGAAGGTTGCCGTAGGGCACAGTGCGTTGGCTTCGCCAATCCAAAGGGCGAAGCGGTAGTTAAGTAGCGAAGCATTGGTTATTGATCAGCACTAACACGTACGTGCAAGTGTCAACGCCGTAGGCGTAGCCAAACCGAAGGTGTTTGGCAAAGCCAAGCTACGCGAACCAACCCAAAGGTTTTTGCCTGTCGCGAAGCAACCCTTGGTTGCTTCTCGCTTCGCGAAGACCAAAGGGGGCTACGCCTTACCCCTTCGGGGCTTCGCGGAGCGAAGGGCGTTGACACGGAGTGCTTACCCTGACAAGACGCTACTCAATAAATTTGTCCAGCGCATTGGTAGTTCGCTACGCGAATCCGAAGGCGGCGCTACGCGAACCAAACACGTACGTGCAAGCGCTTGGTATAAAATTTACGAAGTAAATTTTATTAAGTTCGCTATGCGAATCCGAAGGTGTTTGGCAAAGCCAAGCTACGCGAACCAAACCCCTAACCCCTTCGGTGCGCTTCGCACGTAAGGGGCTGCGCGTACGCGCTGAGCAAATTTATAAAGGGTGCTTACCAATCCAATGCTACGCTACTGAACAAATTTATAAAGAGCCAACACAGAAAAGTGCTTGCTAAACCTCTTCATTACGTGAAGGGTAATCTTTAAGCATTGACAGAAATGCTATTAATATTTTTAAAGAACTTCTGGAGCTAACGATACAATTTTAGTGAAATTTTTATCTCTTAACTCTCTTGCAATAGGGCCAAAAACACGTGTACCTCTTGGGTTTCCTTCTTTGTTAATAATTACAGCAGCATTATCATCAAACTTAATTGTAACACCGTTTTGACGACGCATACCTTTAGTTGTACGAACAATTACAGCTCGAACAACATCAGATTTTTTTGTTGGCATGTTTGCAAGTGCGTCTTTTACAACAGCAATAATAATATCACCAATATTACCAGAACCAGAACCTAGAACACGAATACACATTAATTTTTTCGCACCGCTGTTGTCAGCTACATTTAAATATGATTGAGGTCTAATCATAAAATATATTTTATTTAATATTCGTTTAATATAAAAATTTTCTTTATATTTAGACTTTTCTTACACACTTTACAATTTATTTGAACTATCAATATAATATATTAAACTTTCTCGGGTCTTTGCAAAGTATCAAAGACCAAAAAACAAAGGCGTAGTATATAGTAGAGTATAAACTTATAAGTAATAAAAACTTCCAAAAAAAGTTCACCTAGCAAAAAGGCTTATTATAAAGAGTCTTTATATAAAAATTAATTATAAAAATTTTTAATTTAATTGAATATATTTAGATTTTAAATTCATCTTTTTAAAAACGTAAAATAAAAATTGTAAAGTTAATACAAAATAAAATTTAGATGTAGCAAAGTAAATTAAATTAAATTATAAATTTGCTTAGTTAATAAAATTTACGAAGTGAATTTTATAAATTTATAATTTAATTTAATTTTATTTTTTATTTTATTGTTTATTTTATTTTATAAATTAAAAGATTTTAAGCTGCTGCAGTACGTGCAACTGGTGTATTTGCCATTAAAAATTTTGTTTTTACTGGCATTTTATAAGAAGCAATACGTAAAGCTTGACGCGCAACTGCTTCCGAAATACCTTTTACTTCATAAATAACTTTTCCTGGTTGTACTACAGCAACCCAAAATTCTACAGCACCTTTACCTGAACCCATACGACTACCAGTAGAACGAAGAGTAATTGGTTTATCTGGAAAAATTCTAATCCATAATTTACCACCACGACGAACGTAACGAGTTAATACACGTCGACCTGACTCGATTTGTCTTGAAGTAATCCAACATGGTTCTAAAGCTTGTAAACCAAAATCACCAAAAGCTATAGTATTACCACGAGTAGCTTTTCCTCTTAAATGACCACGATGATGTTTACGATATTTTGTTCTTTTTGGACTTAACATTTTAATTTCAATTGATAATTTTTATAAAAATAATCTATAACCGTCTTTCGTATTTTTAACACATTAGCATAACAGCATTTGCACTTCTTCCACCACTGCACTTCCTGCTGAGATTTTTGTCTAGGCTCTCGCCCCTTACCCCTTCGGGTTTATAAAATTGTCTTCGCTACGCGAGCCCTTACCCCAAAGGGGTTAGGGGTAGGCAATTTTATTAAGTTGCACGTAGTAGCGAAGCAACCCAAAGGTTTTTGCGAAGCAATTCGCTACTCAATAAATTTGCTTTGCAAATTTATAAAGGGTGCTTACCAACAAGCCCTCCGGTTTGGATTGGCTTTGCCAAGTACGCGCTTCGCTTTGGCCCTTTATAAAATTGCTCAGCGCTGCACGTACGTGCAAGCGCTTGGCGTTGACGAAGTCAATGCCAAACCCCTTTCGCATTGGATTGGCTTCGCGTTGGTTATTGGCTTTGCCAAAACAAAGTGCTTACTTAATAAAATTTACGAAGTAAATTTTATAAACCCCGAAGGGGTAAGCTGCAAAGCGCAAAACGAGTTAAATATGGGGCCAACAAACATGCTGGTTAATTAGTTAAGCACGTTGACACTTTTGCATCGAACTTGTACAATACAGGCTATGTATTTACCAAAGGACACGGGTTATAGATTATTAATTATATAATAATAAAAATCGAATTACTTAATTATAACTATTTTTAATTCTTAAGTAATTCAATAAATTTACAAAACAACTTCTTAAAAAAAAAAAACAACAAAAAATAAAATCTTAATTACATTCCACTTTTTTACTAACAAACTCATAGTTAATTATTAGCTGTTAAGCCTGTTAGTTAAACAAGCATAAGCAAGCATTTTTTATTTTTATATTATATTTATATTTAATAATATATTATATATTATATAAATACAACACTTATCGATTATAACGGTCGTACAAAAAACACATAAATAAATCTATTTGCTTCTGCCGGTTGCACGTACCCCCTGCCCCTACGGGTTTCGCGGTAACCCCGAAGGGGTAAGAGCGGGGAGCAGTAGTTACCCCTTTCGCTTCGCGAAGCTCCGTAGGGGTTTGGCAACGCGTACACGCTTGGCGGAGTCGCGAATTGCTACGCAAAAACCCTTATAAATTTGCTCAGCGCGTACGCGCAGCCCCTTACCCCGAAGGGGTTACCAAGCGCTTGCACGTACCCCTTAGGGGTTTGGCTTCGCCAACAGCGCTGGGGGTTGTCGCTTCGCTCCCTACGGGTTTGCGGAGCCGCAAATTGTCAGGGCCTTGGTCTTCGCCCTTTATAAATTTGTCAACCTCTAACCCCTTCGGGGTAAGAGGTAGGCAAATTTATTGAGTAGCACTGTGCCCATTCCCTACTTTCGCGATAACCCCTTACCCCGTAGGGGTTAGGGGTAAGAACGAAAAGGCAACCTTCGGTTATTGGCAAAGCCAAAACGGAGTCAATGCCTTTTCCCGTAGGGAATGGGCACAGTGCTACTTCGCGAACACCCTTTATAAATTTCCCTACCCCTAACCTCGAAGGGGTAAGGGGCTACACCTACGGTGTTGACGCTTGCACGTACGTGTTTGGTTGTTGGTCAGCACTCGCTCCGCGAACACGTACGTGCAAGTGTCAACGCCGTAGGTGTAGCAAAACCCAATCTTTGCCTTCGCTACGCGTTGGCTTCGCCAAACCCGAAGGGGCTGCGCTTGCACGTACGTGCAGCGCTGAACAAGAAGCGCGGGCTTGGCTTTGCCTTTCGCTTCGCGAATACCAATGCGCTGAAGAAATTTATAAAGGGCAATAACCCGTAGGCAAAGCCAAGCCCCCTCAGTGTATTTTCTCCCAACTACCGAATCTGGAGGGACCCTAGGGGGGAGGTTATGAAAACTGTACATTATTTAACGCCAAGAGTTAAAGCTATACTAATAAACTTAAGATGATTATATTAATATATTTATGATTTACTATAATTATTCTCTTTTACATTTTTATGGTTATGAAAATTATATAATATAATAAACAATAAAAAATAAACATTTAAGGTTTTTATAAAGATTTTTATAAAAACTATTTGTTTTACTTAATTTTATAAAAGCATTTTTTTTACAATAAAGCCTCTTTTACCCCCTTCGCTTGCTTGCTTGCACGTACGTGCAGCAAACCGCAGGGGGTTTGGTTTTCGCGAAGCGAAGAACAACTTAACTACCGCTTCGCCCTTTGGTAGCATATTGCTTCGCAAAAACCTTCGGTTATTGGCAAAGCCAAAACGGAGTCAATGCTATGCTACTAATTTACTTCGTAAATTTTATACCAAACCAATGCTTTTCGCTTCGCGATACCGAAGGGAACAAGTACTAACCCCGAAGGGGTAAGTGCTGAAAGCCGGTGGGATAAAAGGGCGCATAAATGCTTTTAATTTTTGCATCTAAAGATGTTAGAAATAAATAATCATAATATTATATTTATTATGGTTTACTTACCTAGCAAACAAAAATTTCATGTTTAGAAATATAGTTTTTTTATTTATTATTATTTGTTACAAAAATTAGTTAATAATAGTAATAATTAAAAATAAGAGGTTTTATATTAAATTTAAATTTATATTAAATTTATATTAAATTTATATTAAAAATAAAAATGATTTTTTTGTAAACTAATAAAGTATATTTATAAAAATTTATGATTCTTTCTTTAGTTACATCAATAAAAGATTATGTTGAAATTGTTAACAAGTTTATTGAATATGACCCAGTTACCATTAATTATACTGAATTAGGTTCAATTTTAACGTTTTTCTTAATTTCAATAAAAAACTGTTTTGTTGATTTTTTTAGTTTTTCTTGGTTATTAAAAGAAAATTTGTGGAGTTTACCAATTATTATTCCTCAAATAAGTTCTGCTATGATTTCAGAAATTTCAGTTCTTGGTGAAGCAACGTCATTAGTAGATCCAACAACTGTAAATACTGCAAATGGTTTGATTTTATGTATTGAAAAGTTAACCATTGGTTTAATAAATAGTATTTTTCTATTTTTGCCAACCAGTACTGCACATATTATTACTCTAAGACGTTTCGTTATGCAAGGTCTCGAGGCCGGGTATTTAGCTGGTTTAGGTACAATTGCTGGTAACGTGTTTTGGTTAGCAAGTGTTATATTAGGGTGGCGTTTTTTTGTAATACCTTGGTTAAGTTTAGATATTTTTCGTTATGTATTAGGTTTTATTTTATTAGTAAAATACATGTGGGATAGTTATAACGAAAAAACAAATGTCAATACAAATGTAAATACAACAAGTGGAACTGAAATGACAAGTTTTCTAAATGTTTTTGGTAGTCAAGAAAACAAAAAAATATTTTTACTAAACTTTTTATTAGCCCTTACTGAACAAACTAGTCTTTATGCATTTGTTGGTAATATTTCAATGAATGCGTCTACTTCAATCTTAGACGCTGGCTCTATTAATAATTCAACAGCACTTCTATTTACGGGTACACATTTAAGTTATTTATTAGGTATTCTTTTAGGAAGTTTAAGTTTATTACATTTTAGTTGTTGGTTTTGGGAAAACCCAGCTTTTAAAGTTTATATGTGGGCAATTTCATCATTTAAAATTTCAACTAATTTTTATTACAAAGTATTAAATTTTGGTTTTTTATATTTAACAATGTTATCAGCTATTTGTAGCGTACCTTATTATGGATTAGATTATGCTATTACAAATCCATTGGGGTATGTAAGCGATGATCGTATTGTACAAGATAAAACTATTTTAGAAACTTCATTTTTAGGCACAAAAGCCTCTGATAGAAATACACGTCGAAATCGCGGTAGACACGGGCGTCGTGAACGATGGAAACGTAGAATTCGAAAATACAGAGCGTTTGATGCTTCGCTCTATGATCAAGGTATTTATGACTTATTTACAATTGAAGATTTAAATTACGGTTTTGATCGTTTTTGGTTACGACGTAAATTACGAAACCATAGAGTAAGATTTAGATTTTTCCCGGGACCATGGATGCGTTCATTTAAAAAACAATTAGCAAAACCGCGTCTTGAATCATATACAGGGCCTCGTATTGAATTTTTTAGAATTTTATTTGAACAAGTTTATCACCCGTCATTCCATGCTTATGACTCACAAACATTAAAAAATTCCCAAAACAAATCAATAAGTACTAATAAAGCTGATTTAACAAAATCCAAAGAATTTATTGGCTTGACTTCCGAAGGACAGCAAAATCAGGGTTTGGATGAGCGAAACCAACGCGTAGCTGGGCTCTCTCGCCCCCTTCGGTTTGGCGAAGCCAAGTCCGTGCAGAGCAGTCGCGAAGCAACCCTTGGTTGCTTGCGACCAAAGGGCCAAACACCTTCGGATTCGCGAAGCGAATTACCAACGCCAATTCCATTACCTTTGGCAAGCCCATTTGGTTTAACAAAGCCAATACAAAGTGGACCTCGAGTTAGCTCTTCAAAAATTTTATTGGAAAAAAATATAAATAATAAAACAAAAATGGCATCATTAAGAAAATTTGTACGAAAATTTGATACACGAATTAAAAAATTAAAAACAACTTCATTTAATGTAAACACAGTTAACAATAACAATAAATTAGTTTATTCAAAGCAATGGAAAAATTTTATAAAAAATACTGAACCTCAAATAACTAAAGGCTCATTTTTATTAGAAAATAAGAAAACGGAATTTAATAATCTTTCTTCTTTAACGTGTATTAAACAAAATCAATGTATTTCAGTTTTAGACGCATTAGATGAAAAAGAAAATAAATTAAAATCAAATAAAAATTTATTACAAAATAATAAAAATATGTTGAAAAAACAACCAATAAATCTTTCAAAAAGAGATTTACAAATGTTACGTTATCGTTTAGTTCAACTTAATTTAAATAATCAAGAAAATACTACATTAACTAATAAAATTGGTTCTAATTCTTCAATGATGTTACTACATCCATTAAAATTTTATTTACAAAAAGAAGCAGGCTTTAAAAGAAAATTACGTTACTATACACCAAATATTTACCGAAAATTATCTGTTGAAAATAATGCACCGTACTTTAGAGTAATGATGCGACGTTATTTTTATAACTATAAACCAACGCTACGTTGGGAACGTACAATGAAAACCGCTAGTTTACGAAAAGCGCGTAGAAAAACTACAAGAATTCCAAGAAAATTACAAAACACACAAGGTTCATTTTCTGTGCAGCAAGGAGCTGATATGCAAGTATTACAAAATAATAAAACAAATCAAATTAATGCAGAATTAGCTACACCAGTATTAACACAACCTTTTGAAAAAAATTTATTACAAAAATCAACATATAATTATTCAGTAGTAAGTAAACGAGCTAATCGTTATCGTTATGAAATTTATAAAGATGTTTTACAACACTGGTATTACAGCCCATTTAACAGATTTTTGTTAAAATTAGATGTGGATAGTTTTATTCGCCGTCAACCAAACTCACATTTTTTAACAGCCAAAGAAGAAAATTTATTACATTTACGTCGATTTTTGTTATGTGAACATTATAATACATTACGTTGGTACACAAATATGGAACATTATCGAACAATGAAAACACAGCTAAACGGTGGTACTAAAAGCTTTGCTTCACGTGCATACAATCAACAATTTGCAGGAACATTTAAAAAAATTAGACATTTATTTGCAATTACACCAAGTTTTAGTAGTGCTTTAACTCTTCGTAATGAAACACCAACATTATTAAACAATTCAAAAGAAGCTCGCCTTACGGATTCGCGAAGCGAAGGACAAAATCAAGCAATGAATTTATTTGATAAAAACTCATCTACAAATGCAAATATTTTAAAATTTGATCAGCCGTTATATAATCAATATAATAATACTAGCTCTAATTCAATATTAAACCCATTAATTATTCATGAAGAATTATTATCTGATTTAAACTCACCTAATTCTCCAAATAACCCAGATTTGGCTTTTTCAAGTTCTTTCTTACCCCATTCCGCGAAGCGCGGGCTTGGCTTCGCCAAATCGCTGCAAGAACGTGCAAGCTCCGAAGGGGTTAGTGGAGATCTAATTAGCCAATCAAAAAATATTGTTGGTCAATATTTAACTGAAGCACGAACAGTTCGACAAGATTACATTAAAAAATTATTAAATGAAAATAATTATGCAGAATTAGCCAATTTTATTTATAAAGGCCAAAAAACCCGTGGTTCCAGTTTTGCACAACCAGTTACAAATCAAAAATTATTTAATGAACAAGAAAAAAATTACTTATTAACTCAAGCTGAACAAGATAGTATAAATAATACTCAAATGATTAGTTTAAATCAAAATAATTCATCTGTTATAAAAGGAGAAGTTGTTTCTAATATTAAACAAACATTATATTTACAATATTTAAAAAATTGGAAACGTCATGTAAATGATCAAGAATCTTTAAAAAATTACTTAACACGTCGATTAGATAAACGTGAAAAACGTAAGCAGAAAAAAGAAAAACAATTAATAACTAAACTTCAGCGCCTTGAAAATTGGTTTGGCTTTGCAGTAGTGGACTCAAAAGGCAAAATTCAAGATGTGAAAAAAGAAGGCTTATCAAATTCAGGCATTGCTTCTTCAGATGTAAAGGCAACTAATGAAATGTTAACATCAGGTTTACAAAAATCAATTTTAGATGGTATGATTAGTTTAAAAAATATTGATTGGGAAGGAAAATCAACGTATTTAAATAAAGATTGTTCTTTATTATTAAATTCAGATGTTTGCAAAACACAAAATTTACCTTTTGGTAAGGGTAATAATATGAATGAAAAAAGTTTATGGAAAACTTTATTATTATCAAAAATTACATTAAGAAACACAATAACTGATGAAAAATCTATTACAAATACAAATCTGCCTTTAGAAAATAGAAAATCTAGTTTATTAAATAAACAAAATTTTGTTGGTTTACAGGATTTAACATTACGCTTTAATGATTTAAAATACGCTAAAAAAATAAAATTAGAAAATAATTTAAAAGCGTCTGTACAAGCCATGCGTGAATTTGTAACATTAGAAACTCAAACATCTAATAAAACTAAAGGCAAAAAAGTTCAATTTTACACAGCATTAAAAACAAAAATAACTTCTTTTAGTTCAATTTATTTAAACTTAGCAAATCAAACAGCAAAAAATATTTATGGTAAAACTAAAAAATTAATTACTTCGTCTAAATATTTACCACTAAGAAGATTAATTAAACCACTTCAATTTAAACAAAATAAGAGTTTAAATGATTGGCGTAAAACTGAGCGTGTTTTAAATAAACAAAAAAAATCAAGAAAAGAATTTAAATTATTAAATAAAAAAGTGGAATCTCTTTCTACTTATGTAAATATGAATGACTTAGAATTAGCTTTTGATTCAAATAAAGTTAATCAAGTTAATAATGAAAATATAGCAATTAAAAAACGTGTTTTAAATGACAATATAAGTAATTTTACAAATGAAAATATAAACCAATCTTCAAACAGTGATATTACAGAAAATCCTGTTATTTTTAAACGAAAACGATCTGCCCAACGACGTTCTCGTGTACGTCGTAATAGAGGGGTGTTTAAAAAACGAAATTTAACAGACTTATTGAAAAAAGATTTTAACCGCTTTTATAATAATTATACTGAAAAAGATTCTACATATAAAAATCAGTATTACGAAAAATTTAATAGTACTCTATATGGAGCTTCTAATAATAATTTAGGATCTGTTGATAGTTTAAATAGTTCATTTAATAAAGAAAATAATAAAGAAAATTTTTCAACAGCAAATGAACAACTAACAAATTTATTTTCTTTAAAAAACCAAGAAGAAACTTCATTAAAACAACGAAAAGCTAAACAAAGAAAAGAGCGTTATTGGAAACAGAAACGTTCTAAATATTCTCAAAAACGTCGAAAATACAGAAAAAGACGTGCTTATACAGTAGTTAAAATTAGAGCTTTAAATAAACAATTTAAACGTATTAAAAATCAGGTTGAAATACAAAATTGGTGGTGGAAACAATTTATTCCTTCTATTCAAGCTTCAAACGAAGCTTTATGGCAAATTGAAAAAGATAAGTTAATTCAACAAAAATTATCTGAATTATCAAATAATAATATTTTACAACGTGATAATTTTAATAGTATTATGCAAATTGGTAATAATGATTTTAAACCCTTAGCTTTACCATATACAATTGCTTTACAACAAGCAAACCAAAAAAATAATAATAATCTAAATAATAATGAAAATAATAAAGAACCAATTCCTTCTAGCTTTAATACTTCGGCTTTTTCAAGTAGTGAAGAAATTAAGCAGCAAAAAAGCTTTTTAGACAGTTCCCTACAGGCAACCGAGAAGGACCCAACAAATTTTGTTAATAAATTATATGAATCTTTATTTATTGATCAATCAAATAAATCAAGTATTAACGAATTTTTGTCTCCAAATACTAATTTACCTTTTTACGCTGGGTGGGATGAATCATTGAGAAAATTAGTTGTAACAAATCGTATGTTATCAAGACGAGAAGCAGGTTTTAGTTTATTACCAATGGACAATAAGACTTATTCTTCAAGTTCGGCAGCACTACAAAAAGAAGAATTTACAGCAGCCCCTTTACAAGGAATGAATGCTGCTACAACATTATATTGGCAAATTCCTTTTACAACGTATGATCCAGATCAATTTTTCGCTTTAGGTATGGATGGGTTTTCACCAATTGGTTGGCGTAGATTTTTATTACGTCATAGTTTATTAAAAACGTGGTTAAATTATAATTACGTAAATAAATCAACAACTGAAACGGCACAAAATAATGAAACTCTTAATTTATTAAACGATTATAATTCTTTAAATAAACAAGCATCATTAGTTGTTAAAACAAGAAGTAATATATTAAAAGATTTTTCATTATTAGATGGATCAAATAAGCAAAATTCAAATGACCAAAGTAACCTTTTAAAATATGAACAAAATAAAAAGACTCAATCTTTTGCAGTAGCTAGACGTTTAAAGAAACGTTATCGTCGTGTTAAAAAACACCCTAGAACTCCAGTATGGTTTCCATCAGGTCCTTTATTAAATCAAGTTTTACCAGTTCACTATATCTATGTGTTTTATAAACGTGCAAGATTGCCACGAGATAGATATATAAAACGTCGATTATTAAATGTAAAACAAATGAATTCAACTGACTTTGCGTCAGGTTTTGGTTATTTAAAGGGACAAGGTCTTGGTGAAACAGGACAAAATTTATTAAATATAGCTGGTTCTAATTTACAAACAAAACAAGCTACGCCAAATATTGTTAATTATGACTTTACTTTAAGAAAACGATTAAAACCAAAACGTAAATACCATTTAAAACGTAATTATTATGCTTCAAATGTTGTGATACCTCGTCGTTTTAAATTTATGAGTATTTATGAATCTGATAATAATATTCAAAAATGGCGCCCTCTTTCAATTTCAAAAATTAATAAACCAATTTCTGAAATTGTTAAACAACAACAATTATTACGCCGAAGTGCGCAACAAAGATCAGCTAAACAGCAACCAAACATGCGTGTTAAGCAATTAAGAAGACGCGTCCAACGTCAAATTTTACGTTCTGTTTGGCGTTATAGACCTCGTGCTGGTGGTTTTGTGTGGCCAGGGGATTATTTAAAATTAGAATTAGTTAAAGCACCTAAACTACAATCAACATTAACAACTAAGGAAGAAGGTAAAGCTAATGTTTTAGGTTTAAATAATGACAATTTAGCACAAAATACATCAGTAGTTAAAAAACAAAAAAGAAAGAAAAAACGTACTTTAGTTGAATGGCAGATTCAACCGAAAAAATATTTACGTGAAAAACATAATTTAAAAGTTATTAAGAAAAAATTATTACAGCGAGGTCCTTATCAAATAGGGACTAGAGGTTTTGAATATAATAAATTAACTTTAAATACTTTACGTAATTCGATTAATTAGTAAACCTTTGCTTTAACGCTTTGCTTACTTACAACAGTTTGATTTAAAAACTTGCTGTAATAATTGTTAAGCGTCTGTCTTTGCTTACATTCTTACTAGAGCGACCTTTATCTTTAGTAATTTTGCTAAACAAAATTACTGAGGTATTTGCCCTTTTCGGAGGAACGAAGTATAGCTTTGCCATTGACTCCGTCAACGCCCTTCGCTCGCTTGTTGACAGCACTAGCACCAACACGTACGTGCAAGCGTCAATACCGTAGGTGTAGCCCGAAGGGGTTTGGTTACCCCTTCGGGGCTTGGCTTCGCCAAACCAAGCGTTGACGAAGTCAATGCCCGGCACTCCGTGCTTGACGAAGCCAAACCCCTTTCGCTTCGCGTTGGTTGCACGTACGTGCTGACCAATGCCCCTGCGGGGTAAGGGCTCGCGTAGTAGCGTAGCATTGGCTTTGCCAAACCGCAGGTTGCCGTAGGGCACAGTGCGTTGGTAAGCACTATGTGCAACCAATCCAAAGGGCGTTGACGGAGTCAATGGCAAAGACACTTTGTGTTTATCAAACTGCTACAAAGCCAAACCCCGAAGGGGTAAGGGGCAAGGATTACTACAGACCTGCTTTTAAACACTTTGTTATACGCAAATATCCTAAAAAAAGGATTACTAGTAGCAAAGATGCTTTAAAACACATCCATTTTGTTAGTCATATGTTATTTAAATATATTAAATTTATTTTTTATTAATAACAATTTTTATAACTAAAGTAAAATTTAGTTATAAAAATTGTTATTTTTTTTTTTTAAAAAAAAAACTTTAAAAAACTTACTGTATTTTTTTTTATAAAAGTAAGTAAATAATGCTTTTTTTCATTAAAAGTATAAAAACAGTAGAAAATTTAAATAAAGAAAGTTAAAATATTTAAAATTTTAACTTTTACTTGATAAATTGGTTTTTATTTAAACGTTTACTTATATGAGAATAATTTTTATTATTATTGAAAATATTTTAAAATAAATTTTAGAGCATACTTAAAAAAACTAAATAAAAAATTTTATTTAGTTTAAAAATTTAAGAAAAAAAGTAAAAAATAAAATAAACAAATTAAAATGGCACGCGCTAAATTTGAACGTACAAAACCACACGTTAATATTGGAACAATTGGTCACGTTGACCACGGTAAAACTACTTTAACAGCTGCAATTACAATGACATTAGCAGCTCGTGGTGGTGGTCAAGGTAAAAAATATGATGAAATTGACTCTGCTCCAGAAGAAAAAGCACGTGGTATTACAATTAATACAGCACACGTTGAATACGAAACAGAAAAACGTCACTATGCACACGTAGATTGTCCAGGTCACGCTGACTATGTAAAAAACATGATTACAGGTGCTGCTCAAATGGATGGTGCTATTTTAGTAGTATCAGGTGCTGATGGACCAATGCCACAAACAAAAGAGCATATTTTATTAGCTAAGCAAGTTGGTGTACCTAATATTGTTGTATTTTTAAACAAGGAAGACCAAGTAGATGATAAAGAATTATTAGAATTAGTAGAATTAGAAGTTCGTGAAACATTAGATAAATATGAATTCCCAGGTGATGAAATTCCAATTGTATCAGGTTCAGCTCTTTTAGCCCTAGAAGCATTAATTGAAAATCCAAAAACTCAACGCGGTGAAAATAAATGGGTTGATAAAATTTTAGCTTTAATGGATGAAGTTGACAGATACATTCCAACACCTCAACGTGAAACTGATAAACCATTCTTATTAGCAATTGAAGACGTTTTATCAATTACTGGCCGTGGTACAGTTGCAACAGGTCGTGTTGAACGTGGTACTTTAAAAGTAGGTGATAACGTTGAAGTTGTTGGTTTAAAAGAAACAAAAACATCAGTTGTAACAGGTTTAGAAATGTTTAAAAAAACATTAGATGAAACAATGGCTGGTGATAACGTTGGTGTTTTATTACGTGGTGTACAAAAAAAAGAAATTGAACGTGGTATGGTTTTAGCAAAACCTGGTTCAATTAAACCACATACTAAGTTTGAAGCTCAAGTTTATATTTTAACAAAAGAAGAAGGTGGTCGTCACTCTGCTTTTTTAGTTGGTTACCAACCACAATTCTATGTACGTACAACGGATGTTACTGGTAAAGTAACTTCTTTTTCACACATTCAAATGCGTAATCCGTCTTCTGTAGCGGAAGAACATTCAAACAAAATGGCAATGCCTGGTGACCGTATTAGTATGGTTGTTGAATTAATTAACCCAATTGCGATTGAAAAAGGTATGCGTTTTGCTATTCGTGAAGGTGGCCGTACTGTAGGTGCTGGTGTTGTTACATCAATTGTAAGTTAATTATAAGTTAATTGTAATTTAATACAATTTTCTTTTATTATGCTCTTTATAAATCTCGATGATAGCAAAATAAAGCCAAGCACATACGTGCTGGAGGCAGCCAATCCAAACCTCTTTGGAGAATAGTTGTAAGAATTACTTTGCTACTTACAAAGCGTTGACCTTAAGTGATTAGAGTATAAGAAAAGAATCTATAAAAAATACAATAAAACTTAAAAAATATAAAAATTAAAAATTTATAACATTAATCGTTCAAATAGAAATTCTATATACATTTGAACGATTAATGTTATAAATTTTTAATAACCTTAATATAATTTTTAGAAAAATATAAAGATTTTATACTTGCTTTTTTAGAAAAAAAAAGATATTTTATAATTAAACGATTAACAACTAAATGTTAAATAAAGACTTAAATTCAAAACTTCCTTATAGGCCCATAACTCAGTCGGTAGAGTGATTGCCTTACAAGCAATAGGTCATCGGTTCAAGTCCGGTTGGGCCTAAAAATAAAAATTTTTTTTTAAAACATAAAATATATTTTTATTAAAGTTCCTATTTATACTTATCTACTTTAATAAAGTTACCTAACTTTTAATTTTTTTATAACTTAGAAAAAAAAAAGTTAATCCGCTAAATTTCTTAACATTAATGTCAAACAGAAATACTACATAATTATTATGTATTTCAAAGCTCTTTTTTAACCTTTATGCAAAGGCTGCGTTGCGTCCTTAACATAACCAAACGGGCAATGCGCATGTATGTGTTGGGAGCCCGTTATGCATTAGATTGGATCTTTATTCAACCTAATACCTTTGATAAATTTGAAGCACCCTTTGGATTTGTAAGGCTCTCTTGCGCCGGTAAGCGCGAAGCGCAACAGCCCCTTACCCTAGGGGGCAATCCAACGCCCTTTATAAATTTGTTCAGCGTCAACACCGTAGGTGTAGCCCGAAGGGGAGGCATTGGCATTGACTCCGTCTTACCCCTTCGCGGTTAGCCAAGGCCAAACACGTACGTGCAAGCGTCAACACCGTAAGGGATTGGTTGCACGTAGTAGCGTATTGTCAACCCCTTCGGGTTTGGCGAAGCCAACGCTGCTCGTTCTTACCCCTCCGGGGTTATCGCGAAAGTAGGGGGTACGTGCAAGCGAAGGCAAAAACCCAAAGGTTTTTGCGAAGCAATACGCTACTCAATAAATTTGCTCTGCAAATTTATAAAGGGCGCTGCACTTCGTGCAAGCGCTTGGCGTTGACGGAGTCAATGCCCGGCACTCCATGCTTGGCGAAGCCAAACCCCTTCGGGTTTATAAAATTGCGAAGCATTTTTATTAAGTTGCACTTGCACGTACGTGCTATAAAATTTACGAAGTAAATTTTATTAAGTGCTGATCAACAACCAAAACGTACGTGCATTGGATTGGCAGCGCTGCACTTCTCTGCGTAGCAGGCACGCGCTTGGCGGAGCCAAACCAACGCACCGAAGGTGTTTTTGCTGCACGTACGTGCAAGCAAGGAGCGCACCAATCCAAAGCGTATTGGTAAGCACCGATCTTTGCCTTCGCTTGCTCGTTCTTACCCCTTCGGGGTTTACCGCGAAAGTAGGGGGTTTGGCATTGACTCCGTCAACGCCAAGCACGTACGTGCCGGTGCAGCGTTGGCTCTCTCCGAGCAGCTAAACCCGAAGGGGTTTACAAGAAGCGCGCGCAACCAAACCAGAGGGCCATAGTAAGCGAAAGGGGAGCATTGCTGAAAAAAGCCAACTTAAATGCACGCAGTTGAAGTGTCGAAATACCATTTTTGGTTAAAAAGAAGATTGTTTTTGCTCACTTTTAAAATATAGTTATGTTATATTTAGGTATAATTTCATCAAAGTTTTTTTGCTGCTTAAAAAGACTTATATAAATCTTTATTAAATAAATTTCTAAAAATAAATTATGAAAATAGCTTTAATTGATAATTTAGAGTAGCAACTTAATAAATTTTCAATAGTTGGCTCTCTCGTTGGCATTGCATTAATCAGCACTCGCTCCTTACCCCGAAAGGGGTTATACACGTACGTGCAAAACACCTTCGGTGCGTTGGCTACGCCTTACCCCTTCGGGGCTTGCGCGTACGCGCAGCAAAGCGAAAGGCGTTGACACTTCTCTGCTTTGGCCTTCCTTTGGTAGCGAAGCAACCCGAAGGTTGCTGCGCTACCAAAGGGTGCTTACCAACGCATAGCAACCTTCGGTTATTGGCAAAGCCAAAACGGAGTCAATGCTATGCTACTGCACTTCTCTGCTAACCCCCTACGGGGGTAAAGCACGTACGTGCTTGGCGAAGCCAAACCCCTTCTTTCGCTTGCACGTATGTGCAGCGAACGGTCAAGGCAAGCGCAGCCCGCGTTGGCTACGCCTAACTCCGAAGGGGTAAGGCGTAGCCAACGCGTCACCCCTTTGGTGCGCTTCGCGCGTTAGGGGTTCGCATTATTTTGGATTGAACGTACCCCCCTTACCCCTTCTCTGCACTTGCACTTCGTGCATTCGCGAAGCGAAAGTGCTGACGCTTTGCGCGTTACGGGAGCAAGCCAATCCGACGAGACGAATGAAAACAATTGAGCAAAGCAAAATTTCATAAACAATTAAATTAAAATTATGACTGAAAACAATCAAAAAAATAATTTAGAAACACCGCAACTAGACGAGAAAAAAACAACAAGTTTAAAAAGTATGATTGATTTGGTAAAAAGACCTGTTTTAACAGAAAAAACAGCTGTTATTTTAAACAAAAATCGTCAATATACATTTGATGTTGATAAACGTTTAACAAAAACGCAAATTAAAAAATTATTTGAAACATTATTTGAAGTAAATGTTATTGGTATTAATACACATATTCCACCTCGTAAAACAGTACGTGTTGGCTTAGCACGTGGTTATCGTCCATTATATAAACGTGTTATTATTACATTAAAAGAAAATCAATCAATTCGTTACAATTTTGCTAACAAAGTTGATTAATTAAATTATTATTGGCTTGTACTTTACTTTGCTAAATAAACCAATATTTACTTACATAAATTTGCAAAATTAATTTATAAAATTCACCCTTCTTACCCCCAGCGCGTACGCGCAGCCCCTTCTCTGCACCAGCACGTACGTGCTTGGCGGAGTCGCGAAGCAACCCTTATAAATTTGCAAAGCAAATTTATTAAGTTGCTTCTCGCTTGCACGTACGTGCAGCGAAGACCAAAGGGCCAAACCCCTTCGGGGTTAGTGCTGACGCTTCGCGCGTAAGGGGTTTGGCCCTTTATAAATTTCTCAACCCCTTCGGGCTCGCGTAGCGAAGGGAAATTTATTAAGTCTTCGCTGCACGTACGTGCAAGCGAGAAGCAACTTAATAAATTTGCTTTGCAAATTTATAAGGGTTGCTTCGCGACTCCGCCAAGCGCTTGCACGAAGTGCAGCGCCGGGCATTGGTAAGCACTTCGTTTTGGTATAAAATTTACTTCGTAAATTTTATTAAGTTGGCTCTCTCCGACCAGCCAAACCCGATCGCGAAGCGCGGGCTGCGCTTGCACGAAGTGCAGTAGCGTAGCAACCCGCAGGTTGCTACGCTACCAAAGGGCGCTGCCAATAACCAACGCCAAGCACGCACGTGTTTTTTGCAAAGCAAGAAGCGAGCCCTTTATAAATTTCCCTACCCCTTACGCGCTTACTGGTGCAGAGCAGGGGCATTGGTCTTCGCTTCGCAAACACCCTTTATAAATTTGCAAAGCAAATTTATTGAGTAGCGTGTTGTCAGGGCATTGGTCAGCACTCCGTTTTGGTTACCCCGAAGGGGTTACCAATAACCAAGCCCCCTTTATAAATTTCCTTCGGAAATTTATTGAGTCGCAAGCAACTTAATAAATTTGCTTTGCAAATTTATAAGGGTTGCTTCGCGACAGGCAAAAACCTTTGGTTTGGGGCGGGGGCGTGGCATTGGTAAGCACTTCGTGCAACCAACGCCAATCCAATGCGAAAAGGGTAGGGAAATTTATTGAGTAGCATAGCAATCTATACGTACGCGCAGAAGGGGAAAATTCAATAAGTGCTTTTTCCAGCACCTTTTATTTTGGGATATTACCGAATTTTATTGAATAACTATATAAGTTTATAAGTTTATTTTCGTAAATAAATACTAAGCAAAAATACTTGCATAAATTGAAAAAAAAAAATAAATCAGTTAAAAGTTTATAACATGATTTATTAATCTTATTATGACTAATGACTATATTTGATATGCCAAATTAAAAATAATTTATTCAAAATAGAATATAGAATATAAACAAATTTTATAAAATTAAAACTTAACTTAATAAAAATGCATTGCTTTGGATCTTTCCAATACCTGGTAAAACCAAGTAAATTTTCTGTCTGTATTTAGGTAGTAGCATAACAACCTGTGGTTTGGTTATTGGCTACGCCTTACCCCTGCGGGGCATTGGTAAACCCCGAAGGGGTAACCAAGCACGTACCCCCTACGGGGTTTGGCTTCGCCAACAGCGATTTGGCTAACCCCTTACCCCGTCTCCGTGCAGCCTCTGCTTTTGCGGAGCGAATTGGCTTCGCCAAACCGAAGGGCGCGTTAGAAAGCAGTAGCGGGAATACTAATTTCAGTGCACTTATCTGTTAGGTATGACAAGTACTCTATGCTGAATCGTACTAAGGTTGGATTTCAGTGGCTATTGTTAATTTAATTTTCTAAATTTATAAGGGCAAATGCTTTAGAAAGAAATACCTTAACGTCTCCTCAAGCGTAGCCTTTTTTACTCTAAAGCATGATAAAATGATTTTTTCCAAGATAAAATTTAAAAAGATTAATTTATTAAATTTTAACTTGTCTCTGAAAATTAAATCTAATTTTCTCAAAACCCAATGTTGAAAATTTTATTAAAGGAAAACACGTTTATAAAATCTAAAAATTCTCTAATATTTGAATAAATTAGAGTTAATAAATTTTTTTTTTAAAAAAAAAAATTAAAATTTATTTTGCTAGTTGGCTGCACTTTGTGCAGCCAAGCCCCTTTTCTTCGCACGTCCACTTCTCCCTTCTTTTCACCTCGGATTGGCTTTCTCTCTGATTTGGTTGCACGCACATTGGCTTAGCTTCCGGAGTTTGGTTGCACGTTCCGGAAGCCAAAGCACGGAGTGCTTACCAAACCCCGGAGGGGTAAGGGGTTTGGTTACCCCTTCGGGGTTACCAAGCGCTTGCACGTACGTGTTTCCCTTCGGTTTGGCTCTGCCAAGCATTGACTCCGTCTTACCCCTAACCCCTCCGGTGCGCTTCGCGCGTAAGGGGTTAGCCAAGCGCTGGCAGAGCAAGAAGCAAAGGGGGGGGGGGTAAAAAAATATTAAATAACTCTAATATAAAAATGAAATAAAAATAAAATATTTTTTATTTAATTTATTATGGGAATTAATTTTTTAAATCCATGTACACCAGGAACACGTCAAAGATCGGTTTCTGACTTTAGTGAAATTACAAAAACAACACCCGAAAAAAGTTTAACTTCTTTCCAACACCGCTCAAAAGGCCGTAATAATCGTGGTATTATTACATGTCGTCACCGTGGAGGTGGTCATAAACGATTATACCGTGAAATTGATTTTAGACGTGATAAAATTGGTGTTCCTGCTAAAGTAGAAGCGATTGAATATGATCCAAATAGAAATGCTCGACTAGCTTTATTACGTTATTTAGACGGTGAAAAACGCTACGTATTACATCCACGTGGGTTAAAAGTAGGTGAAGTTGTAATTTCAGATTTAAACGCTCCGATTTTAGTAGGAAATAGTTTACCATTACGTAATATTCCATTAGGCGCTGAAGTTCACAATGTTGAATTCCAACCAGGTTCAGGAGGACAATTAGCTAGAGCAGCAGGTAGTTTAGTTGAAATTTTAGCTAAAGAAGGAAATTTTGTAACAGTTCGTTTACCATCTAAAGAAATTCGTTTTATTTCAAAAAATTGTTGGGCTACCATTGGTCAAGTTGGAAACGTAGAAGCTTACAGTTTAAAAATTGGTAAAGCTGGCCGTTCGCGTTGGCTTGGTATTCGTCCAACTGTGCGTGGTTCTGCCATGAACCCTGTTGATCACCCGCACGGTGGTGGTGAAGGTTGTTCACCTATTGGTCGTAGCCGCCCAGTAACTCCTTGGGGTAGACCTGCTTTAGGAAAACTAACACGTAAACCTAAAAAATATAGTAATGTATTTATTATTCGTAAACGTAAGTAAAAAAATTTTTATTACGTTTTTTATTAATGCTTTATAAACTAATAAGTAAAATAAGAACTTTATAAAAAGTTTATTATTAAAGCATTATGGTTTTATTAAAATATAAAAGTAGTTTATTGTTGTTAAATTTTTTGAATAACCATAATTATATGGAAAGTTAAAAACTACAAATCATAATATGTGTTTGTCACATAAAATACGAAAAAAAAAATTATGCCACGTTCAATTAAAAAAGGGCCTTTTGTCGCAGATCATTTATTGCGTAAAGTTGAAAAACTAAATACAATTGGTAAAAAAATTGTTATTAAAACATGGAGCCGCTCATCTGTTATTATGCCTCCTATGATTGGCCATACAATTGGTGTATATAATGGCCGTGAACATATTCCTGTTTTTATTACAGATCAAATGGTAGGACATAAATTAGGTGAATTTTCACCTACACGAACTTATCGCGGTCATGTGAAAAATGATAAGAAATCTAGACGTTAAAAGTTTAACTTTTTATATTTCAGTAGCTAAAATAAAGCTATGAAAATAAAGAAACCGTTTTAATAGTTTAATTAAATATAAAAAGATTAGAAGATTTTATCAAACTTTTTTGTATATTCCAATTTACTTTTTGTTTTAATTGTTAATAACAATTAAAACAAAAAGTAAATTTTATTTGGTTGAAATAAAAATATGATATAATTTATTATATTAATTAAGTTTCTACACTTAAATTAAAAAAATATTAATAAATATTACACAAATAAGCGTTAGTTATTTTGGTGTCAGTTAAAACATACATTATACAGATCTTTTAAGTATATTAATAAACGTATTAAAACGTTTAAACTTAAAAAACGTGTATAAGTATATCCTATTTTTAACCATTCGTCTTGTTTTGGTTATACTAGTGCTTTGCCTTTTAAAAGGCCCCTTACTAAATCAGGTGAACAGCTAGAAGGGATTGCTGTGCCACATATAAAAATCAGCAAAAAATTTAATAAAATTGACTTTTATAAATTTGCAAAGCAAATTTATTAAGTCAGATTAAATTTTTAACCTATACTGCATGGTTTTCGCTTCTCTCCCTTAGCGAAGCTCGGCACTTTTCTGCTTTGGCCCTTTATAAATTTCTTCAGCGCGGCACTTCGTGCAAGCGCTTATAAATTTGCCTACCCCTTCGGGGTTGACAAATTTATTGAGTAGCACCGAAGGTGCAACCAAACCCCTTCGGGTTTGGCTTGCACGTACGTGCAGCTCCGGTTTGGTTGCACCTACGGTGCTTACCAATGCCAACGCTGCTCCCCGTAGGGGGTAAGTGCAAGCGAAGGCAATTTTATTAAGTTGCACGTACGTGCAAGCCAAACCCATTTGGGGTCAAGGCTTGGCAATCTAATGCAATAAGCTGATGTTAATAAAAAGTAAAAGTAAAGTAGCTGATTTTGTTTAAATAAGTAAAAAAATAAAATACTGAAAAAATTATTTATGAGCGATACTCAACAAACAAAAAATGTAGGCCGTGTAGTACAAATTATTGGTCCGGTTTTAGATATTGTGTTTGCTAAAGGTCAAGTTCCTAATATTTATAACGCATTAACAATTAAAAGTAAAAACGCAGCTGGTACTGAAATTGCTGTAACTGTTGAAGTACAACAATTATTAGGTGATAACGCTGTTCGTGCAGTATCAATGCAACCTACAGAAGGTTTAATGCGTGGTATGGATGTTATTGATACAGGAAAACCTTTAAACGTACCAGTAGGTCGTGATACATTAGGTCGTATTTTTAACGTATTAGGTGAACCAGTTGATAATTTAGGTCCTGTAAAACAAGGTGAAACTTTACCAATTCACCGTTCTGCACCAGCGTTTGTAGATTTAGATACTCGTTTATCTATTTTTGAAACAGGTATTAAAGTTGTAGATTTATTAGCTCCATACCGTCGTGGTGGTAAAATTGGTTTATTTGGTGGTGCGGGTGTAGGTAAAACTGTATTAATTATGGAATTAATTAATAACATTGCTAAAGCTCACGGTGGTGTAAGTGTATTTGCTGGTGTAGGTGAAAGAACTCGTGAGGGTAATGACCTTTACACTGAAATGAAAGAATCAGGTGTAATTGTTGAAAAAAATCTTCCAGAAAGTAAAGTAGCTCTTGTATACGGTCAAATGAATGAACCACCTGGTGCGCGTATGCGTGTAGCTTTAACAGCATTAACAATGGCTGAATACTTCCGTGATGTAAACAAACAAGACGTATTATTCTTTATTGATAATATTTTCCGTTTTGTACAAGCAGGTGCTGAAGTAAGTGCATTATTAGGCCGTATGCCTTCTGCAGTAGGTTACCAACCAACATTAGCAACTGAAATGGGTACATTACAAGAACGTATTACAAGTACAAAAGACGGTTCAATTACAAGTATTCAAGCTGTTTACGTACCTGCGGATGACTTAACTGACCCAGCTCCAGCTACTACGTTTGCGCACCTTGATGCTACAACAGTATTAAGCCGTAACTTAGCTGCTAAAGGTATTTATCCAGCGGTTGACCCTCTAGAGTCAACAAGTACTATGTTACAACCATGGATTGTAGGTGACAAACACTACAGCACAGCTCAAAGCGTTAAGAAAACACTTCAACGTTATAAAGAATTACAAGATATTATTGCAATTCTTGGTTTAGATGAATTAAGTGAAGAAGACCGTTTAGTTGTAGCACGTGCTCGTAAAATTGAACGTTTCTTAAGTCAACCATTCTTCGTAGCTGAAGTTTTCACAGGTAGTCCAGGTAAGTATGTTAGTTTAGCAGAAACAATTGAAGGTTTTGGTAAAATCTTTAGTGGTGAATTAGATGAATTACCAGAACAAGCTTTCTACTTAGTTGGTAATATTAATGAAGCTATTGCTAAAGGACAAACATTACGTGCTTAATTTTAACTAAAATTCTAACATTTTTTAAAAAAAAATTCTAAAATAACTTATAAACTTTACAAAATTTAAAATAAATTCTTTTCTATAAAATTTTATTTTGGATTTTATAAAGTTTATAAGTTATAAACTTTGCAATTTAACAAAAGTTGCTTTTTATAAATTGTTATGTTATATTATCAATATAAATATAAAAATTGACTTTCTAATCTTTGCCGGGGTAGCTCAGTGGTAGAGCAGAGGATTGAAAATCCTTGTGTCACCAGTTCAATCCTGGTTC
>VFQQ010000897.1_pt1 | contig 49427 bp, 74 predicted proteins | sample 3512341 | NCBI WGS metagenome assembly VFQQ01 (sample SAMN10412373, study PRJNA504923) | tailings metagenome | isolation source: Relicate 2 Philex TSF1 revegetated site | place: Philippines: Tuba, Benguet | collected 2017-08-29 | reverse complement strand
AGGATGGCTGCCAGCCCCCCGGCTGCCCCTGGCCGAGAACTCGGTAGTCTCAAAAATATTCGGTAGCTTGCATGGTATTGACCCGCCCAATCTACTAGTGTAAAGGCCGTATTATGCTGCGTTCTCCAGTACGTCTTTGTTTTCATTCGTTTATGTTGGGTGCAGGTCACACGGTTCCAGCCGGCGCACGTGCGCTGCGCAGAATCACCCACGGCGGACAACCCAGCACTCCAGCACCCTGCGCTCGCTGCCGCTGCCGGCACAACTTTTGGCCGATAGCCAGCGGCTTCTGCTGTACTCCACTGTGCCATCTCCGAGCCGCTCCTTGCACTGCAGGCCAGCTGGGGGTACGTCATGTACTGGGGCGTGAACACGTGGGCAGCAGTGGCGCTCTCCATCCTGGTCTGGCACCCCTGGTAAGCACTTAAAGCATCAGGAGTCCAGGCTGGCAGCCGGTCCACCCGCCTGCCTGCCCTGCCTGGTGCACTGCTGCGGTTGCAGAACCTGCAGCTGTTGCCTGCTGGGTGCCGCTCAGAGAATCCCAGCCTGACCCGCCCGCTGTGCTGCTGTCCGGCCCTGCCCCATGCACAGGCTGTTTGTGCGCAAGCGCACCGCGACTGCCACAGTGGTGGGCCGGCCTGGGCGCCCCGCTTGCCTGATCCTCTCAGACTTCCGTGGCCATGCACCGGCCGGCACCTGGGGCCGCCTGTCTGTCTTCTGGCCGGGCCAGTGGCATCCATTTGCCGTGGTGTCGCCGGGGCGGCGAGAGGAAGGGGGCGGCAGCCACAGCATGCTCATCGCGCCTGCTGGCGACTGGACCCAGGCACGCATCAAGGAAGCAGAGGCAGCCAACGGCAGCGCTCGCCAGTACTATGTTCGCCTGCTGCGCGCGCCAGGTGAGCCCTCCAGGGTAACACCGCAGTGCGGTCTGGTCTGTGCTGGTCTCGCCTTGATGCTGTTTTGCTGCTCAGCAGGTTGACAGCAGCGCAAGCTTAGCATGCTGATGGCCAGCGCCCGCGCCTGTCGCATGTGCCACATGTGCTTTGAAAGCATCTGCAATGTGCCTTTGCCGCCTCAGCAGTAGCATGTGTGTGCCCCCTTGCCCTGCCGCCCCATGTACAGGCTTCATGTACACCACTTGCATGTGGCGTTCCATCGTGTGTGTGGCCAGCGGCGCCGGCATCGCGCCTGTGCTGCCCGTTGTGCTGCAGCGCGCCGCACCCTCCATCTTTGTGGTTTGGATCACGAGCCGGTGCGCCTTGCAATATGCTCTGGCAGGCATGTGGCAAAGGTGGCATTATCTCATACGTTAGGGTTGCTGCTGCTGCAGTAGCGCGCATGCCGGGTGGAACCCACATCGGTTGCTGTGCACCGAAAACAACACAGCGCGGTGTGCTCTAACCCACCCACCCACAACCCTGCCTGCTGTCCGCGTGCCTCGACCCTTGCTTGCAGCCCCGAGACGTTTGGCCCAGTGCAGGGCCAGCTGGAGAGTGCGCTGCCACCTGGCCAGCTGTGGATTCATGACACAGCCACCCAGGGCCGGCCGGATGCAGTGGATCTCGCCATCAAGGCTGTGAGGAAGGAGAACGCCGAAGCCATGTGAGTGAGAGACAGGGCTGGGGTAGTGGGCTTCCAGCCGTGGGCGCGATCTGCGTCGATGTCCCTGTCGCATTTGGGCAGTACTAGCTTGAGCGCTCCCGGGGTGCAGCGCCTCTGTCACAGTGCCATCAGCCGCCCAGCCGTCTCAAGCACACACACACACATGCTGCCCGCCTCTGCCTCCCCCTGTGTAGGTACATTGTTGCCAACCTGGAACTCACGTGGGTGGCTCTGCTGCTTGCGGTCGGCTGGGCTTGGTTGCGCAATGGCTGACAGGGCTGGGAGCTTCCCAATCAGCAACAATGTCTGGCGCGCCGTGCGGCGCTTACCCCCTGTGCTAGTCCCATACAGCGCTTGCAAGGTAATTACCCCCCAAGCTCGTCCCTCGCGGTGCTGCAGGTTCAGTGTGGTCCGCGGCTGCCGCGCCATTGGCGTGCGCAGCTTTGGCGCCATCTGGGACTCTTAAGTACACAGAGCAGGAGGTGTACGGGCTACTGCAGCCAGCTGCCAGCAAACTTGCCTTGTTTGTTGAGGAAACCGCCATTCTTACGGGCAGCAAGACCCCCGCTCCTGGCGCCGCAATGCTGTGGACATTTTGTATCCAAGTATCCCTCGACAAGCCGTGTGTTTTGTAATAGGTTGGTTTTGGGAAACTGTACCACAAAGTTACAAGCAGTGAGCTCATGCTGCGGCCAACTCGAGTTGCGGTGCTTCCGATCATCGACCAGCTGTGCGCCACAGCGGCGGCGGCGGCGGCATAAGGCGGGCCAGAGCTGTGATCGGGCAGCTGCTCAATCGCTCCAGGTGTTCGGAGACCCTGACGAAGGCCGCCGGCTGGCGTTCGAGAGCGCAGACGAGCGTTTGCCGCACCGGGACCCCCCACGGCGGCTTTTCGGAGGCCTTGCCCTTTGATCATGCCAGGCGAGGTGAGAAGAATGCCCCGAAATGTCGTCCCGCCGCCTGCAAGGCCTCCGCCTTCCGCCGCCGCCGCCGCCGCCGCCGCCGCCGCCGCCGCCGCTCGTGCGGGCAGTCTGTGCCGCTGCACTCATCTGTGTTGCCGATTTGTTGCGCCACCCTGTTCGGTATACGTTCAAGCTAGTTGACGGGCCTGTCCTCAACCCGCTGGAGCCTGCAGGGCCTGCAACAAAGCAAGCTGCATCAAGCTGCCCGGTCGGGCAATGCCACGGAAGTGGCCCGTCTGCTGGCAGCTGGGGCTGACCCTAACGTGGTAATCTCCCAGGTGCCCACATGCTTTTGGGTCGCTCTGCGTGCTTGATGAGGCTTGGCAGCTTCATCTTGCATGCAGCACCCGGCTGCTGCTTGCTTGCCTGAATGCAGCTGCGGCGCGTCTGGCTGGCTGAGCTCACCGGGCTGCCCCTCACCGTCCTTTGCAAGCAGGAAACGGCCTTGCACTTGGCTGCTGTCCGGGGGCACACACGCGTGGTCCGCACCTTGTTGGCAGCCGGAGCGTCCCCGCTACTAGCAGAGCCGGATGGCCTGCTCCCAGTACACGTGGCCGCCGCCGCCGGCCACCTGGCTGCCACCCGCCTGCTGCTGGCCGCGGCGCCCCACACAGCAGCCGCTGTGGACGCAGGCGGCCGCACCCCGCTCTACTTGGCGGCCCATTTTGGTGCCCTACCCGCCGTCCGCTTGCTCCTGGAGGCTGCGCCGCAGGCGGCTCAAATGAAGACGCAACGGGACAATGAGTCGCCCCTGTTTGTGGCTGTCAGCTCGGGGCACGATGCAGTGGTGAGGGGAGCGAGGCAGCGCCTGTGTGTGTTTCAGCACCGCCTGGGGCCTGTCTGGGAGGCTGGAGAAGTTGCATAGCGTGCATTCCTGAACGCAGTATACGAATGCATGACACTGTCCTTGGCTCTGCTTCTGTCCTCCTGGCAGGTGCGCGTGCTGTTAGAGGCTGCTCCCGAAGCAGCTTTGGAGGTGTCCCATCTGAGCGCGGGCGGTCTCACCCCACTGCTTGCCGCCTGCCTGCGTGGGCATGCGGCAGTGGTGCGGCAGCTGCTGGTTGCAGTGCCGCAGGCAGCCACCAGCCAAGCCGCGCCTGTGCCAGCCATCCATGCAGCCGTCAGGCAGGGCCGCCTAGAAATCGTTCGCCTGATCCTCGAGGCGGTACCGCAGGCAGTGCTGGTGCCCACATTCAATGGGCTGCTGCCGCTCCACACGGCAGCTTCGGCTGGCGAGCTCCCCAGCAGCGGACCAATCGCGCAGCTGCTGCTGGCTGCGGCGCCGGCCACCGCCATGGCAGCGGTTGAGGGTGATCGGTGCACCCCGCTGCACCTGGCTGCACTCCGCGGCAACGCGTCAGTGGCAGCTGCACTGGTGCACGCTGCGTCAGGGGCAATGCAAACGGATCTGCACCAGCGAACGCCGGTCGCAGTGGCGCTGGCAATGGCAGCTGAGGCAGCAGAGCAGGCAGATGGCGGCGAGGTTGGCAACGGAGCACAGTTGCGGCCCGTTGCTGCCTACCTGGACACCGCCCGCCCCATGCTGGCGGTGATGCCACCCGATACCTCGCTGCCCCTGCTCGCCCAATTTATCCACGTGGCCTTGCCCCTCTTCCCTGCGGTGGCCCAGCACTGGCCGCTCACGGCTGCTCAGTGGCAGCAGGTGCCCGCCCCCTGCCCCGGCCTGGTCAGGGCGCTGCCTGTTGTGCTGCAGCGGTCAGAGGCAGAGGCAGCGCTGCTGGTGGCGCGCCTGCCAGCTGCCGACAGCGCTCGCCTGCGGGCATTTGCGCTGGCGCTGCGCCGCTCGCAGCGGCACCTGGGCATCTTTCTGCCGGGCGAGCTTGTGGGCCGCATCCTGTCCCTGTTTGACGCCTGAGTAACATGCCTGTTGTGCTGCTTGGCGGTGGATGTGTAAAGTGTTCGAATTTGTTGAATGTGGCAGCCATGAACTGAGCAGCAGTGGGCCAGTGCTGTCTGTGACTCACAAGGAGGCGGCCTAGTCGGCACACGCTGGCGCGGCGTGGCGCGGCGGCGGCATGAATGTGAGCCAGGGCTGTCGGCGCTGCACTGATCGCACATCCTTAGCGGCTACAACCCGACGAGGCTTGCGGCTGGGCCTGAAGAGCGGCGAGCGGGCGCTTTGTCGAGGGTGCGCCGCCAGCACTGCACCAGGGCTCGCAGGGGGCTCCACAGATGTACCAGAGTGTCACACAGCGCAGCACGCTGCGCCTGGTGCCGTGGCGGGCCAACTGGGCCTCAGTCTGGGGGCTGGCGCCGCCGCCTTCTCAGCACTCAGCAACCACCGTCACACCTGGGCTCGGCTGTGCATCCAGCTGCTTTTCCTCCTTGACGATTGTCGTTATCACCGAACCACCCTCTGCCCCACTGGATCCTACAGGTCTGTGCACAATGCAGCTCCACAAGGCCGCTGGGCTGGGCGATGCCGTTGAGGTCGCTCGCCTGCTGGACGCGGGTGCTGACCCGAATGCTGTGAATGAAGAGGTGAGCATCGGACATGTGCTAAGCTGCTGGCTGGTTCCCAAGTGGTTGGAACAGGTGCGGGGAGCTAGGTGGCCTGTGCCGTGGGTGCTGGGGCCAAGCTATGTTTACACCCTGTTCCTCTGGGATGCCTCCTCCCATGCAGGGCTTCACAGCCCTGCACATTGCGGCGGCACATAGGCACATGCACATAATCAGCGTGCTGCTGGCAGCTGGCACTTTGCCTACTCTGCCGGACCCTCGTGGAACGCTGCCCATCCACATTGCGGTCTCTGGCGGCCATCCAGCTGCCGCCCGCCTGCTGCAGGCAGCGCCCGCAACGGCCACAGCTGTGGGGATGCTGGGGCTGACGCCACTTTTGGTGGCTGCTCAGCGAGGCCAGGAGGAGATGGTGAGGAATGGAGCGGGAAGGCATACTTGGCCATATATCTTACGCATTCAATGCTGCGGCGTAGCATGCTCACACACTTACCCTGCCCTGTCCGTTCATTTGTCAGCCGCAATGACTGGCTGCCGCCTCGGCCCTGTTCGCATCTGCAGGTGGGCCTGCTCCTTGAAGCAGCGCCTGATGCTGCACTCGCTCGCACCTCAACCGGCCCGTCTCCTCTGTGGATGGCTTGCGCCCTGGGCCATACAGCGGTCGCGCGGCAGCTGCTTGCAGCTGCGCCACAGACAGCCACCATGCTGGCAGGCATTTCAACTACGCCGCTGCATGCGGCCGTGGAGCAAGGGCACCTGGACATTGTCCAACTCATTTTGCAGGTCCAGCCTCTAGCAGCTACAGTGGTGAGCCGGCAGGGCAGCCTCGCCCTGCACTTAGCAGCATCTGCAAACCACCCATGCAGCGCAGCGATGGTGCGGCTGCTGCTGGCTGCAGCGCCTGGCACAGCCGCTGCAGTGCGCGTCCCGGCAGACGCTACGCTGCTCCCATACACAGCGCTGCACCTAGCAGCAATCGAAGGCAACGCGGCAGCGGCACGCCTGCTTGTGCAGGCTGCGCCGCAGGTCTGTTTGATGCAAGTGGGTCCACAAAGCGACCTGCCACCGGAGAGCGTCTGGCCACTGGACAGCGAACTGCCGCTGCAGACAGCGCTTTCAATGGCGGCAGCAGCGCAGCACCATCAGCAGGGTGCGCCGAGCGGACCCCCGTCGCGGCTGAAGCCCGTCGCTGCCTACCTGGATACCGCCAATGCCATGCTGGCGGCAATGCCGCCAGACACTTCCTTGCCCCTGCTTGCTCGGTTCGCTGACGTGGCCCTGCCCCTCTTCCCTACGATCGCTGCCCACTGGCCGCTGACGGCAGCCCAGTGGCAGCAGGTGCCCACCCCCTCCCCCGGCCTGGGCAGCGCACTGCCCGCCACGCTGCAGCGGTCAGAGGCGGAGGCGGCGCTGCTGGTGGCCCGCCTGCCAGCTGCGGACGCAGCTCGTCTGCGGGCATTTGCGCTGGCGCTGCACGGTACTCAGCAGCAGCTTGACAGTGTTTTGCCTGCTCACATTTCAGCCCGCATCCTATCCCTGTTTGACGCCTGAGCATCCCCGTGTGTTGGAAGCATTTACTAGCGACGAGTGATGTAAATGGGTATGGCAGAAATGGAGTAGAACTGGTGGCAGGCAGTGTGCATTAAGCGGACAGGGGCCGCAGGCATGAGGCGGGGCGCCTGTGCCAGCAGCAGGCACAACAGGGGATGCCCAGAAGTGTGGCCAACGCAGGCCGTTGGCACAGTATGGCTTGGTGGGAGGAGAATGAAAAAAAAAAACTGTGGGGATGTGGCAGTGCTGAGGTGGGCATGGTTGGGAAACGGAGGTGGTAGGCAGGCAAGGGGGAGTGGGCATTCAGGGGTGGCAGTGGGCGCACGCACTTTAGGATATTAGGAATGAGGTGGAAGTTAGGGGAGAAGTGGAAAGCATGATTGAGGGGAAAGGCATAAGTGGAGGCATGTGAACACGTGGAACTGGTGGGGAGACGCGTGTTAGGTGCGCTGATTATTCTGGGGACTCAGGTGGGCGAAGCCGCGCTGCCAAAATGCTCAGCAGTTGCAGGCAGGGGCAGCAGGCGGGAATCAACGGAGGAGCAGGACAGCATACCGGCACTCGTTCGGCATGGAAAGGTGCGCATGTAGTCGCTCTTTCATTCTGGTTGATTATGTGCTTACTAGGTACGGGTAGGCGCTGCCCGCCTGGCGGTGTACGGGCGCCTCATTTTCTTGCGGGGCGTGGCCACAACTAGTCTGATGCTGGGAGCAACCTCCACTGTGCAGGCACACGCCTGCCCAGCGGCTGGCCGGCACAGCGTGACCAAAGCGTACTGGCTTGTGGCGCTGTGCATGCAGACGGAGAGGCCGGCAGGCTGCCATGTCCAGCCTTTCCCAGCTGCGAAGAAGGGGTGGGAGGGCCAGGGCATGGCGCGGACGGCTGAGCTTCAAGTGCGCAGGCGGTACCGGTTGGGTGAGGTGCAGCAATGTGCCGCATGGCAGCGTGTTGAACAAACAACACCAAGGCGCCCCCCAATCTGCATGAGAACACCGTGCTGCAACCAGCCGCACCTGGCAGGGTGGCGAGCAGCAGCGACGCCTGGGGGTGAGAGAAGTCGGTGGCGGGCTGCAGCGTGTAGGCGCTGAGCTTGCCGGCGAAGGCATCAAACAGTTCCGCATCGCCGCCCGCCTTTGTGCGGTATCCCAGCCACAGGTCTGGTACACCGGGCGCCCAGGTGGGGACCACCCGCAGCGCCGAGCCGGCCGCGCTAACCGACTGGCTGGGCAGCTGCAGGCTGACGCTCTGCCCGGGGGCCAGGGCTGCCAGCTGTTGCGCGCTGATCCAGCCCAGCTGGAAGGCGTGGGGCGTGTTGAAGCAGCGGTTGAAGCAGCAGGAGCCCATGGCGCACGAGTCGTCGCCGTCTGGAGGGAATTAATGGAATGTGAAATGCGAGGGGCTGGAGTTAGCAGGCAGGGCGTACAGTGCAGAATTGGTGGGTCAGTCAGCTGCCGCCTTCGGGCACCAGTGAGGTGGTTGTCTGTGCCGCTTCGGCCAGCAGATTATTGTGCAGGCTGGGCCGCAGGTGAGCCGCAACGCTTGCAGGCGACCAACCACCTGCCCTGCCTGCATTCTGGCTGCGCTGCTCTGCCCTGGTGCCCGGCCACTCACATTCATCGATGGTGCCGGGGATGGCAGCATGGGGGCCGCTCGCGTGGCCCACTTGAAGGTTGTGCCCCAGCTGCAGGAGCAGGCACAGGGAGCAAGGACGGCAATGGCAGATTGTGAGCAGCGCTGCATGCGGCTGTGAAGCCCTGTTGCCCACCAAACTGTCTGCTGCTTACCACAAACAGACGGCCGTACACCACAATCTGCTTCGAAAACACCCACCTCGTGCAGATAGACTTGAGGGCTGGTCCAGGAGTAGCCTCCCACCCAGCTGCCTTTTGCACACCAACAAAGAGGCAAGCATAGCCAGCTAGCAAATTACAAGAACACACACCTCGTGCAGGTAGACTTGGGGGCTGGTCCACGAGTAGCCTCCCACCCAGTTGCGCGCAATGCCGTAGCCGTCCAGCCCCTGGTAGCCAAGGCCCTCGTAGCCGCAGCCAGAGTAGAGGCGGGGCATCAAGTAGAAGCTGCAGGGTGGCGGCAACTTGGGGCAGAATGCTTCGACAGGCGGCTTGACGCAACTTGGGCAGCATGCGGCAACGGGCGGCTTGACGCAACGTGGGCAGCATGCGGCAACGGGCGGCTTGTCTGACATCGCTACTGGCTGGTGGAAAGCACATTTGTGTGCGCAGCTGGCACGGGTTATTGAGTGGTCGTCCCGCAGCTGTGGGCACTGCAAGTTGCCCTTACCGGAACTTGTAGCGGTTCACATCGATGCCGCGGCTGCGCAGGATAGCGTCCACATTGTCCGACATGGCCATCCCTGCATGCCATCGATGATGGACATGAGCTGATCAGCATGAAATAGGATGCACCCAGTTGCGGGGACTGAGCAGCGGCTGCCCAGCCCGGTGCCTAAGCGGCGGCAGTGTACCATCCAGGCCGGCACGGGGCCACAGATGTGCCCCGCTGATGGGCGACCCTCGCTTGCCCCAGCCAGCTGGTTTCAACGCAAATCCAGGTGCAGCTGTGCTCACAATTGTAGAAGGAGCAGTCGTCCCAGTTCCACGGCACTTGACCCCTGCAGGGCAGCCGGGGCCGACCGAAGACAACCTGAGGTTGGGGCGGCATGCTAGTGGCAGTTGGCACCGTGATGCACAGATTTAGCTCGTTAGCCCTTCTCTGCCTTGCCAGGAGTTGCGAAGGAGAGCGGCCGATCACCGCAGCAGCCGCCTTGCATCTGCCATCCGGGGTCTGCGGGCGTTTCTGACCCCGCCGCCGCCGCCCCCTTGCCAGCCCAGCCGGCAGCTGCCGCCTTGCCCCTTTCAACTTCCCATGGCCGCCCCTCCCTGCGCACCCGTAGCCGCCGCACGGCAGGGTGACCAAGTCAGTGACGAGCGAGTTTTGGGGCGTGAGGCGGCTGCGCCCATGCGAACAGGAGTTGAGTGTAGCAGCCAGCGAGCGGTCTGGCGTCCATGGCCCTCCAAAAATCGCCGCCTGCGGGGGTGGCAGCAACGCGGGCAGCATGCCTGGCATGTCAACGCAGAAGCAGCGCAGGACGGGTCCTGCAGCATTGATGGTAGTGCAGCTTCCAGGCTGGCAGGCACTCCAAATGGCGGTCAGGGGTATCCAGAGCCCATGCCGACTCCAAAGCAGTCGGACCGCTCGCCGCAAAGCCAGGAATGGTGGGAGCAGCAGCACGGCCACTGAGAGCCACTGGAGCCAGTATGCGGGCCCTCACCTTTACTTCATCAACGGACACAAAGCTGAAGCTGGTGCCAGAGCAGGCCAGTCCGGTAGCGTCAGTGGCACTGATTGGGACGAACAGCGCGCTCAGCTCTCCCAGGACCAACGGGTTGGAGATGGTGGGCAGCATGGCCGCGGCAGCTGCAGGCCGCGCCGTGCCGTTGGCGGCGGTTGCTGCTGCGGCGACTAGAGGGCGTGCGGCCGGCACCGGCAGCTGCTGGGTGGTCTTGATGGTCGAAGCTTTGAAGGTAGGGGGCCTGGTGTGGCGGCCAGGAGTTGCTGCAGGCTGCGGGACGGCGCTCCACGCGCCCGTGACGCGTAGCTGCACGCCATTAGAAATCCGTAGCCCCGCCAGCCCAGCCGCTGCGCCATAGTCCACTTGCACCAGCCCGCTGTCAGTGCGCAGTCCCAGCAGGCTGTGGGATGCGGCAGGGGGGTGAGCAATGGCTTATCTGAGCCGGTTGTCATGGGAGGATAACCCAGCTGCACGGGCAGGTGCATGTGTGGCGGGGGCCGCGCGGACGGCGGAGGACGGCGGCGGCGGCAGCTGGGCTGCCTGCCCTCTCGGAGCGCACCTGGAGCCTAGAATGCTGCTTGGGAGGTCGCCCACGAGCACAATGGCCTCCCCTGCAGCGCAATAGACATTAGGGCAGCAGCAGGTGAGGGAGGGTGGAAGTAAAATGGACCGCGCTCGCGGCGTACAGCGGGCCTTAATGCCGGATCATGCTGGCGCACCAGTGAGCGCGACGGGCTCCAGCGGGCGGAGTGCCAGGCCGGCGACCGCCCAGTGCGCCAGGAGCACAAAAAGGAGCGCCTGCATGTGAAATTGAGCTCATAAGCGTTGTGCGGACCATGCATGAAGCGGCGAGAAGCGGCACAGAGCGCCAGATGTACGGTAAGCAATGGGCGCTGATGTGGCACAGCGGCGGTCGCCGGTGGATGCGCAGCCTCGCCTCCCAGCAAAATGATGATCGAGGCGACCAGCGCAGCAGTGCAGTTTACAGGGTGCAATGATGTACATGGGAGGCCACAACAAAAGAGACGAGCAAGGTTCATGCCAGTCGCGGCGTACCGGCGGCCAACAACTGGGCTGCTGGTGTCCAGTGAGGGCAGGCTCTACGCCACGCACTGCTTCAGCGCGTCTCCCTGGCCCTGGAAGAACAGGAAACTGCGAGGGGCAAGGAGAAGGGAAACAATGCGTCAGAAAGAGTTAGGGTTCTGCTTAAGTAGCTGTCGTGATGCACGGCGCAGGAGGCAGCCACGCAATGCACCAGCTGGCTGGCCATGTTGGCTCATGCATGCGCGGGGAAGGTGCATGCAAACACGTTACACAGCACGGCCAGCAGCAGCGGCAGCCAGCTGGAAGGCATCGCACCGGCCTGCAGCCACCATGCAGCCCACCGCACACTCCGCCTAGCTTGTTCGTTCGCAAAGCGTCTCACAGCAGCCCCCAGCAACAGCCAGCGGCACAGCAGCCGGGACTCAAGAAGGGGCACAGTTTCGCCGCCCCACCTGAGCGCAAAGTCGAAGACAAAGATGAGGACCAGGGAGATGACCACCGCCGAGGTGGTGCTCTCGCCCACGCCCTTGGCTCCGCCCGTGGTGGTGTAACCCCACGAGCAGCTGACTGCAGGGCATGGCAACGAGAAGGCAACAGATAGTCAAGCAGTTGTAGCAAGCGAGGTATGGAAGCAGGTGGTGGTGTGGCCACTCCAGCAGCAGCCAAAGTGCAGCAGCGGCATGCATTGGACCAGCATGGGGCAGTGCGTATGTGGAGGGAAAAGCAACAAACGCAAGATCGCGCCCATCACAGTGCCGTGATGGCTGTCCCAGCACCCCACCTGCTGACCACCGTCCCAAATAAACCCCACCTGCGCTGATGATGGTGCCAAACACCCAGCACTTGATCATGCTGGTCACCACGTCCCATGCGCTGATGGCACGCATCGCCGAGTCCAGGATCACGTTGCAGCTGACGTCGTACACCGTTTCGGCCAGCACCACGCTCGCCGCCATGCCTGAGAACGATTGATGAAGGCAGGAGTGCACGGCAGGGTGAGGGGGCGGTCAGACCGGCAGCTGACGTCGTACACCGGTTGCGGGCAGCACCACGCTCGCCGCCATGCCTGGAAGTGTGTAGAGCGGCAACAGCACAGGGTGAGGGGTGGGAGCGGCAGCTGGTGCTGCGCAAGCCTTCAGACGCAGAATAGCACTCAAGGTTGGGCACTGCAATCATGCAGGCTCCAACTTCCATGCACACTCCATAAAAGCTCAGGGCAGAACAATCGCAATTGCAGCCGCACGCACCCATGCAGAAGCAGAGCAGGTTGAGGATGGGCACCGCGATCATGCAGGCCAGGACGCGGGGCGTGATCAGGTAATCCACTGGGTCGCTGCCCAGCACGCGCAGCGAATCTGTTTGCTCCGACACCTGCAATAGGTTGGAAGGAAAGCAGGTGGAGAACGGAGTGATGTAGTCCACTGGGTCGCTGCCCAGCACCCGCAGCGAGTCGGTCTGCTCCGACACCTGCACAGTGGCGACAGCAGGTGAAAGGCAAGCAGATTTGATGTAAGATTGAAGCAACTCGACTCTAGCCTTCCGGCAGGTGGTTGCAGGACAAGAACACAAGGCGTACATACGGCCCAGGCAGTGGGTCAGCCAGGCAGCAGGGGTGCTGCCACACGCATCCGCTCCCCACCCTGCTGTGCCAACCTGTCCCACCTCCCCTGCTGCTCCTACCAGCATGGTATCCACCTCCGCCCTGCCCCGCCCCGCCCTGCCACTCCGCATTCCCGCCCAGAACTGATCCCCGCTGCTCCTACCTGCATGGTGCCCAGCTCCGCTGCGAACGCCGAGCCCACGCGGCCGGCGATGATGATTGAGGTCACCACTGGGGTCAGCTCTCGAGCCAGCGCCAGGGCAAGCACACCGCCCACCGACCGTGTGAGGCCCAGCTTGGCAAATTCCCTGCACTCGAGGTCAGAGAAAGGTTACTGGTTAGGTAGTGGAGAAAGGCGTCAGGACAATGCACATGGACCGTGAAGGTGGAAAGCCGTGCTCCCCAGAAACATTAGACAGCAGTGACCCAAGCAAACAGCAGCAGGCACCCACCGGATGAACTGGATGGTGAACACCATGCCCACAAAACGAGTTGGACAGAAAAGATGGCAAGAGGGAGGCCCACCGGATGAACTGGATGGTGAAGACCATGCCCACAAAGGCGGCGGTGAGGAGGCAGACGCCCAGGGAGCGCGGGCCCACCATGTCCAGCTGCTCAATTGTGTTCTTCCAGTGGACCTTGCCTGTGGGAAAGAGAATCAGAGAGTGTGACGGTGTGGTGCGTTTGGGTGTGGAGCAGAGAGTGTTGTTGGGTGTTTGGGCAGCACGACCAGCTGCTCGACGGTGTTCTCCAATGGATCTTGCCTGCAGGGAGTGTGGGCAGCAGGAGGGACTAGATGTGATCGTTCCGGATGTCGCTGCCGAGGCACATGACGAGATGCTGCTTGTTCCAGGCATGCAGAGGACAAGCATGGCAAAAGCCGGGCAGCACACATAACACGACACACAACAGCAAGCTCAAGGCGGCCGTCTCACCCTGCAGAATGCGCACGAGCGCCTCGCCGCCCAGCACCAGCGCCGCAATGCTGCGCCACAGCGACTTGGGCGGCTTGATGCTGCACAGCCAATCGTAGGCGGCGCGCAGCAGCTGCTTCAGGCCGCCGGCGGCACCCACTGCCGGCGGCGTCGGCTCGCCGCCGCAGCTGCTGCCGTCGCCGGTCGTGGCGACCGCCGCTGGCGCTGCTGCTCGTCGTCGCCGCCGCGATGCTGCTATGCTGGGCTGCCGCAGCTGCTGCTGGGCCGGCCGCAGGGTGCCGGGCGCCCAGGGCTGTTGCGGCAACGATGCCGCGAGCCCTGACGGCGCTGCTGCATGTCGCTGACTGCGTCTTGTTGCCGATGCCGCGGCCAGGCAGGCGCCCGGCACGGCGCGGAGCGCGGCAGCCATCGCTTCTGCTGCTGGGGCGCGTTCAGGCCGCAATCCCGCCCTTTGATCAACTCTCGGTGAGCAAGCGCGATGATTTGTCGGCGCAAACGGGCTGCACGCGGCTTTGCATGTGATGGCCGACGCATCGCGACGGCGCCGCTGCCTGCCCGGCTGCAGGCAGCATTCCGGCAGCACCACCAAGAGAGCTGTGCCTTGAGCTCTCATTATCATGTGCAACTTACTCTGCTGCAACTCATCCATCCTCATCCTTGCCTTCTGACCGCCTTGGAGAAGGCACTCCTGGTGAAGAGCCACTCCCCCTCCCGGAGTGCACAAGGAGTCCTTGTGGACAAGCTGGTCCCAGGGCGAGAATTGAGTTGGAACGGGACAGAGGCCATAACGCCACTGCTCAAACGACTCCCCAGCTTGCTGTCCTCCTTGTTCAGGCCCTGCCTTGCATCAGGGCACAACCCCACTCCCGCCATACGCTCCCCATGTGCATGCCGCCTACGCATTGATGCACACCGATGCGCATTTGGTAGCGCTAGTACGACAGACGAACTCTGCCGTTGGGCACTGGATCGCCCAACATGATGCTAAGACTGGACTGTCCTGCAGATCTTGCTTCCAGGGACTGCTCGTCCTGCTGCACTGTTACCAGCGAGCAGTGCGTTCGCCGCCCAGGGGGGGCAGCAGCGCTGTGCCCACGCTGTTGGCGCTGCCCACGCTCTGCAATGGCATCGGGTGTACCCAGAACCACCCGCAGCTACTACGTAGCATGCGGGGTTGCATGTGATTTACGTCAGTATCTTGCACAGGATCACGCAGTCCCCCTGCAGCTGCTGGCCAGACGCGGCAACACAGGCAGGGGGGCAAAGGCCCGGACTCGTGTCCGAAAAGGCCGCGTTGGCAGTGGGATGGACAGGCAGCGGACCAACTACAAAACTTCAATCATGATCGCATGGGGGGCCCCTCGGCGGACCAGGCCCTAGGGGGTGCGTTGCACTGGGGAAGCACTCGTGCGGCATTGGTGGCAAGACGGCTGGGCGTGCCCACGCCGCGTGCCCGAGGATGTCATGGCTGACGGGAGCTAGGGTGTTAGGGCGTCATAGAGGCCAGGCAAACGGGTTGGTGGAGCCGGCCCGTTGATGGGGTCCCCAGTGGCCTCGCTCGGTGGGGCATGTGCATGGGACCATCTTAAGAAGGTGTAAGCCGTGCGTAAGGCGCACTTCGACTGCCCCCGCACACATGGCACGGACCACATGAAGCTGCCCCTGCTCCTAGTGCTCGCGGGTTTGGGCGCCGCGGTGCGAGCTGCGGCGCCCGCCCCGCTTACGCTTTCGGACGCGCTCCTGACGTCTGTAGACGGCCAGACCATTGTTACGGCCCCTGGCTGGGCGCTGCAAGGCGCCCTGCGAGGCGTGACACCCTCGAGCAGCCCACGTGACTGCGCGGCCGCCTGCGCAGCGCGCCCTGGCTGCCAGTGGGCGACGTTCTGCCCAGCAAGGGTGCGTGGAGGCGCCAGGCGGGGCGGTGCAGACCCGGTCCTGGCCCTTCCCTTGGCCGCCAAGTGTCGCTTTTGCCGCCGCTCCCCTTGCTGCCCTTGCATGCACAGGAACTGCGTCTTTGTGATGTCTTGCACTCCTGCCCTTGCCCCTGCAGGACGGTTGCGCTGATGGCAGCACCGGGCTGGGCTTCCAGCAGTGCCAGCTGCTGGGCAGCAACACCACGGTGCGGCCAACGGGGCTGCATGGCGCCAACATGAGCACGGCGGCAGGTGGGCACCCACGGGCTTCCCGCCGCAACCAACCGCCGATGCTTGTGAACCCTGCGTGCTGTTGATGCGTCCCCAGTTTGACACAGCCATGTGGGCTTCAACCCGCTGTTTCCTCGTGACTGCCGCTTGCAAGCTGAGCCTCCCCATCCCTGCAACGCCCCCGGCAGTGTTTGCCATGACTGTGCACCCGGAAACCTTCCCCGGCTTTGCAACCCTTCCGGCCCAAGGCTTGGATGGGGCCAACTTCGAGTGCGCAGGCAGCATCCAGCCTGGCGCCTGCGCCTTCCAGTCGGCATTTGATGCGGTCGCCATCTGCGTGTGGTGAGGCGCGCTGGGGGGTGCAGCCCATGGGCTGGCCAGCCCCCTTTTAGAAATGAGCAGCGGATGTACAGCCCCCTTTAGAATGAGCAGAACTTGTACAGCGGTTGTGCAGCGTTTTTTTGGCTGGAGATCAAAAGCGTATCCAAAGGAGTAAAGACCCCTCCTATCTAACGGTGTGCTAGCATCCACGGTATCACGCTGCACTTCAACAGCCATGCAGCGCTGCACTGTGTGCCTTGACACTGCCGCTCTTGTGTTGCTACCGCAGGCTGCCTGAGTGCCGGGCCGTAACGGTGTTTGCAAACGGTGCGCAGCCTGCCACCTGACTGCGCACATGTGGCTTCCGTGCACCGGCAGCATTAGCCGCAGGGCTGGCGCTAAGCTGTTAGACTAGACTAGACTAGCACCAGCCACGTGCGCTCCCACGGCAAGCTGCCTTCCCGCCTGTCCAAACCTGCATGCACCTGCTGCTATGGCGCTTGCTGCAGGCACCGATGGCCGCTCCGCGCTCATAGCTGTGCTCAAGTCCAGCGCCCTGGCGCCCAGCGAATCGTTCCTGGCGCCTTCGGTGTACAGCGTGCAGCAAACAGACGCGTTCCCGCTGGTGAGCCGGGCAGCCGGAGCGCGCGTCGATGCCATGCGGTGGGCCAGGCTGCGCCCCAGCAGGGTCAGCAGCCGTGCCGCTGCTGGCGTGGTATCTCGCTTCCCAGTGACCCCTGCTGACTGCTTTCGCTGCCTGCTTGCTGGTTGCCCCTGCCGCCTGCTGACTCAAGTGCCCGACAACCCGTGCAGGTGGCACCGTACCTTCACTCTGGTGAGGCCACAGTGACGGTGCCCTCTGATGCCGAGCTGCTGGCCGAAGCTGCTGAGGCCAGCGGCGCTGGAGGCGGGGCAGCCAACTCCACCGCCTGGCTGGGCTGCATCATAGCCAATCATTCCCTCATGGCCGGCGCTGTGGTGGAAGTGGTGGATGGAGTGGAGGACGCCGAGCAGTGCTGCCGCCTGTGCCGGGAGGCGAGCGGCGGCGCCTGCAACGCCTGGAACTGGTGCCAGGAGCAGGGCGGATGCAGGTGCGGCCTGCGCCTGCAGGGTGGGAGTGCTCCCCAGTGTGCCTCGCCTTCAGCACAGCACGCCGGCTGCCCATGCGCCGCCGGCTGCCGCCACAGCATGCGCACCGGAAGAGGATGCTGCCATATGGCGTACTGGTGTGCTGACTTGTGCCCTGCCAAGTGTGCTCCCCTGTACCTCTATTACTGCTGCAGCTACAAGGACAACGATATTGAGGTGCTGCTGCAGCCATTCCAATGTGAGCAGGGACTTTTGCTTTGTGAAGTAGTGCTCCAGTGCCTGCCGGCCTGCCAATGCAGCTCTAGGTGGTGGCAGCCCGGCTAGAAATGTGGGCTATTGCAAAGCCACGCACGATCCAGGCCTCTTATCCTTCGCACACGGCTGCGAGCAACATCGCGGCGGAGGTGCAGTGTGCCCTGCAGTTGTGCTGCCGCACTGATGTTCCCTGCCTGTGGTTGTCACCCACATTGTGCAGGCGAGCTGCGCTTCCAGTCCCTGGTAGTGCCCAAGCTGGGCTGGCCGCCCGCACTGCTGGGCAAGGGGCCGCACATCCCCTTTGCCTCTGGCTCGCCACTCGTCACAGTTGGGCCCCCGCTGCCTGGCTACACTAGACAGCTGGGCAGCGGCCTGTTTGGGCAGCGAGGCTACACCTGCCCTGAATCGCTCAAGTGAGCAAGCTAGGCGGGCTCGCACTGCGTGCTGGCCCATGAAATGGTGGCAGAGAATCGCATGTGTATGGGACTTGCAATGCAACTTGGATGCAATTGGCTTGCAGGTGGCATGTGCACGTCTGACATGCGCCTGCTTGCGAGGGTTGGCTGTTGCTTTATGTCCGCCCCTTCCGCAGGCCTCAGATGCAAGAGTGTGTTAGGAGCTCCAGCCTAGAGGGCCATGCACAGTATTGCGAGTCCGACCCCCGCTGCGAAGCATTTGTATACAAGCCAGGCAAGCAGGGGCGGGCACCGAGTGTTTGGTGTCAAATGTGGTTGAATCGTGGTGATATCCAGCAGGCATGGTGCACAAAAACTAGGCGGCCAGATTCAAGCTGAGATGGATGCAACGAATGGCATGCAGCGGACCCGGTGTGTCCCCGCCGTTTGCACGCTTGTCATGTTATGTGCCACATCACTAGCCCCGCAAGATCATCACCTGCTCTGAAGCCTGCCTGCCGTGCTGGCCTGCTCCCTGATGCTGCACTGCAGCTGGCGTGTACGACTCGGTGCAAGGCACAGCCATCTACAAGAGCACTGCCAACAGCAGTGCCATCATCCTCACACCGACCTCAGTGCTGTACATCGCCGACCGCACGCCGGCATCGTCATCGCTGTCGCCAGGTGCTATTGCAGGCATCTGTGCAGGTGCCACAGCACTGGTGGCGGCTGTCGCGGCGCTGGTGGTGTGGCGCGTGCGGCGGCAGCGGCGGCAGTGTGGGCAGCCAGATGAGGAAAAGTCTTCGGCAGCCTTTGTTAGCTCCAGCCTGCCACCCACAGATCAGCTGAGCAACGGCCGCCAGGCCAGCAAGGCGGCATTTGAGGAGGCAGCACCGCCACTGTCTGGCTCAAGCAGTGCGCCTCTTCAGCCCGGCCTGCCGCCGCGCCCTAGCAGGCAGCCCTCCGCAGCTGCAGCCGTCAGCTGCCGCACCATGTTGCACCGCAGCCTTGTTGCGGCTCCTCCCATGGCCCCCAGCCCCTTTGCTGCGGCCGCCATGCAGGCGTTTGCCTCGCCACCAACAGCGGTCACCAGCCCGGGTGCAGCCGGCACGACCGCGGCCAGCCCAGGTGCAAACGGCACGGCAGCGGCCGCAACGCCCAGGCTGGGCAGCCTGCCACTCCGCTCGGCTTCAACCGCTGGCGAGGAGGCTCCCATGCCAGAGCTGATGCAGTTGATAGAGCAGCAGGACCTGCTACAGGAGTCAGCTTGCAGCATGCCAGACGTCAGTGCGCAGCTGCTGGCCATGCCCTCGAACCTGCCGCCCGAGCTGACCGGCTGGGTCATCAGCCCTGCTGACATCACCCTGCAAACATGGCCCAACGGCAGCCTGAAAGAGCTGGGCAAGGGCGCCAGGTGAGGCATTTGCTCTGGTTCTCAGAGCGCTGTTGAAGTGGTATGCATTTCCATGCTGCCTTGATTCTGGTGCTTAACACTTGCTTGGCGCCGCCTTGTTGGTGCTGCGCTGGCTTGCAGCTCATTGCAAGCTTGCCTGCCTCTCCTGGCCCTTTCTTGCTTGCTGCAGCGGCCGTGTGCTGAAAGCCACCTACCGCGGGGAGACGGTTGCTGCCAAGGTGCGGGGCGTCGGGAGCACAGCACTGCTGCGCGCAATGAATGCCAGCAGCATGCCCAGGCCATACCGCGGCTGCTTAGCCTGCCGGCCCGTTGCCCTGCATCCAGTTTGCAACCTCTTCAGTGGTTGACCCACCCACCACCCCTGGCCGCCACCCCACCCCACCCCACAGGAGATTGACCTTGGCCGGAACTTGGATGCCCGGCGCGCCTTTGTTCAGGAAGCGCTGCGCTTGCAGCAGCTGCGCCACCCACATGTGGTGGCATTCTTTGGAGTCAGGCAAGCCCTGCTGCTTGGCTGGGGCCATGGGGTACGCCCAGCCTCTGTTGACTGGGCGGCCGGTGGGGCCCCCGCATGACGCTTCCAAATTGCGGCCACTTTAGCTGCCCCTCGCCGACACTCGCTGCCTGTTGCATGCCCACCAGCTGCTTTCCGCCCTGCTGCCTTGCCTGCAGCCTGGACGGGCCGCGTGGCGTCATTCTGCAGGAGTGCTGCGAAGGCCGCGACCTGCACAGCGCGCTGCAGCTGCCGGCCGCTGGTGGCACGGGCCGCGCATTCGGGTGGTATCGACGAGGGCGTCGTATAGCTCTGGACTGCGCAAAGGCACTGAACTACCTACACAGCCAGGTGCGGCCCTGGGTGGCGGTTAGGTTGCGGGTGCAAGGGGAGCCGGTGGTTGTGCAAAGCGGGGCCTGGGGTGGCGGCTGTGCTGTGCTCTGCCGCCCAGCCACTGCATGAGCCGTGGAGCTGATGTGCCTCAGCTGGTAGCTTTGCTTACCTATTTGGAAGTGTGTGCCCTGTGCCGCTGCAGGGAGTGGTGCACATGGATGTGAAGGTGGGCGGGCACCACTGCAACACGTGGTGGCTGTGGCTGCCGCGCACCAGCTGCAGCCGGATGGCTGACTGGCGTGCCATCCCAGCATGCCTGTTGCCTGCGCCGCCATTCAGTGGTGCAGGGTGCGGCGTGCCCAGTTATGTCACAGCGTGCCCACAAGCGACAGCGTGCCTGCCCGGCAATGTCTCAGCTGCTGCCTTGACTACAGTAATCAAGGCAATTACCCCACACTGCAGAGCTCAAATGTGCTCCTCACAGCCTCGGGCGCCGCCAAGCTGGCAGACGTGGGGCTGAGCAAGCGGCAGCACCGTACATACCTGAGCGATGCTGGCGCAGTGGGCACATTTGACTGGTGAGGAGGTTTTGTGCGGCCCAGCCCGGCAGTGAAACCAGGCTCTTGATCAGTTTGAGCTACAAGGTCTGCTGCATGCTGGCTGTGCTGCCCACCGCGTCCCCCCTTCCTGTCCCCACCGTGCAGGGCTGCCCCGGAAATCCTGATGAACGGCATGCAGTGCACCGCTGCTGTGGACCTGTTCAGCTTTGGAGGTGAGCGGATTGGGGAGGGGCGGGCAGCGCAGGCAGCCAAGGGCCAGCTCTCTGCGCTGCCAGCTGTTCAGTATACGTTAGTCTCAGCATTATGCACGGTTGTCGCTGTTGCATGGTCAGCCTGCTCTCCTGTCCTTGGCATGGTCAGCCTGCTCTCCTGTTCTTGACACACCCTGCCTCCGCCCTCTCATGTGTGTCAAGTGCTGCTGTACGAAATTATCACCGGCGAGCGCCCCGTGCGGGGTGAGTGGCGTTGCTTTGGATGGATGAGATGCTTTGGATCTAGGTTTTCGGCACCGGGAAGTTTTGAATCTAGGTGGACCTGGCGGTGCAGACAGCGGGCGGTTGCAGCTTGCCGGGCGCCAGCAAGCAGGGATGGCTGAACTGCCCTCCCCACCCCCCTTCCTGCAGTCCCGGTGGCTTCAACGCTGCCCCTCTGCCTTGCTCACCCTGCTCCGCCACGCCTCTACCTCCCTTTGCAGGCCAGCTGCGCATGCCCGCAGTGCCAGACGAATGCCCGGAAGCAGCAAAGGAGCTGATGCTGCAGTGCCTGTCGGTGTCCCCAGAAGCTCGGCCCACTGCGCAGGAGGCGATGCAGCAGCTGATGCAGCTGCAGCGCACCTCTCCAATCGTCTCTCAGGAAGTGACAGCTGGCCGCCCGTAATGGCTGCGTGCTGCAAGCCTGGAAGCCTGCAGCGGCGGCGGTGCCGAGGCACCGCACACGCCTTGGCCGAAGCCACGTTTCAGGCCATAGGCGGCACCGCATCGCTCCAAGCCTGCTCTCCTGTAGCGTTCAGAACGCAACGCATGCTCCGTTCTCACCACCAACCCGCCTACAGTTGCTAATCTGTCTGCCGTAGCTGATTGCCGGCCGGCGTACGCTGTGCTGTCCAAGGAACTGCTGTGCCCCCCTCGCAAGACGGCTTGCTGCACGCGTTTACCCTTCAGGACAATTCATTCTATTATTTTCCAACACTTTGAAGCAACCGTCCATCCCGCATGCCTGTGCATCACGGCCCTATCACCACCAAGGCGCCGCTCAAGGACCCAAACACCCCCCCTTCCCACTCATCAGCACGCCTTTTCAGCCCAAACCCTGCCCTATGCCTTTTCACCCCACCCCTGCCCGTTTTTCAATGCCTCGCGACGCATCCGCACACAACACGCCGAAATAACAATCCGTACATGCTCCTGCGCTCCAACGACAAGCTAGTGGCAACCATCCATCCCCTGTTTTTTTTCTCTCATCAGGACTCGATTGCAAATTCTGCCTAGGCTTGATCTTCACACTAGCATTATCGTGCACTGTGCGAAGCTCTTTGAACCATTCAATTGTCTACATGTTATGTCATTTGCAGAGCAGTGATGCCAGTAAAGATAAATTGTTGCGACTCATGCGCCGCTCCGCCTGTGCCACCGCCATCAGCGCCTTCGCCGCGCCTGCATTGGTGCATCAAGCAGCGTGTGAGGTCGCGATTCAGTTGCGTTAGCCCAACGTCAGCACCACACCCAAGCCTCCTCCAAAGCAACACACCGTTGCGCTATGGAACGCGTCCAGAGCCGCCTTTCTGTTCTGCTCGGATCAAGTATAGAAAGGAAGCTGGCGTGCGTTCCCCTCTTGGTTGCTGGGAGCGGCAGGCGGCAGCAGCAGCGCAGCGTGGCGCCGCCGTCGCTGCCTGCATTGGTGCATCGGAGGTAGCTAATCGGCGACGCGGTTCCAAAGGCAAGAGCGCTGCCGAAGAATCGCAGGAAGCGGAGTCCTGCAGCTTCTGGCCGCGACGTGGTGAGAGAGTCGAACGCAAACAGCTCGCAGAGGGCTGCCAGCGGCCTGCGATGAGACGAACAAAGCTGTCGCAAGCTGCCGCGGGCAGTGCCCTCGACAGTCGCGCCACTGCGGCGGCGGTGAGCAGCAGCGGGCCACCGGCACCACACAGCCCGCCTGCTACTGAACACTATCCTGCGCTCTGCCCGTGCAGTGCCCGTTGAGCCATGCCGATCCCGGGGCTGCCGTACAGCGATGAGCAGCTGTGGGACGTGCTCAACGGCGTCCTGCCCGCCTGGCTGCTGCTGGCGGTGGCGCCGCGCTGGCGCCTCACCGTTCCGATTGCCACGCTGACGGCAGCTTTCTACAGCCTGCTCTATGTTGGCGCCATGGCTGGGTCCATCTCAGGTGCGGCAGGCAGCTGCCGTCAAGCTGGTCGGAACAGTCCAAGGCGGGTCAGCACATGGGCAGCTTGGTTCTGCCCGCAGCTGCCGCTGCCTGCTGCTGCGAGGTGCAGTCAAGTTGAGCGCGGCGTTTCGCCACCACCCTCACCCCGGCCGTGAAAGCGCTGGCAGCACGTTGACAACCCAACTGCTGATATCATGTGACATCGCTGTTGCAGATACGGGTTCCCAGCTCAGCATGGCCGACATGTTTACCTACGAGGGAGTGGCGCGCCTGCTGAGCAACCGCAGCGCGGTCCTGCCCGCCTGGTAAGAGCGCTGTGCCTGGTGTGCGCAGTGTGCGGCTTCCGCTATTTGCAGGGCCGGTCAGCATGCTTACGCCCAACGGCAACATGCATGTTGCTTGCAGCAAGCGTGCATTCTCCTGCTCAGCAGCAGCCGTTGGTTGATCAAGCGGGCAGCGGCGCGCACAGCATGCCAGCAGTATATGTGAAGCAGCGCCTGCCATGGTGCACACCCGATCTGCCTCACTTTGCACCTTTTCAAGACCTCCCTGCAGGGTCCACTACGTTGCATTCGACCTGTGGGTCGCTCGCTGGGAGGTGCTGGATGCTCAAGAGCGTGGCGTGCCCCAGGTGGGTGCCGGCCTCAGAATGCCATGCCTGCAGTGCAGGCAGTTGGATTGCCTGCATTGGATTGATGCCGGCCTGTCACCTTCGCCCTTGCCCTGATGACACCTGCAAACCGACGCTGTTGTGCCGCCCACCCCTGTTGCCCCATGCAGCTGTTGATGCTGGCACCCCTGTTCTGCACAATGATGGCCGGTCCAGCTGGCCTGCTGCTCTATCTGGCGCTCATCCGCCCATGGTTCAGCGCTAGCGCTGGGCGCCGCGGCGGGGCCGGCAAGCAGGATTGAACAGTGGATGTTGGCACGAGTGCACGAGCGCCAGCAGCTGCACAGAGAGCAAGACTGGTGGAGTGAGGGATGGATGCTGCCGGCCAGCCGCTGCAAGGAGTGACTGAGAGAGTTGCTCAGGGTGTGCCTGTGTGCGCCCGCGGCATACAGACAAGCATGAACATTCAAGGGCTGCGACCCAGCGCTCTGCGCAGTTCTAGGCGGCTCAGTCCCGTTTTGTATGTTCAGCTCACAGCAAGTTGACAAATTTTGCACAGACACTGCGAGGTATGCTGTAAAGAGCAGCTCTGCTGAACATTCACCAGCTGAGGCTCCCGCCATGCTGCGACTACGCCACTGCAGTCCTGCAGTGGGGCATTTTGGCCTCAGCTGCAAAGTCCCGAGTCCAGCAGGTCGCCCCACTGCTGTGGAGGGCTGCGCCGTCCTTTGCCCCTCTTGCTGCATGGCGTTTTGTGGCCTTACAGGGGTACATAGTCAACAGCACATCCGCGGAGGCAGCGCGATCAGAGGCATCTCTTCTGGTTTGGACAGCAATCCATGAATGGTCAAAACCATCGACATGATGGGCTGTATCGTCAAGAGGCGTGCGCCGCGCCAAGGTGGTTCTTTGCAGGTAGAGCGGCATGTTGCGGCCTGCTTACTTCTGCTTCTTGCCGGCTGCAGCGGGCACCGGCTCGGGAGCAGCATCGGCTGCCTTTTGCACGCCCAGCGCCTTGGCAATAATGACAAAGGACATGCCGCCTGCGGGGAGATGCAGTAACATGGCAGTCAGGGGATGGGAAGGAGGCGGGGCTGCTCCGTTTGGGGTGGTGGGCAGACCGACGAATGCTTTTGTGTTGGGCAGGCTTGACAAAGCGCAGCCAAAGCACACCGCAGGCTGGCACCAGACCTCCTCATAAATCCAACCAAGCTGCCGACTAGCGCGCGCTGCGGCCCAGGGCAGCAGCGCACCCGCCCGGTTGTTGGGCCGCAAGCGGCGCCAGGCAGACTTGTCTACAGGTGTTAACATGAGCCAGCAAGAGCAATGTGTCAAGGCCCCAGGCAGCAGCGCACGCACCCGCCAGGTTGTTGAGGCCACGGATGATGGAGGCGTAGAGGCGGAAGACATTAGAAGGCATCATGGGTTGCAGCACCTGCGGTTTGTGTGAGTGGATCATGAGCGAGGCAGGGCATGGTCAGTGAGGCTGCAGGCAAAGCAGCAGAAAGCAGCAGCTGTGCTGCATTTGACGCAGCGGCAGAGTGTGCCGAGTGCGCGTTCAGCAGAGGGCGGGCTTGACCACGGCGGTCATATTCAGCAAGCCCAGAAACTCACCATGTCCAGGCCGTTGAGCACTTGGTACCGCAGGTTGGCGGACAGGCCCATGTGCAGCGCCCAGCAGGAGGCGTTGCCCAGGATGGACGGGGCCTCGTTCTGCACAGTAGGGATGGTTTATTGGTTGGTGTTTGGTTGGATTGGTTGGGGCCCAAGAGCGAGGCAGCGAGGGGATGGCAGGGACGAGCCGCAGGATGGGCGGAGCCTTGCTCAGCAACCGAACATGCGTTCGACAATGCAGGCGTGACTTCAGCAACCGAACATGCGTTCGACAATGCAGGCGTGACTTCAGCAACCGAACATGCGTTCGACAATGCAGGCGTGACTTCAGCAACCAACGTGGCGTGCACAGAAGGCAGCAGGCATGGTGTGAAAGCAGGCGTGGCATCCATAAGCATCCGCTTACAGGGCTAGTGTAGCTAGGGTCCAGCTTTTTGCGCAGCGCCAGCAGACCGTTGGAGGTGGCCGTGCCCACGGTGCCCGCGCACATGCCTGCGCAACGTTGGACGCAAAACAATATGCAAATGGGCAGCAAGCAAAAGAGTGCAGCGGCGGGGCTGGCAGCAGCATGGGCAGCAGGAACACACCGTGTGCATGAGCGGCAGCACGGGTGCCCAGCAGCTCATCCCATGCAGTCCCTGTGGACAGCAACGCTGCATGCCACTCTGGCTCTAAGAAAATTAGGCCTCACCAATGAAGGCAAACACCTCTCTCTTATACAAAAGGCTGCAAAGCTGTTGACAAAGATAATCCTCACCGATGAAGGCAAACACCGCGCCCTTGTACACAAAGTTGACGATGCGGGAGCCCACGGAGAAGCCGGGCATGAACATGTGGCCGGCTGCAAGGCAGGATGGGTTAGAAAAGAAATTCCAAGGGTGGGTTGTGAGCAGCGTAAATTGCCGCAGGTGGCTGAGGAAAAAGTTATGCGTAGCAGAAGCCGGGCATGAACATGTGGCCGGCTGCAAGTGGTCAGTAGACAGTGGTGAGCAGCACACCGTGGAGAGCAGACAGTTGGAATGGGTGGGTTTTGGGCGGCGTGAACTGCACGAGCCATGAGCATGTGTGGCAGAACCCGGGCACGGCGGCTGTGCACAGGTGTGCAAGCTCGCAGCAGCTCGTAAGGCAGCGCAGCAGGAGGCATGCGGCATCGCAGCGCTGCACATTGACACAGAGCAGCATTTCACTGCGGAGGCCAGCAGCGCTTGCAGCCAGCTGATGCCCACAGCCAGAATGGCACAGCCAAGCGGGGTTCAAGTCAAAGTCAAACTTAGGACTCACGTGGCGCGCCCCAAGCGTTGAGGTAGTAATCACCAAACACCTGGCACAGGGAAGGGGAGAAGTGGGGAGCAGGCGGGCATGGGAGCCGGGGGCACACAGCACACAGCTTAAAAACCCACGCCTGCTCAACCATTCCGGCCCTGGCAAACGCAGTCGCCAGCTGCAACCACTGGCTGGGCACGACCCGACTGCAGGTTTCCAAACTGGCGATGGCATTGATTTGCTGCAACTTGTACCACGCTGCTGATTGTAACACTTTAGCGCCTACCTTGGAAGCCAGGCTCAGGGCTGCTGCGCCGCCGGGGGCTGCCGGCACCGGCGCCAGCAGGTACACAGCCGCAAAGTTGATGATGGAGCCGACCTGCAATGCACGCAGCGGAGTATGGAAAGCATGAGATTGAACCGACCTGGCCCATCAATCAGCAAGGATAACAACCCACGGGCAGGCTTGCCATGCAGCCGGGTAACGCAGTACATGCGTTGCGCTGCAAGCTGGGCAACATTGTACGAACGGCGGCAGTACTGCAGCCAGCGCAGTAGATGCGTTGAGCCGCAAGCCTGGAAACGCTGCACGAAAACGCGGCAGTAATGCAGGCATTACGCACCACCAGGGTGGCGAACACAAAGTCAAGCTCGTTCAGGCCCCAGTTGGGCCGGCTGGCCATGTCTCCTAGCACGTTGGCGGTGACGCCAATGACCTGCGCACAGGTGTTAGTGCATCGTTGCTTGTGCAGTGCGGGCTTGAAAGCAGATGAGTGCGAGCGGGCACAAGGTGCTGCCGTCTGAAGCGGCTTGCAGCACACAGCGCTGCACCCGCCAACATGCGCCCGTGCTGCTGAGCGCCCACCTGCTCAATCACCACTTTGTAAACAAACTGGGGGTCGGCTGCCACGCGGTCCTGCCAGCCCTTCCAGCCAAACACAGGCTTCTTCTCGCCGGGCTCCTCGCCATCGTCGCCGCCGCCGCCGCCGCCGCTGCCGCCAGAGCTGCCGCCACTGCTGCCTCCGCCGCCACCGCCTGCTGCTGTAATCCACTGCGCCTCAAGCCGCCTGCAGCGGGTAGCAGAAGCAACGTAGCCAATCGTCTACCCTTGAAAGCGTGCAGGCAGACGGGAGTGCCAGCAGGCGGCGGCAGCGGCGGCGGCGGTGGTGCCGAAAGAATCGTGCCTCCCACCTGGTCAACGAGCCTCCAAACGGCTGCCTCTGCTGCTGGGGCCGCCGGGAAAGGCCGGCCGCGCGCACGCCCGCTGGCCGCAGGGGCCGAGCGCCGGGGCCGGCTTGGCAGCGCACCACAGGCGCGGCACGGGCTTGTGCGATCATCGATTGCGTCTGTGGCCTGCGAGAGGCTGCTGCCGCCGCTGCTCCAAGTTGGGTGCTGGTCGGGCCGTCTGTTTCGACAGCGCCAGGTTCAAGGAAAAGAGCTGAACCTTGTATGCACGGAACAGGTTTCGGTTTGGCTGTTTGCCGCTACGATGCGCCGGTGGCCTGCTGCCGCCGCTGCGCTCTCCGCCCGCCGCCTTTACCAATCCGGAGGCGGCAATATTTCTCTGCTTGTGAGCATTGGGGCCCCACGCAGACAGGGGTTCTGCTGCTTACGAGTTCACAAAGCACCTTCTGCAGCATGGGCGTTAAAGGCCTGTGGGACGCCTGTCAAAAGGAGGTTTGACGGCAGCCGTCTGCTGTGCGGCACAGAGCGGCCGCCGTACTGTGCTCTCTTCCAAGCCCTCTTGAGATCAGCTCCCTGGCTCAGCAGGAGGAGAATGCCTTTCTAACATTGCCGGAGACCTTGCTTTGCTGGCGCCAGCCCAGCATCAGCTGGCAGCAAGGAAGAGGCGTAGCTAGGCGGCTCAATCAGCTGGATCAATCGGCCCGTTTGGCTCCGAGAGCCGATCGATTCATGGCGCATTGCGATCAGCCGCATCGCATTCACCGTTGGCTGCCTGTCTGCATGCAGTGGTCTTTTCACAGCAGCAGGTGCGCATGCCTGGGCACGGCAATCTAGCATGACCACAATCTGGCACCCACACACCATAAAGCTTTTGCTGGTCTCCAGCATTGGTGCGCATGTGTGCATTAGGCTAAGCTGAAGAGAGCAGGAGAGACAACTCATGCAATAATATGAGACAGTGTGCAGACAGTGGAGAGCGTGTGCAGCTGATGCCCCGGCAAGCTCGGGCTGACGCACACAGCTGGCCAGCGGCACGAAGTGCGCGTCGGGCGGCGGCGGCTGGGCCTGCGCACATGCGCATGCGGTTTGTGCTGGCCCAGGCTATCGCAGCGGGCTCAGATCTTGGTCAGATGGCGCTCCAAGTGGTGTGCAGCAGCCGCCCCGCGCTCCCAGCGCGGGGGCTCGCAGCCCGCGGCTCCCCGCTGCGGCGGCCGGCTCTGGGCGCCGGCCGGCCTAGCTGCAAGCTGTCCAGGTGCGCCAGGGCTGCCCAGGTCGCCATCTTGCACGCTGTCATTGCCTGCAGATGCGCCGCGGAGGAGAGCGGCGCCTGTATCGTGCTACATGCCTTTCGCGGCACTGGGTCGCGGCAGCAACCGCAGGGTGGGGCCCGCTTGCCACCCGTCCCTGCGGGCGCCGCCGCCGCCTGGGGCTGCCCTCTCGCCGCCGCCCCTTATTGCTGCACGATGCTAGCCTGCTCACACCTGCTTGCCTCCTGGATGATTGTGCCCCCAGGCGGCAGGAGGCGCAGTGGGTGGCAGCAGCAGGCGGCGGCGACGGCGGCAGCAGCGGCGGCAGCTCGGGCGGCAGCGGCGGCAGCGGCGGCGGTGGCGGCGACGATGGCGAGGAGGCAGAGAAGAAGCCCGTGTTTGGCTGGAAGGGCTGGCAGGATCGCGTGGCAGCCGACCCCCAGTTTGTGTACAAGGTGGTAGTGGAGCAGGTGCGCACATGCTGTGCACCTAAAGGGACTCTGGCAGGCGCCAACTGGCACGTGCCCAACTGGCACGTGCACCCTGCCAGCCGCTTTGCTTTGCTGTGGCCCACCGTTGGGCCCGCTTGTGAGGCTGGCTGCTGCACATGTGCCTGGCCTCGCTGCGGTTTCTGGACCCCTGCTAGCAGCCTTGAGCAGGCCACTGACGTTGCCTATGCCCGCCCATAACTCGCTTGTTGCATTCAGGTCATCGGCGTGTCTGCATCGGTCATCGGCGACATGGCCAGCCGGCCCAACTGGGGCCTGAACGAGCTGGACTTTGTGTTCGCCACCCTGGTGGTGCGTTGCAGCTGCATGGGGCATTTGGCAGGCATTCATGGATGCAGTTACTGGGTCAGCACGCAATCGCGCCTGCCTGCCTGATGCCGGTTATTTGCACACGCCTCTCACCGTCCAGCTGTCTTGAACCGGCGCCTGCCGCCCTTGCTTTGCTCTGCCTTCCCAGCCCTTGCAATTTGTTCCCTCCTGCTCTGCCTCCCCTTCAGGTCGGCTCCATCGTCAACTTCTCGCTCATGTACCTGCTGGCGCCCGTGGCGGCGGGCCCCGGCGGCGCCGCCACCGCCGGCTTTGTGCAGCGCGTGTTTGGCGATTTCTACCTCAAGGGCTGGGGCGCGCCCACCGGCCACATGTTCCAGGTGCGGCCCTTTCGAGAGTAGACTGGTGGGTGGGCAAAGGTGGGCAAAGGTTGGGTGGACGAGCAGGTGGAGGCCGGGGACCGGGCAGGCGGAGGCCGGGCGAGGTGTCAGTTGTGCCAAAGTGTGTGTGCCCGGTGGCCGGGTGCGCGGGGCCGTGAGGGGCAGGACATGAGAAGTGCAGATGTGTTGTCCCCACCGCCCGGCTGCTGGCTGCTGTCACACCCCTGCTGTGCGTGCTGCTGCTGTGCCGTGCATGGGTGCCAAGATGCCGCCAGTGCTGCCGCCTCCTGATCAGCAACTGCCTCTCTTGACCCGCAGCCGGGCTTCTCGCTGGGTTCCCGTGCCGTCAACTTTGTGTACAAGGGCGCCATCTTCGCCTTCATCGGTGCGCATGCCTGCCGCCTCACCTTACTTGCCCTGCTAGGCAAACTTGCCCTGCTAGGCGACCGGTATTGCAAGCTCTCGCTGCTGCCTTATGTGGCATGCTGGGCATGCCGCATTGCAAGCTCTCGCCGCCGCCGCAGCCAGGCTGGGGCACGCCTGGAAAGACGGATGCGCGCAGCCCTTGAGTACTGCAGCTCTGGGGAGTCTCACCAGGTGGCTCCTGTCACTTGTCAGCGCACTACTGCCACGCCCCAAACCCCAACTTTGCTCCTGCTGTGCTGCTGTTTCCACGCAGGCATGTGCGCGGGCCTGGTGGGAACCGCCACCTCAAACGGCCTGCTGGAGCTGCGCAAGAAGCTGGACCCTAGCTTTACTAGCCCGGTGAGTCGGTGTCTTATTTGAACCCAGCTGGCCAGTTGGCTGCAGATAGCTGGGACCACGGCCACCAGCCCTGTGAGTGCGCTGGGCGTTTGTTCTTGCGCTGGACACATCAAAGTGGGCTGGCATGTGTTTGGACCCTGCTGCCATCCCCGCCCGATTGGCCCTTTGTCCAACCAGACTGCATTCCTTTCGCCTCCTGCCGCATGTTACTGCCACACCTTCACTGCCCCACACCTGAATCCTGACTATCACTTCCCTACTGTACAGAACGAGGCGCCGTCTGTGGTGGGCAACGCGTCCTGCTGGGCGCTGCACATGGGGCTGAGCTCCAACTTCCGCTACCAGGCGCTCAACGGCCTGGACATGGTGAGCTTGATTTGGCCAGTCAAAGTGGGAAATTGCTGCATGTTCTTTGGCCTTGCAAGTTGAAGTACCAGGCGGTGAACGGCCTTGACATGCTGAGCGCGGCAGCGCGCAGCAAAGAGGGACTGGGTAGGAGCGGCAGGGGCAGCCACACACGCATTTACACAAGCAGCAGGCTGAACCCCGCCCTGACGAAATTGCGCCCTTGCCCTGCCTTCCCCCCGCTTCCCGCCCGCACCACCGCCCTGCTGACACAACTCCCCCGCCCTGCCTGCCCCTCGTTTGTTACCTGCAGGTGCTGCAGCCGGTGGTGCCGTCGGGCGTGTTCCGCATCCTGACTTCGGTCATCCGCGGCGCAAACAACATGGTGCGTGCTGGCCGGGAATCTAAACCCCGTCTGCTGGGAAGCTTATTACCCAGGCTCAGCAGTTGGCATGGTAGTTGCATGTGTGCAGTGCGGGTTGCCCTGCGCAAGCTAGCTGGACCACGGCTGGGCGCCTGCTGGGGGCCCTATGCCAAAGATGCAAGGCACAGCAGTAGTTTTGGGTGTGACATCAGGCGTGGGCAGCTGGTGCGGCTGCAGCCGGTGCGTCGGCGGAGCTGTCGATGCTCGGCCCCACCAGCCAGCCCCCCTATTGGGCCGGCACACCTAACGGCACACCGTGCGGCACTTTCCTGCCCCCTGCAGATTGGCGGCATTTCCTTTGTCATGATTGCCAAGGCGCTGGGCGTGCAGAAGGCCGGTGGTGCAGAGGAGGCAGCAGCCCCTGCACCCGCCAGCACCAAGGACAGCAAGAAGAAGAAGAAGTAGGCGCCTCTTTTTCCCCTATAGCTCTAGAAGGAGGGGAACAAAAGTAGACTGCCCAAACGTGCACTGCCTTGCTTGCTCTCCGCCCCTGCTCGCCGCTTGCGGCGGGAGTGCCGCCCCCACCCACTTTGTACTTGCCACCCCGCTTTACCCAACCTGTTCCCATTCTTTCCGAGTGTCTGATTCCCGCGTTCTGTCGGCTCCCGTGGCACTGCCAATCATCCAGCTGCTGATACTTTTGTGAAAGCCGAGTGACAAGTGTGCTGAGCATGGGTGTGGGGAAGAAGCGGGCCGGCGGCGCTGGGCGCGATCTTACCCGAGCGGCGGTCTGCGGCAGCTGGGCTGCGTCTCGTGTGCTGGCGCGAGCAGCATCGTCTCGTGAACTTCATCTTCTGATTGAATCGGTGCCCATCATCCCCGATGGCAGCGGCAGCCGCGAGCACGCAGCGCAGCCTTGCGGCAGGGGGCAGCGTTCCGGCGCCTGTCAGCCGCATTCGCAGCATCCAGCGCACACAAGTGCCGGAGCGCCCTGAGCAGCGCAGCAGCAGCACGGGCCGCCCGTCCCTTCTTACCCGGTGCTCCAGGGCGCCCGTGGTCTGCGCTGCGGGCGGATTTGGGCAGCAAGCAGCAGGTGAGCATATCGAAGCTGCCAGCCGCGGCCCACTGTCGCCACCTGCTGCCTGCCGCCGTTGTTGCCGCCGCCGCCTGCCTCACCCGAGCGCCATCCGTCCCACTTGCCGTCTCAGGCACCGATGCCGCGGATGCAAGCAATGTGCCAAACTCGAGGGAGGAGTGCAGTGAGTTGCTGCAGTGAATAAGTTTATAATGTGATATCCATTGCCACCCTTCCGCCGATCCCTCTTTCTTGCTGCCCATTTCCGCTGCTGGCGCCGTCCCTCTTGCTTACCTGAAGTCCCTTTCAACACGCACCTCGCTCTGCTCCCCTGTCCGCTTGCAGTCCGGCAGGCGGCGGCAGCCATCGCAGCGCAGCTCAACACCGGCGGCAGCGGCAAGGGCAAGGGCTTTGGGGACGGGGCCGGCGGCCGTAAACTGACTGTGGATGTTCCAGTCCTCGAAAGCGGCGCAGCGGCCTCTGTGCAGTTGGCACAAGAGCTGATCGCGGCCCTGCCCAAGCAGCTAGCCAAGCAGTTTACGGTCGTCAGCTGCGCAGACAGCGGCGCGGCGGCGCCCAGCAGCGGCGGCGGCGCACCCGTGCTGGGGCTGCAGCAGGCGCTGAGCGGCGGGGACCTGGGCGGCTGCCTGCTCATTGCGGCACCCTCGTCTGGGCAGGTGGGAGAAAGAGCAGAGGAGGCTGGGCGGTGAGGTTTGAGGGCTTGTGCAAATGGATGAGCAGCGCAGGACACCAGGACATGCAACACCAGGACACCAGCATACTGCGACTGGCCGCCAGTCCTGCTCCACTGCTGCTAGTCTGCTGTGCTGCCTCGTGTGGCAGCTGTGCTGCTGCTATGCTGCAGTGGCATTACCTGTTCAGCTGACCGATGACGCTGTTCTGCTCCAATCGCAGCTAGATTCCGTGATGCGGCTGCTGGCATACTGGCGGGGGCCGGGCGCAGTGGTGCTCAACGCAGACTGGAGCGCGGAAAAGGTGCCGGTGGAGCAGGTGCGCATTTGGGCAGTTCACCTGAATGCAGTGTAGTCATGTTTTGGTTTGGTTTGGCGCAGTGGTGCTCAACGCGGATGAGACGCGGACCAGGCGCCGGTGGAGCAGGTGCGCACATTTGAAGGTTATCACACTTGATTTTTAAAGCTTGCTGGTGTGGAACGCGAAGCGTGGGTGGCGATCAAGCCACTTTCACCAACTCTCTTCCACTCTGCTTCCTCTGCAGGTGGCTTTCATCAAGTCGTTTGAAGCCGTCTACTGCTTCCTGCCGCTCATGGTCAAGGTGCTGTTCATTGGACAGGTGCGAATCTTTACCTTTGAAGTGTTGCAAACTGCTACTCTTACAAGGGCTGGAAACTGAATCAACTGTTCATTGGACAGGTGCGAGCATCACGAGCAGTGCGTGAGGGTTGGGCTGGCCGCTGCATTGGTGCAAGCATGCTGCTGCTGCTGCTGCTGCTCTGGCGATTGTGTGGGTTCATTGCAGGTCGGCGAGCTGCGTCGGCTGCAACTAGCCGCTGTGTCACCCACAAGTGCGCTTGCTTGCCACTTAGCAGGACGGCGCAGTGTTTAAGTACTGCACCAGCGGCAACCCCAGCTCCACTCCCTGGCGCATCTTCGGCAAGGAGGGTGAGCGCATTTTGTCTGCATCCTTTTCTTGCATGTTGATGCATCTTTGGCAAAATTGGCAGGGAGGGTGAGGGCAGCGCCAGCATTATTGTCCTGCACGTGTTTCTTGCTGGCGGCAGCCCCAGCTCCACTCCCTGGCGCATCTTTGGGAAGGCAAGGTTTTTTTGACCTCCCACTCTGTTTGTGTATTCTGGCGCATCTTCGGCAAGGACGGTGCGTGAGATTCTTCCCTCACTCTGCATGCGTCTTCTTCCTCGTCTTCTGGCACCTTTGCTGTTGCATGTGCATGCCTAGCGTTGCACTTGCTGTAGCACTGCCCGGCCACAGCGGGAGCAACGAGTTGCTGATCCAAGCAGCTGACTGGAGTGTTTGCTTACACCCGTGCGCACCCCGCCCGCCCCTGCAGGCAACAAGCTGCAGCCCATTGGGCGCATGTCGCAGCGGCCCTCCAATGCCGACCTGGAAGCCGTGTTTTACAACGCTTACGCCGGTAAGTGAATGGCGGCCTATCATAGCGGTGGGATGCATGCATGCAGGAGGGGAGCGGTTTGCTGCGAGATTCGCCTTGCTAGCTGCTGCTCAGGCAGATGCGCCTGACTGTGGCTGCATCTGCATGGTGGTCTGCCCACCGGTCTGTCGTCCCATCTTGCACTTCCACCCACCTGTATTGGACACATAATGCCTCACATGCCTCGTTTGCCCGCCTGCCTGCCTGCTGCCGCAGCCAACAACCCGCTGAACAAGGGGATCAAGAGCATCACCGGCATCTTCAATGGCGGCAAGAAGTGACCGGTTTCGAGGAGATGCAATGGCAAACACGGATGCTCAAGTTGGCTGGAGGCTTATGAAGGCTCCAGGGATATTTCTGAACCCAACCACTGGCAGATCGTGGCAAGAACGCCTTGCCTGGCTGCCCTGCACGCTGGGAGATGCTTTGATTTTGAGCACTTGATTGGAACTGCACACTTGTAACCTTTCATGATTGACTGATGCAATGCAATGCAAGGTGCTGGGCAGCGAAGAGCTGCAGCTGAGCATGCCATGCCTGCCTCTCTCCCTTGCCCGCTCTCCTCCGCTGCCATGCAAGCCGCTCCCAGCGTCTCTCACACACTGTGTTGGGCTTCCCGTCCCACAGGTCTGCCTGCTACTCCCATCTGGCTGTCACTTTACATCACTATGCAGAACATCAACACTACAATGGATCACAACAATCAATCAACGCTGCGGTGCACCGCATGCCCTGCAATCTTGTGCCAGGCTGGGCAGCCGCGCACTCGCTTTGATTCCCTGCCCTGCTATCCCGCAGTCCTGCATCTGAGGGCCTGTGGCCACACAGCGGCCGCCTGCTCCCCATGGGTTGCTTCCTGTTCGCATTCGCCGCAGCAGGCGGCTGCAACCCAGCCGTTCTTCACCAGCTGTCCTGCTGTACCTTCTGCCCATGCTGCTTGGCATTGCTCATCGGCCGCCAGCCGCCCACCTTGGAGTGCAGCAGGCTGCCAGCCCTCAGCGGGGTTCAGCCAACTCTGCTCACTCCATCTGCGGCTCCAGCACATGCTCAGCCACGGGGCTGCGCTTCGTCTTCTCCAGGTCGCCCTCCGGCTCCTGCACAGAAAATACGAGAAGTGATCCCAACAGGTTTGATGGCGAGCATCCCATGCAGTCCACGCTCCAGACCCCGCTGCTCAACATCAGAGCAACTTTGCCGCCAACCTGTTGTACATTGAAAGGCACCCAGCAGCAGTTGGCCAGGCCGAACTGCACCGCCCCCCACCCTCCTCCAATTTGGCAACTTGATTGAACACCCACCTGCTTGCCCCAGCCGCCGCCGCTCACGCCGGAAGCACCGCCTGCGCCCGAGCTGCCGGCGGAGGCGTCACGCGCTCCAGCTCCCGCACTGCCCCCGGAGGCACCGCCCGCCCCAGCACCAGCCGAGCCGGCACCGCCAGTGCCCTTGATGCCACCGGCGGTGGGAGCGCCAGGGGCGGCGCCGGTGGCGCCAGCATAGGCAGCGCCCTCGGGCTGCCCCTCCTCCTGGGCCTGCACAGTGTAGCTGCGCACCTGCGGAGCGTGGCGCAGGAGAGGAGGGAAGGGGAGGGAGGAAGTGGGCGTGCAGTTGTGGGAGGACGGAAGTGCTGGCGTAGACGGGAAGTGCAAGCGCTCGTGCATCAGCCGATGGCATGCATGTCATGCCATGACCCTCCGTTCCAGCTGTGCAGCCGCTGGCATGAAAAAATCACTCAGTCACAAAATCTCCTCACCTCCTTTGCCACTTGGCCAGACGACACGCCGGTGCTCCCACTGCCGCCAGTCGGGCGTGCGCCGCTGCCGCCCGTCTGCAGGAAGGATAGATGCCGCCAGCAGAACGAGCAGAGGTAAGCAAGCACATTTTGGAGGGGCGGCACGATGTGAGAGGCAGCACTCAAATGAAGCCAACGGTACATTGCCATGATGCCAGCAAACATGCAGCTTGTGAAGCTCGAATGGGCCGCCACCACAAAATGCAGCACTCGTGCTATTGCCACCCTACCCACCTGCGCACCCTCATAGCTCTCCTGGCCCGCGGGCTGCCCCTCCTGGCTGGCATAGGCCTTGGCCTGCGGGGGACAGAGGCAGGTGTTGGGTAGGCGCAAAATGTAAGCCATGGCTGCAGGGTTCATCAAGCCAAACGTGCAGACCACCGCTACAGGGCGACAGCAGCTCAGCGCAGGGAGCAGGCGGCGCGTCGCAAGCAGTTCATGCCTGCTGCCAAGCTTGCAAGCTTACAGCTGCGCAAGGGCATGCACTGCCATCGGCCCTTGCCCACCATGCAACTGCTGAACTAAAACCACCCTGCCTCCTCACCTCCTTTGCCACCTGGGACGTGGGTGCCCCGGCGGGGGTGCCGCCCGTGGCGCCGCCGTAGCCCTGAGTCATGTCCTCTGGTGCTGCATGTGGACGAGGGAGAGAGGGCAATCAGTGGATAGACTGGGGTTCTGGCAAGAACCGGAATGGTACTCAGAGAGAATGCCTCCCTTCACAAGCCTCACAACCAGATGAGAACAGGGCAAGACTCCCTGCTTAGCTCACCTGCCCCGCGGCTTTCAGCAGATGTGCCAGCAGCCCATTCCGGCAGCTGGCCCTTGCCCTTGCATCACAGCCAAAACAGTCTTAACAGGGCAAGGCTCCCTGCTCGACTCACAGCCTTCGCCGCTCTTGGCAGTGGCGCCGCTCCTGCCAGTTCCAGCAGCCCCTTCCGGCAGCTGGCCCTTCTTCACAGACGAGGCCCAATAACAGCAGGCACAAAGTTCCAGCCTCACCTGCCCCGCCGCTCTTGCCAGCAGAGGCGCCGCTCTTGGCAGAGGCGCTGCCAGCAGCCCCCTCCGGCAGCTGGCCCTGCTTGACAGCCGAGGCGGGCACGCAGACCAGCCCCTCGGCGTCCTTCTCGGCCGCCAGCTGCTGCCCGTGCTCGTACGTCTGGCGCACGGTGTCGGGCAGCTGTGGGGCGGATTGGAGCAAAAGGTGCACTGCTTAGGTAAGCAGACGTGCAAGCCTTAGCAAAGCTCGGCCTCTCATCTGCAACGCCAGGCTGTTGCAAGTCAGCTGGGTGCACACATCCGTTGTGCAGGCAGGCTTCTAGAGCAAGGTCGCTGTCTTTGCAGCCAAGCAAGTCAGTCGGTTTGAACTCCAAACACTCACGTTGGTCACAGTGTCCTTGGCGCTGGTGGCGGCCTGGCTGGCGGCGGCCTTCGTGGTTTCAACTGCGGTGGAAAGAGGATGGACAGCTGTCACACAGGATGCCTTCCAAGGGAAGCTGCCGCGCCACGAGTGGGAGCGCGCAAGAACAGGAACACATCAGCATCATTGCAGGCATGACAAAGTGCATATGGCAGTTGTGACGACAGACAGGCCAAAGACAGGCCACTGTTGTGGTGCTAGCTGCTGGGGTTGGAGGTGACCCACGCAGGCTGCACCCGCCTACACTCCAGAATGCAGGCAGAGCAGCCCAAGATGGATCAGCTGAAGCCCCAGCTGGCAGACCACTGGCTGGCTGTCAAACCATGTCGCCATGCAGCTGCCGGAGTGGGAGGTGTGTACCAGTCTGGCTGCGCCGCTCCTTACTCAAGGATGCGGGCAGGGCAGCCACACCTGGCAAGCACAGCAATCCCTGCCACAGACGGGCATATGTGCTGTCATGAACCACCGCACAATGCAGGACGTGCGCCTCGCAACGCCCTGGGTGCACCGCACCGCCTAACTGTGTACTCTGGCGCAAGCACGCCGATTGAGTAAGCGGCAAGGCGGCTGCGGGGCTGGGAGTCGCACCTGCTTGCTGCACAGCCAGCCAACGCTAGTGGCTGGGCAGCTGCAGATCCTGGATCCCAGCCCTGCAGCTGGCAGGCCGCATACTGACTAAGCTAGTGACACATCTTCCGAGCTGTTGCAGCTGCGGCAGGTCCCCGGTCAGCACCAGCAGCTGGTGCAAGCCGGCAAAGTCAATGCAATGCAGTTGCTGGGGTGAAGGCCGATACCCGCTTGCTGCGCCGCCCCTCCCCAAGGAAGTGGGCAGGGCAGCATGCGGGCACTGGGCCTGAGCCCCTGCAGGCCTTTAAGATCAAGAGGCATTATCGCTTACATACGCCCACTTGCATTGGCATAAAGCTAACCGGCCAAAACTTGCCAACCACCACACCTGCCAACCGACACACCTGCCGCCAGCGTCTCTTTATCACACCCGTCCAAATCCTGTGCAGCAGGTCCGCATACGTGCTGTGCTGTGCAGCCGTCTGCACGTCCAGCCTGCCAGCTTGTCGATAATGGCACTGCCAGGCCAGTTTGCAAATTGGGAGTGCAGCCAACGAAAACGAGCACTGCCAGCAGCATACATCGACAAACCAGCGGCTCGGACAGACTTGCCGCCAGCTTCAAACATTCAATGAAGTTCACAGCTCTCCACGGTCTCAGACCTGCGGCAGGCAGCCTGCATGCCCAGCCAGCCAGCTTGCCGACAATCGTGCTGCAACAGGCCAGTTATCATTTGGCTAAGCACAGCCAACAAAAACTGGCATATTACAGCACAGACAGTCGACAAACAGCCAGCCAGACTAATCTCGCCGCCCCCATCGGCGCATCTCCATCCCGCCCGATCCGCTGTGCAACCATCCCGGCTCGTCCAGCCGGCCACCTTGTCGACAACCGTGCTGCACCAGGCCAGTTTACATTGGCTGAGCAGAGCCAATGAAAACTAGCTGGTACAGCTCAGAAGTCCACAAAATCGGCGGACTGGACTGGCCGTGCCACCGGTGGTACCCATCTTTTTCAGCTGCTCATCCTGCTTGCGTGCAGCTAAACCGGCCAACAGGCACCGCTCACATCCAGGTAAGCACTACTGTAGCTAACAAAGGCACAGCTGCTAGACAACCAACCCACCTGCAGAAGTGACAGACTCCTTCACATAGGCCACGGCATCAGCGGCAGCCTGGCGCGCGCCCTCCGCCACTGCAGGCATATCAAACAGGGAGGGATGCAGACAAGATAAGTGAGCAGCTGATCAGCGGCAGGAGGCAAGCCGGCCCTGCAACTTGGCTGCTACTTGATATACACCGCCCACACAGGCGCGCATTTCTGTACAACACATGCAACACTCCAAGATGAAACCGGCACCCCAAGACTCACTGATGCCAGCCGTCTCGCCCAGCCCGCTGGCGGTGGCGCGCCCCAGCTGTGCGGTGGCCTGCTCGGGTGGGAAGTTACGGAGGAACGGGGGGATATCCCGACATCGTTCTCAAGGCTGCACAGTCCACTGCAGTGACACATCCTGCGCTCCTCCGCATCCACAGGTGTGGAATTTCAAGCACATGCCTTTCATATTCCTGTTGACAGCGCAGCTGACGCGTCAACACCCGCGCCGCAACTGACCCAAAGTGCACAGCAGCTAACAGGCCGCGCCTCGCAAGTGCCATTTGGCGCCAGCACCAGCTCCCCTGGAGCCACCAACCAGATCAGAAGGAACCCTCTCACCTCTCCGGTGCCCTTGGCGGCAGCAGCGGTGTCGGCGGCCACCTCCTGTGCTCCCTCCACATACGGCTGGGCGGCGGCCTTGGCGCGCTCAGCCTGCACACCAGGGAAAGCGCAATAATCAGTTTGTGAGTGTGGGGCAATCATGACGACATACTTGAAGGTGAGCGTGCATCAGCGGCGATGCGAGTTGGCAGCAGACGAGCTCGCTGTGGAAGAGGGCTGCCAGCTTAGGGGCACTCGCAACAGTCTGCACTGCTGTATGACCCTTCACATTGCTTGCAGGTCTCACGTTGCATGCAGGTCTCGCTCCAGTAAGACAAAACTGTGCAGAGCAGCGGCAGAGCAGCACCCACCTGCTCAGCGGCCACCTGGCGGGCGCGCTCCGCAGCAGCGGCGGCGCTGTCGCGTGCAGCGGCAGCCGTGTTGGCGGCGGCCGCCTTGGCACGCTCAGCCTGCGAGGGCAGGAAGCACAGAGTGATAATTGTTCAAGAGCTGCAAGTACACTGTGGGAATGAGGTAGCGGTGTTGGCGGCAGCTGCCTTGGCGCGCTCAGCCTGCAGGTTGCAGCGCAGCGGATACTGTCAAACGCAGCCTGAACTGCATGCTAAAATGGTCTCACTTGATCAAGCAGCTGCAACTCCTGCCATCCAGCGTACTCCTCACTACATTTGCTCGCTCTGCTGTGGTAGCAAGCCGCCCCACAGGTGTGCGTGCACTCCTTATCAACCCACCTGCTCAGCAGCGGCCTGGCGGGCGCGCTCAGTGGCGCTGGCCGCCGTCTCGCGGGCACCCTGGGCAGCGCCGGCGGCGGTCTCCTGCAGGAACAAGTTGCGTCCATCAGAGTGATACAGGATACAGCATGCGAGCTGCACAAGGCGCGACATCAAGCGGTGAGCAGTACAAGCTGCACCTGCAATGTTCAGCAAGGCCGCTGCACCCTTCATACTCTAAATACGAGAGCCTCTGACTTGCCAGTCTATTTGGACACAGCCACAAGCTTGAGCGCACCTGGGCTGCGGCCGCGGTGTCGGCAGCCTTCTGCTGCGCGGCGGCGGTGGTGTCCGAGGCAACCTGGGCGGCGGACTCTGCCGCCTCGCCTGCAGGCACAAACATCAATGATTGGCAGCCAGCAGCGGATGTGAAGCGCACGAGGGAGGCGTCAGCCGGCAAGATGCTGCGGCGTGCGCCCGACCCAGTCTACTAAATGGCTAGCAGCCGTGCTTACCTGCTTCCCACCCGCCTTGCAGCCTCCAGCCTGCCCAGTCCCCAACCGCCCAAGCGCCCGCCCACGCATCCGCCACCCACCCGTCTTGCGTGCAGCGCCCTGGGTCACTGTCTCCTCGGGAGCGATGCCCATCTTCTCCTTGGCGGCCTGCAAAATATGCGAATTGAGATGTGCAGTGCAGATGTGGATCAGTGCTTGCAGTGCCAGAAAACAGTGCCTGATTTCTAGTTGCAGTGCACTGCTTGCGGGGAAGCAGAAGCTGAGCAGGCGCCCTCTGCAAGTGCTCCAAGTACAGGCACCAACCTGCAGCGCCCACACACGCACCTGCACCACCTCTCCAACCTTCTCCGCAGCGGCAGCCGCCGCCTGGCGCACAGTTTCAACGACGCCCGCGGCCTGCTGCTGCGCCGCCTCGGTGGCACCAGCAGCCGTCTCCTTGGCGGCCTGAGCGGCACCAGCAGCGCCCTCAGCTGCAGCCTGCCCCACGCCCTGCACTGCACCAGCCGCTCGGCCAGCCGTCTCAGCAGCCGCCTCGGTGCCGGCGGCGGCGGTCTCGCGAGCAGCCTGGGCGGCACCAGCTGCCTTCTCCTGAGCAGCGGCAGCGGTGCTGGCAGCTGTCTCCTTGGCAACCTGCAGGGGAGGCAGGAGTGCGGGAGTGGGGTGGGCGGACAGACAGAAAAAATCAGCAGCAGGATTCCACTGCTGGCAATCTTCAGCGCTGCCATTCCAGATCAAGCTCGGGTCGCACTGCTGGCCACTGCGCAGTCCACCTGCCCAAACTTCAGCCTACAGCAGCAGCTCAACCAAACACCACCACCCACCTGAGCCGCCTCGCTGGCGCGCCCTGCCACCTCAGCGCCAGCAGCTCGCGCTGACTCAGCAGCACCCGCTGCAGTCTCGCGGGCAGCCTGGGCGGCACCAGCCGCCTTCTCCTGGGCGGCAGCAGCCGTGCTGGCGGCTGTCTCCTTGGCAGCCTGAGCGGCACCAGCGGCACCCTCGGCCTCCGCCTGCCCCACGCCCTGCACTGCACCAGCCGCACGACCGGCGGTTTCAGCAGCCGCCTCGGTGCCGGCGGTGGCGGTCTCGCGGGCAGCCCGGGCGGCACCAGCTGCCTTCTCCTGAGCGGCAGCGGCCGTGCTAGCGGCCGTCTCCTTGGCAGCCTGCAAGGAGGCAGGAGTGGGGAGTGGGGTGGGCAGACAGGCAGGGTGCTCAGCAGCAGAACGAGCGGATTGCAACCTGGGCCACCTGCGAAGCGCCCAACTCTTCCCAATGGACTGGCCACCACCCAGCCCCAGCGAGCTCGACCAGCCAACCAAGCCTGCTGCAATCAATCTGCAAGCCCAAAAGGCCAAAGTCACCGCCCACCTGAGCCGTCTCGCTGGCATGCCCAGCAACCTCAGCGCCCGCAGCGCGCGCTGACTCAGCGGCACCAGCCGCAGTGTCACTGACAGTCTGGGCAGCTGCCTCTGTGCCGGCGGCAGCAGTCTCACGGGCCGACTGAGCCGCGCCAGCTGCCTTCTCCTGGGCGGCGCCGGCCGTCTCGCGGGCAGACTGGGCAGCACCGGCGGCGGTCTCACGAGCCGACTGGGCTGCGCCGGCAGCCGTCTCGCGGGCGCCCTCTGCTGCACCGGCAGCGGTGCTACGGGCGCTCTCAGCTGCCCCAGCCGCCGTCTGGCGAGCGCTTTCAGCTGCTCCAGCGGCGGTGCTGCGAGCCGACTTAGCTGCGCCGGCGGCAGCCTGGCGAGCACTCTCAGCGGTGCCGGCAGCGGCGCCCTTGGCGCGGCCAGCCGCCTCGCCGGCGGCACCGGTCACATCATACCCGCTGGGCAGACCAGACTCGTCGTACTGCAGGATGGAAAAGAGGTGTGCTGAATGAAGACATTAATAGCTTGCTGAACAGAGTGGACTGCAAACAAAGCGGGTGAGTCCTGAACATTGGGTTTGATTTAGCGCATCTGCGGTCCGTGCAAATTCCAACGCTTGCCGTCCAGCTGTGGCCCCAACCGCTGCAGTGCAAGTTCAACGAGGTGTGCCCACCTGTGCGCCCCTGGTGGCGGTTCCAGCAGCCGCGCCTGCCGGCGCCTGCAGAGAAGGGAGGGGCGGTGTAAACTGCAACGTTGAATGCACCGAGCGCGTGCAATCAAACGATTATGTGTCCCACCATGCCAAATTGCACTGCAGGCAGAAGCTTTAGCACCAGCAGCTCAGCATCAGGCAGGCTATATCCAGAGTGTGAAAGGGAAAGGAAAAAATCATGAGCAGCAGGCCTGCTCAAGTCCAGCGCTGCTCAGCTGCTCTGTGCAGCGGCTAACAGCTGCCGGCAGAGAGCAGCTGAACGGCAAGATAGATGAGAGCTGGCCGTCTGCTCGCCTACAATTTCCTGATCAGTGACATCCTCCCAGCCGGCCGGGCGCCCCTCATGATCCATTGGCAGGACTGGAATGCAGCCTGCACACGTGTGCCTGCCCACACGGGCAGCAGCAAACACGGTTGTGCCTGTGCCAGGCAGGATCCAAACAGCTGGTCTTTAGATGCTGCAGTGCTGCGTCCCTGGCAGACCAGCAACGATGAACCAGCAGGAGGTGCTGGCTGCTTGCACACCGCTGGTGCGGGCTGGAAGCATGCGGCCTCTGGCTGCAGGGCCGGGCTCGTATGGCGGGCCCGAACGTGCAGCCGAACAGACGCCACACTTCAATCCAGCACGAGACGGTGCAGAATCACACAGCATGCAACGGGAGGCCAGCCTGCAGCTGCAACGCTCAGCCATTCTACCTTGTCACTGCAGAAAGCGTGGGCGGCGAGACTTGTTGCCGCGGGGAGCCAGGTGGGGAACCGAGCGGCTTGCAACGATGACGGCACGCTGGCTGGCAAGGCCTGGCCAGGCCTGGAGCCAAGCTGACCAGGCCTCGCCAGACCAGTACCAAGACATCGACCATACCAGCCGGCTAGAAGCGGGTGCATAGTACGGATTACCAAGCAGCGCGCGGACCTGCCAAACGTAAGCGCATGAGAGCAAACTGCGAGAACGTGAGAGAGCAGAGTGAGGTGGGCGCCGGCAGGAAGCCTGCTCACAGCAGCGCGATGCAGCTGCTCCGTGCGTCGGCTCGATGCTGCCGGCAGGGAGCAGTCCGCGCACTTCTGCTCAGAGGCGGAGGCTTGCGACTGCCTGGTCACTTTTGATGCATCCCAGCCCCATGTTGCTGGCACCGCTGCTGATGGCAGCACACATGTGCTGATGCACGGGCGGCAGCCAAACACATGTCTGCTCGTGCGAAGCAGGAGGATGGCCTGCCTGCCCTGCAGAGCCAGCTGCACTAGTGCAGTACTGCTCGTGAGACGAGCAGCGCTGAGACAGCAAGAAGCCGGCTGCTCATGCACCGACACCATTTTCATGTGGACAGGAGCCAGCCACACCCCGCTGCAGAGCCAGGCTCGACTGGGTGCCCAGACATGCAGCTGACCATGGTCTACAGCTACAAATCCAGGGGCCAATGGTGCCGGCTGGGGCCAGTTTACCCCATACAAAGAAGGGGTGCGAACGGAGGATCCCTGCCAGCGAGGTTCAGCTCCTGCCACCAAGCCAATAAGCGGGCCTCTACATAGAAGCATGAGCTCGAGAACAGCGGCCTGCCGCCTGGCTGCCGTGCGGACGAGCGGCGGGCACACCCCGCTGCAGGGCTGAGCCTCGTAAGGGGCCCATGCATGCAACAGGGTCTCCAACCGCATACTACCGCACTGTTGAGGCAATGCAAGACTGTGGGATCAAGCTTCCAAGGTTTCATCAGCCACACTTGTGCACTGTGCTGTGCATGCATGCCACCGGCTGGATCAGCATGTAAGTGCACAGGCAAACGGCTGCGCTGCACAAGGAAGCTCAGTCACGCAGAATGGACTGGTGGGTGCTGCCGTCGGCTGCAGAGCCAGGGCTTGGCTGGTACCAAGCCTGCACTGCAGTCTCTGGCTGAGAACCATAAATCCAGTCTTTCGCACTTGTACTATTGCCTCGACAGTGGTCAGCATGACCAGTAAGTGCTCTGCACCCCAGTGCAGGGTACCACAACAACCCTCAGCGAGGCCCGCGCGCATGAACAGCCAGGTGCACGTGGCATGTGGCAAGCCGATGGGCTCAGACAGATGGACCGCCACGACGCTCGCCAGCAAAGGCCTGAGCAGGCTTGTAGCCAAGCCTGCCAGGCCTTGCTTGCGGCAGACCAGGGACATCTTCTGAATTGCTTGCCTCGTGAGGCTCACCATCAGTGCTGGGTGGCATCTCTATGATCATCTAAGTATGATCAGCTGGAGTAACGAGCGCAGCTGAGCCAGCTGGACGGGCAGGCGCGGCCACCGGCCGCAGAGCACAGCATTGGCTGTTGCCAACAGCATGCACTGCAGCGTGTGGGTACGCCTCAACAGTCCAGTATGCCTGCACTTCAACTCTCAATGAGAGTCCTCTTGTAAGTCATGTGGCATGGACTGCAACACGTTGCAGTGCACTGCATGCCACTATACAATGGCGTGCGAATGAATGGCAGCTGGCACAGCCAGATTTTCAGACACCATGCTGGGCCAGGCGGGCAAGCTTTGCAGTTTGGACAGATGAACCGCCACACATGCCAGCAAAGGTCTAGGCAGGGCCTGCAATCAAGCCTGCCAGACCTTTGCCAACAACGTCAGCACTCGACATCTTCCGTACTGCTTGCTGCGGCACGTGCCTGTGGCACATGCACTGCCAGCTCACGGCACATCCTGCCACCAAACCTCACATGTGCGGACCCGACCGTCGTCACTGCAAGGGGCAACAAAACATTAAGAGTGCTACACAACTGAATTATTAAACAAACCCCACCTGCTCCTCCCCGGCATAGCCCTCCTCCGCCTCAAAGTCCTCGCGGGCGTGGGCGCGCGCCTGGGGGAACAGCTCCTCTGCATCAAGGTTGCAGAATTATAAGGTGAGCAAACAGAGGGATTGTGAGCTGCGATTTGAGTGTGCCTGGGGGAGCAGCTCCTCAAAATTCATTGATAGGAGGAAGAACTCTTTGGCTTCTTCTTCTTGCGGATCCGTATGCCGTGCTCCAACTGCCGTCTTCTCTGTAATAGGCGCCAGCCAAACAACAAGCGGCCACAATGCGGCAGTTGCAAGCCACTCACCTCCGTGCTTGATGTCGCGAGGGTAGGGCGCGTGCAGGCCCTGCTCGCTGGGAGACTTTTGCACGCCGCCGGCGCCTGCTGAGGTGGGGTGCAGGGGAGGGCAGGGGAGGGCAGGAAGCACTGGTCAGCTTGGGCAAATGCAAGAGAGTCTGCAGACGAGTGCTGCCGCATTGCAAGCATGGCAGTTGCCACCTTATCCCAGTGCACTGCTGGCCCCGTTCCCTGCGCCAACCGACCACAAAAACCCTGCACGCACCTGCGCCCATCTCAGCGCCGATGGGAGCGCCCGGCCCAGCGGTCTGCAGCGGGGCGGCTGGAGAGGGCACAGTGCCAACAGGCGCCGCCATGCCGGGGGCGCCGACGGCGGCGGTGGGGGCCTGCAGGGCAAGGGATCGGCTAAGCAATCCACACTGAGCTTATCTGTATATCTGTACGTGCTCTGAAGCAGCTGTGCACAAGGCACAGGTGCGGCCGATATGGGCTTCTTGAATCGAGCAGCCATACGGCGGCAGGGCTCCGGGAAGCTAGCCAGGCGCAGGCAGCCCTTACCTGGCGGGGCGGGGTGCCGGGCTGGTAGGAAGCGTAGCCGCCAGCGGGGCCGGTTGTCTCCTGCGGGAGGGGAGCAGGGAACAAGGCGCCGCAGCCGCCAGGATTGAAGTCAAGTGAGACGTGTGTGCATCCACTGGGGGCGAGCTGCTCGCAAGGCTGGGGCCCGTGTGGCTCACACCGGGGCCGATAAACGTGGCCGTCAAGCATGCCTGCATCACCCAGGCATGCTCATGCAAACCAGGGCACAGTGTGCCAACTGAACTATACTAAAGACCCCCACAAATCACCTGCGCCAGGCGGGCCGACACGTCGGGCTTAGCGCCGGGGGCGGGCGGCGCGGCGGCGGCGCCCATGCCTCCCAGCATGCCGGTTTCGCTGCCTCCCTTGGCGTAGGTGCCATATGGTCCTGCAAAAAGTCGTAGGGTTGATATTAGGTACCTGTTAGGCATAGGTGAGCGAGAATCAGGGGCGGCGTGCGGGCGGCGGCTGCATGAGCGCTCGGGCGGCGGCGGCCCTTGGACGGCGGCAGCAGGAGCAGGCAGCGGACCGGGCAGCACTTGATCCATCACCCAGCCCGCACCTGTGGTCTCCTGGGTCAGGCGCTCGCCGCCAAAGCCGCCCGTCTGGGCAGCCAGGCCGGCGGCGGCCTCCTGACGAGCCTCCCTGGCCGCCTGGGCCAGCGCCTCACCCCGCTCCTGCAGCTGGCGGTTGGTGCCCGACATTGTTGGGGCTGAAGGTGGAGCTGGGGAGGGTGTGGGTGTTGTGTGGGTCGGGTTCTTGTGGTGCTGCTGCAGTCTGCCAGTTGAACCGAAAGCACTCAGCAGATCGCAAGTGTGAGGGCAGGCTAGCGGGAGGCAATGCCAAGCAGCCGGCGGCACGGCATGCACCGCCGCCAATGCGGGGAGATGCAGACAGCTTCAGCCCGGCTGCCGGCGCATCTGCCAGTGGCTGCATGGCCGCTATGAGTTTCATTCGCAAATTCACGAGTACTCTAGTCTGTTGCATCAAACCACAAGGTTTCTCAGGCGAGCCATGCATGTGCAGCTGACCTTGACAGCAGGAAGGTGGGCGGACACCCCAAGCTGCCGCTGCCTGGCAGCACGCACCCCTGCAATCACCCAGCTGCATCGATTTATGCATAGTTGACATTTCAATCAGCCGGAAGCAGGAGATTGGCAACGGAACAGTGGCAATGAGACCTATGTACCCAAAAGGCGTCGCAAGTTTCAACGGTGCTGAAAATCCAGGTTGGAGTCGAAGTGGGGATGTACAACAGCTCAGACAGTACCGACGAAAGACAGAAAACAGATGGTGGTTCACGAAAGAGAGGGCTGCTCAGAAGCCGCTATAAATGCGGCCCACGTGCGCCTCTGCCACGTCTCCCAGCAGATCGTACCACATACGGGTGCGGTTGCCGAAGAAGTCTGCCGCCAGCTCCAAGTCGGTCACCTGTGTGGGCAACAGGTTTGGAGCAGTTGCAAGGAGGCAAGTTAATCGGGGGCAGTTCTAGTTCAGATGGCAGACGGGTGCGGTTGCCGAAGAAGTCTGCCGCCAGCTCCGAGTCGGTGGCCTGCTGTGAAGGAGGTGAGGTTGGAACAAAAGGCTGCTGGATGGGCAAGGTTTTGATAGGCGAGTGCCATGCACAGCCGGCAAAGTGCGCCGACAAACCATGGCATGCCAGTCGGGACAGCTGGATCAAGCGAAGCATGGCTGATGACCTGAATTCCTTGCCAGCACTCCCGTGAACCCAAGGATGCACCTCACCTTTGTGGCCAGCGCCGCCAAGACACCTTCGTCATCAAACACGCCGATTGCTGAGAACACCTGGCGGCTCTCAGGCTCCCCACCCAGGGCATGCAGCCAGGCGCCTGAAAAGGAGCAGCGCAGAGGTGGGATGGTGAGCCGGACGAGTCCAGTTGCCCAGCTGGCTGGCAATCGCCTGCCGCAGATGGCAGCAGCAGCGCACACAGCAGGGGCGCTCCGCAGTGGCTTGCATGCCGGCATCCAGTGCTGAATCACAGCACCCAACAGCAGCGTGCGAAGCCCCCTCGAGAAGAAGTTCCATCACTCCAGCAAGCAGACCAATCATGTCTCAAAGGCTTGCCGTATTCAATGTTCAGCTTCTGCACTGTAGCGCCGGTGGGTACGGCCACCAGCACCTGCGCCCACTCCTCCTCGCTTGCCTCCTCCTTCACCTGCTTGATGGCGGCCTGTGGAAAGAAAGAAAGAATAAACAAAGGACGAGAGACAGAATGAGTGAGGAGGAAGTGCTGGTGGCCCACTCCTCCTCGCTCGCCTCCTCCTTCACTTTCTTGATGGCGGCCTGCACATAGAGAGCGAGAGAGAGAGTGGCGCCGCAGGCCACGTGTAGA
>VFQQ010000896.1_pt1 | contig 49438 bp, 91 predicted proteins | sample 3512341 | NCBI WGS metagenome assembly VFQQ01 (sample SAMN10412373, study PRJNA504923) | tailings metagenome | isolation source: Relicate 2 Philex TSF1 revegetated site | place: Philippines: Tuba, Benguet | collected 2017-08-29 | reverse complement strand
AGGCCCAAAAATGCGCGTGTGCCAGTAAACAAAGAGCGCACCTTGACGCAGGCCAGCGACTGCAGCACGCGCTTCAGGTCGTCCTCGGGGATGGCGGTGGCCGCGGCAATGTCCTCGTAGCTCAGCGACTCGGCGTCGTTGAACAGCATGAGCACCGCCATCTGCAGGTGAAAAGAGGGGCTGGCTTAGCTGGCAAGGTGAGGCGGGTGGGTGGGACGAAGCAGGACTGGTGCCTGATCAACAACCCCAAGCCCACCTAGGGTACTGGGTGCCGTGCTGTTTGCTCAGCTCGCGATTCAACAAGCACATGCTCCATGCCCGCCCGCCCCACCTGGTACGTGCTGCACTGGATCTCGTGCTTGCGGCTGCCGCCGCCAAACGTGGCCTTGAGATCCGCCGTGCCCAGCGCCGTCTGCCACGTCAGCCGCCGGCCTGCGGGGGCAAGAGAGGAAAGAGGGTCGGCAGTTGCATCGCATGGCAGCAGAAGCGGAGGAGGCCATCATCTTGTGCAGTTGGAATGGCACAGCAAACCTTGCCACATGGCATCGCTGTGCAACCCTAACGATTGCTGTGCAGCAGCATCCCAGCCAGGCAGAACCCAAACCCACCCGAGTTGGCGTGCAGGTAAGTAGGCAACAAGCGCCTGCGCTCCAGGCCCTTTCCAACCGATCCAGGAACCAGAAACACAAGTAAAAACCCCTAAACCCACCCGAGTTAGCGTGCAGGTAGTAGGCAACAAACTCCTGTGTGCTCTGCTCCAACTCGCGCGGCAGGTTGCAAGTGGCCGCCGCTGTCGTCTGCGGCCACATGCCGCTGGTCAGCACCTGCGCAGACGTGGCGGTGGGGTGGGATGGAGTGTGGTGTTTTGCCTCCCTGCTTGTGTGGACGCAAGACGCAGTGTCGGCGAGCCGGGTTGCCCGCTCGCTTGCCCGGAAGGCAGACGGATCGGGCTGATACTGCAATTGCAGATCCGGCCTAATACCTACAACTGCTTATCATTGCTCACCTGCACGCTCATGTCCACATCCAGCCGCTTGCCCTGCCGGTCCAGGTGCGCCTTGAAGTCCGCCATCTTCTCGCTGCAAATGGCCAAACAGACACAGAGAGAGGCATGCTTGCGGCTGAGCAAGTTTGCACTGCGGCGCGTTGCACTACAGCAGCTGCCTCCCATGCCCCTGCGCAACTCCACCCAATCACTGCACTTTCCCTACATTCACCCCAAAACTCACCGCGACAGCTTGATGTCCCCAAACATGGTTTCCAGCTTGGAGGTGAACTGGTAGCCGCACTCTGTTTTCAGCTTGGTAAGCAGCAGCTGCTCTGCAGGAGGCAAGGCGGCGCAGGGGGGGAAGGGCGCACGTGCAGCTCAGCAAGGCACGCCACGCTGCAGTGTGCAAGGCATGCCACGCTGCAGTGTGCAAATTGCACATGAAATGGCATGCACAGCAGGGCGTGGATACGGCCCCGTGCAGTGCACTGCGCCACACAGGCCCCTCCCCTCCCGTGGCTGCACATGTGCCTTAGAGCAGGCCACCCCTGCCAAGCCACACATACCCGCGTCCTCGCTGGACGAGCGGCCGTGCAGCAGGCGCTTGGCCAGGTGCTGCTTGTAGTACTTCTCAAATACGTCCTTCTCCTGCGGGGGTGGAACAAGGCAGGCAGTGGCAGTACAGACGTCATGTACAGCGCAGATGCCGCATGACAATGTCGCGCCTCTGCTTTGCAGTCCAGCACGGCCAGGCAGGACACAGAGCTCAGCAGAACGCACTGCCTTGGCCAGCAGTGTTCAGTGCCACACGGTTTCGCTTTGTAATGCCGCACCTGCACGTATCGGAAGAGCATAATGCCCTTGTCCAGCACCACCTCGATGTCGTCCTCCGACATGCCCTGCGTTTACACACAAAGGGTCACCTAGAGGTGAGATGGGGCATCAGATTGCTGGCGGTGCTGGCATGGCGCCGCCCGCATGCAGTCCCTGCCCCACAAAAGACACGTCCCATCTCTTCCCGACTTGCGTCACTGAAGCTGCTTGTTGTCGAATCGCACTTCCACCACCTGGCCCTCTCAACTCCACCCACCTTGAGCCCCTTGCGCAGCTTGTCGTCCATGAACAGCGAGATGTACTCAGGCGAGCGCGCGTTGAGGTTGAGGAAGTGCTCAAACGCCGAGTTGAGCGCCGCCACAAACTGCTTGTCGGTGGAGAAGGCGCGCGCGATTAGCTCGTCGTACTTCTCTTTTTCCTGCGGCAAGGAGGGCATGGGAACAGCGTGTTCATAAGTCGAGCGGTGCTGGCGGAGAGAAGGCGCAGGCGATTGTGCCCCTGTGTTGCTTTGTTCCCAGGTCAGGATGGCTGCCAGGAACACCTCCAATCGTGCTATGCAGGACGCACCTGCAGCAGCCGCTGCACCCACTCCACCGGCTCCTTCTGCCGCTCCGGGTCCATGACCAGACCCTTGCCCGTCTCCTTCAAGTGGTCGCCCATGGTCTGCGAACAAAAACGAACGCATGAGCGGGGTCAATTGCTTGCCAACAAGCGCAGGGCTGGCACATGCCATACAGTCTGTCTTTGTTGATTGAGTCTTCGCCCTCCGGTGTCAAACATACATTAGCCAGGCAGCAGCCAGGGCCCCCTCACCTTGCGCAGCAGCTCATGGCCGCCCTCCACGCGGCGGAACAGGCTGTACATGCGGTGCAGGTCCGCGTACTTGTCCTGTTGTGTAAGGGGTAGCAGAGGGGCACGAATTCAGTGGGCAGCGACCGACAGCAGACGTAACTTGCCCTGCTTTGCTTTGCCATAGGACGTGCATGCCTCGCCCTGGGCTGTGCGGCAGTAGTGATAGGGTTCGTACAAGGTCAGGTGCAGCCCCATATCAGCCGCACCTGCTGCAGCATGGGCACCATGCCCGAGTTCTCCATGTCCACCAGCGCCCGCATCTGCCGCGCCATCAGCTCCCCCTCAACCACCTGGAGGGAGAGCAGAACACAAAGCAAACGGCAGCCAGGATGAGAGGGGTGAGGCGACTGTGCATGGTCGCTGCTGCAGCTCGCACATTTGGACTGCGCCCACGCAGCCTGCCGTGCGCAGCCACAGCTTTCGCACATACGCGCTGTTTTATCATTGTTTTATTCTCAGCCGCACCTTGACCACCTTGGGCTCGGTGGAGGGGTCCAGGTAGGCGGCCACGCTGCAGCATGGGGCCATGCAGAATAAATGATCAGCCATTAACACCATTCAAGTGGCAAGTTGCACAAGTGTGAATGTGTTATCCACCATCCATCGCTTGCGCCATGCCAGCCTAGCCTTCCCTCTAACCTACCCTCACCGGTCCACCTCTGCCAGCCACCGCTCCGCGTGCTGCACCTCACCACCACTACTAGCAGTCACTAGAAATCGCCTACTCTTCCAAATGGGCTTCTTTCATTTCCCAGGCCTTTCTTCCCGCGCTCACCGGTCCACCTCCTCTGCAAGCCGCCGCTCCGCGTGCTGCAGGTACGTGGGGCAGTCGCAGCTGGCGATGAACTCGGCCGCCTCGGCCGCGTAAAACTCCGAGGTGCGCTCCAGGAAGGGCGCCTCAAAGTCGTCCAGGTAGACTGCGGCAGGAGAGCAAAGCAATTGTGGGCGGGTGAGAAAGTACCGGGTGCACGGCAAGCATTCTCATGCATTTCAGCAAGCCTCAACATTGGCGACATCAGGTCTTGCAAGTGCAGCACCCGTGCCCACACGCCACGTTGCAGCGATGCAAGGCAAAGCTGCAAAAAAATGAGCGCACCCTGCGGCCCCAGGTCCATGAGCATCATGGTCATGGACCGCACCAGCGTCTTGTCAACCAGCTCGCCGCTGCGCTCCTTCTGCGGCAGACAAGATATGTGTGCAAAGAACAGGGATGTGTTGGGCAAACGCAAGCGAGGCGACAGCAGCGCCTGTCAACCAGCTCGCCGCTGCGCTCCTTCTGCGGCATTAGAAGTAGGGTCGATGCAGCACGATTGTGTGTCCGTGCATGCAGCTCACTGTGCTGTATAGGTGGTCTGTCTACATGCCCTGGGTCCAACAGGCTGAGCCGTCTGCGCTGGGTCCTACAGCTGAGCCTTCTGCCCGCACCCCCCATGTGCCTGCACTGGCATGCCCCCGCCAAATAACCGCCATAAACCACGCTCAGCCAGCTACACTTACCTGCACCATGTCCAACACCATGCCCAGCATCCAGCCGCAGGAACCAACAGCAAAACAACCCAACACCAGAAAAGGGCAGCTTGCCTGCACCATGTCCAGCAGCATCTCCAGCAGGCGGCTGCGGATGCGGCGGTTGCGCACCACCACATCCCGCCACAGGTCCAGGCCCAGCTGGTGCACCGTGGTCTTGTTCTGCGCAGGTTCAGGGAAAGAGTGAGAGGGAAATGAGGAGAGTGCATGGGAGCAACAGGTCCGGGCCCAGCTGGTGCACCGTGGCTTGTGCTGCTTGGTGTTGGGACAGAGGGGCGGTGGGAGGAGGTCAGACAAGGCAGGGCACGGAGGGCCCAGCCACGCGGAGTGAGCACAGCCAGGCGGCAGACCAAGCATGGAGCAGCGGGCAGCATCCAACTTGCGCTCTGCTGCCGTTGTTCTTGCCTGCTGCTTCACATAGATGCGGTCCATGTACATGAGGATGTCTCGGATCATCTGCAGGGCCCAGAAGTGGGTCGGGCAAACAGGTCAGGTGACACACTAGGTAGCAGTCGGCGGCAGCTGCAGCAGGACTGTAAGGACCGGAGCTGTACATGCACCAGCTCTGTGTCCAGTCCCCACCGGCCGACACAGCAACCAGAACCCCAAACAAGCAGCCGCAGCCCCTCCCGCCCAGCACCCACGTGCACGCTCTTGTTGTGGCTGTCCCACTCCGCCTTGATGGCTCGCAGGAAGCCCTCGCCCTGTGCCGCCTCTATCCGGGCCGCCACCTGCGGGGAGGCGGCGGCACAGGTTGCTCAGGCAACCTTGGAGCGTCGCGCAACGCAAAGATGCCGCAGCAGTGAGCGCCGAGGCCGCAGCTGCCGCCACACATGCTGCAGCCCCATGGCGGTTCGACAGCAACGAGCAGCAGCCCAAGCAAGTGCCATCTCCGGCCGCCACCCCTGGTCGGCGCACTAGCCGGGCATGAGCTTGCGGCGCACCTTTTGCAGGTGCTGCGTCTCCGTCTCCACCAGCCCGCGGTACAGCCGCTCGCCGTGCTTGTTCACCACCATGTTGTATGCGTTGCTGCGGGGCAGGTGCGAGGTGCAGGCAGGGAGGACACGTTACACCAGCTGGGACGAAACAATGCAACGGGCTGGATGTCCAGCAGGGATCCGGGGTGCTGGATGCGCAGGCGCAGCCACAACCCCACATAACTGTGCGCTGCGCCAGCCGCACCGGTACAGCTCCTCAAAGCTGAGGCCGCTGGCATTGTGGTTGTTGATTTCGTGGATCGCGCTCTCCAGCAGCTGCCACGTGTTGTCTGCACGCAGTCAGCGACAGCCGGGCGGCGGCAGGGTTGAAATGGCTGCAACGGGCATGCTGTCGCATGAACCCACCGCTGCCGCAACACAGCCGCATGCCGAACCATGCATGTGTCTGCACACTCAAGCCCTGTCTGGCAGCGTTGCAGGCTGCATTATCCAGTGCAGGTGCTGCACGGGCGGTGCTAACCAAAGGTCCATGCGTCGCCCGGTCACGGTGCAGCAGCAGCAATGCAGCACGCCTGCGCACCCGCATAATTTGGGTCCAACTTCAGCGGGTGCTTGAACGGCTCAATCTTAAACTGCAGCAGCAGGGGTGCAGCGAGTGGGAGCAGGAACTGCCGGTCAAAACGCGGACGGCGGCGGCACAAGCGGCAGCGGCGCAATATGGCCGCACGGTGCGTGCCACGGCCAGCTAGGTGTTGCGATCGCATGGCAGGAGTGTGCACCGTCGTGTCATGCGGCGGCAGCGCCAGGCGGCGGTCAGGGAGAGCAGGGCTGGCGCGGCAGGGGCCAGTGCCGGCCAGGCGGCAGGCCAGGAGGCTCCTGACTGGCGCTCACCTTCTTGACCTTCGACATCGTGACCCTCGGAAGCGCGGCCGGCCTTCAGGGGCGCCTCCAGGCTCCGTCTCTTCGCCGGCCCGTTCCTGCTCGCTCTGTGCTGCTGCCAGACGCTCTCCTACATCCACGGGGTGTCGGGGCAGCACGCCCAGGCGGCCCAGAGGAAGGCGCGCAGCCGGGCAGGGGTTTGCGCTCCGCTTTGGCGCTCAGGGGCAGTAGCGAGCTGGACCAGGGGTGGTGTGCGGAAGGGCAGATGGCGACTAGGCACTGGGGCTGCCCAGGCAGAGGTGGAGGCCAGCGCTGTGCGGCACCACGCCGCTGCCGCCATGCGGGCAGGAGGACCTGCACCCGCGTTCCTTCCGTGCATCCCACGCACCCAGACAGCTCAGGGCTGCCCTACACCCTGTTTGTCAAGATCCGTGCCCACAGCATCTGGCCCTCCTCGCTTGCCCAAGTGTACGGCAGTTTGCATGTCTGCACCGGTGAATGTGACGCACCGTGCAGGGGTGGGGGCTCCCATGACGATGGGCGGTGGGACAGCGCCGGAGTTCAGGCTCAAACGAAGAGGGGAGCATAATGGGGAGGAGAAAAGAAGGGATCGAAAGACGGGGAAGGGCAGGGAGAGAGAAACGCACATTGCACGGAGACAAGGGGGGCACACAGCGGGCGGGGGGCCAATGCGGCCCCAACCAGCACCGCATCTCACACGCCACAAGCAGGCGCACGGGACTGAGACGGAAACGGCCGGCCAGAAGGGCTGGCCGGGGACTAAGATACACTATTCAGGAGGCGGGGCTCCGGAGGGGAGGGAAGTGGGCGGCGGGGTGCACCGGGCTGCAAACCGCCGCCCGCCATGCGGCAGCCGCCCGGGGAAGTAGGGTGCCGATGCCGCCGTTGCCTCAAGCTCTGCCCGCTCCTCAAAGCGTCGGGCAGCCTCTCTCCCCGCCTCACGCCTCGGCGCCGGTAAAGTCCACGGTGGCCGCCTTGGCCTCCTCCAGCTTGAGGCTCTTGGTGACCACGTCAAAGCACTCGATCTTGTCGCCCGCCTCCCAGTCCTTGAACCCCTCCACGGCGACGCCGCACTCGGTGCCCGCGGCCACCTCGCGCACATCGTCCTTGATGCGCCGCAGCGAGCCCAGCTTGCCCTGTAAAAGAGGGGCAGATAGGTGGGTGTGGGCGGGTGAGGATGGCTGTGTGGGGGGTAAGGCGAGTGGCGGGCGAAAGGATACTGCGGGTGCAGCAAAGCCAGCGAGGCCAAGTGGCGCTCAGGGCTGGGAGTTGAGCAGGTTGCTGTTAGGCCCGCCCTGCAGTGCAGGCATGCTCTTCCAAATCTCCCGTGCAAGCCCCAACAGCAAACCCTTGCCTTCGTAACCGACCCCGCTCTGCGCACCTCTGCGGTGACGCGCTTGCCGCGCTCTTTTACGCATCCAACCACTCATGCAAACCCCAACAGTGAAACCCAAACCAGGCTTTGCGCACCTCTGCAATCCCGCGCTTGCCACGCTCTGTTACGCATCCAACCACTCATGCAAACCCCAACAGTGAGACCCAAGCCAGGATCTGCGCACCTCTGCGATGACGCGCTTGCCGCGCTTGACGACCGCGATGGCGTCCTTGCGGAGGTAGCCGTCGGTGACCAGGCAGCCCGCCACCTTGCGGTTGCCGCTGCCAAACACGGCCTTGACCTCGGCCGTGCCCACGGACACGCGCTCCTCCACTGCACAAAAAGCAGGATGCAAGGAGATGCAATAATTGAGGCAGGCATGGAGCGGGTTGGGCAGGCCAGGCAGCAGGGAAATGCACTGCCATGCTGGCTGTGCAGGATGCCGTGCGCAAGGGGCCAGTGGGAAGGATGCGGCGCTGCTCCACAGCACATGACATGCTGGACATGACATGCTGGCCACGCACAGCAGGCACAGCAGGCACAGCAGCCTCAAGCAACCCTGCCCACGCACCGCTCTTCAGCCGGCCCTCCATCGCCGCACGGACGTCATCGATGAGGTCGTAAATGATGGAGTAGGTGCGCAGCTCAACACCCGCCCGCTTGGCGGCCGCCTGTGGGGAGGGGGAGGGGGGGTGGAGCAGTAGCGGGGTGAGAGTTGGTGGGTGCATGGGTGGGGCGGTGATCGGAAAGAGAGGATGGCCCAGCGTGATTCAAGGCGAGCCTTGCACCGCCCTTGCACAACCCTTGGCCAGCCCCCGCACAGCACTTGCATGCACAGGGGACAGCAAGCTGCACGGTGAGCACCCACCTGCACCGCATCCGAGGTGGTGACGTTGAAGCCCAGGACCATGCCGCTGCTGGCTGCCGCCAGGTCGATGTCGCTGGTGGTGATCTCTCCGGGCGCCGCCAGCAGGTACCGCAGCAGGACCGCGTCCTGCGGCAGCGCGCCCAGCGCGGAGCGTACCGCCTCCACCGACCCAGAGGCGTCGGCCTTGAGGATGAGGGACAGCCGCTGCTGCACCTGCTGGTCGCTGTCCTCATCGATGGAGGCCAGGGAGGAGAGGGTGACGCGGTTGCCGCCGCCGCTCATCTCAGCCAGCCGTTCCAGCCGCCGCGCCGCCTCAATCGCCTCGGCTGCGGGGCGGAGTGAGGGTGGAGGGTGGGGGTGGCGGTGTGGTGGGGTGCATTTCGGGCGGGTGGGGGTAGGGATGCGGGCCGCCCTTGAGAGTGGTGTGCTGAGCGGCCGGGCGGCTGGCAAGGCAGGGTGCTCGTAACTAAACAAGGTGCACACAACCGTACAGGCGGTGCACACAGGCACACAGGCGCCAGCGCACCTGCCACGCGCGCGTCGGCCTCTGTCTCATAGACCGTGAACTCGTCGCCCGCCTGCGGCACGTTGTTCAGGCCCAGCATCTGCGGCGGATAGGAGACAATGAGTGGGAAGAGGATCAGCGCAAGAGAGGAGGTCAGATTGGCAAGGCAGATGTGGGCCATCTGTGACGAAAAAATGGAGGGGCACATGTGGCAGAGCTTTTGGCCTGCTGCAGATGCCTCCAAACAGGCATGCAGAGACAGTGCTGGTCTGGACTGGGCAACAGTTGCTGCTCTCGGCCCGATACAGTGCCGCCCTGTGCCGCCCTACAACGCCGCCCCCCATCTTCACTCGCCTGCACAGCCAGGCTGGGTCCCGCCTCGCTCACGTCGCCCTGGGGGTTGCGCATCGACCGCACCTGCATACACCAAGGGAGAACAGGGCGGAGAAGCGGCGTTGAGACGCAGCATGTGCAGTTTCTAAGGGGGTGGCTCTAGACTGAGAGCAACTGCATGATGCAGAGAGCACACGTGCAAGCTGCTCCATCTGAGCGTGCCACCCCACGGTGGCAAAACCCTGCCACCCATTGCCCTGCCCTCCCCACGCGCACCCGGCCGTAGGCAGAGCCCGCCTGCACCGCATCGCCGATGCGCAGCGTGCCGGCCTGCACCAGCAGGCTGCAGACGGCGCCTGCCTTGCGGTCAAGGCTCGCCTCCTGCAGGTTTGTGAGGGAACGGCGCAACAAGCAACGTTGGTATGCGGCAGACCAGCCAGACGGGAGTGCCCCATGCAAAGCGGCCAGACGGCCGTGACCCATGCCCTCTGCCGCCAACTCCCGTAAACGCAGCGCTCTTCAATACTGCTGACCAACGCACCAGCACAGTGCCGCGCGCCGCCCGGGCGGGGTTGGCCTGCAGCTCCTCCAGCTCGGCCACCAGCAGCACCTGCATGGATGATTGCGAAATTGCAATCCGTAATGTCAGGGGGCAGGCGCCATTGCGGTACAGGGTGGAGCTGCAAGTTGTTGTCAAGCAGCCCAGCACAGCGACTGGGTGCGTTTCAGCAGTAGCAGCAGCAGCAGCAACAGAGCAGAAACAATGGTGTGATGAGCAGCGCACCGTCTCCAGCAGGCCATCCACGCCCTGGCCCTTCTTAGCAGAGATGGGCACCATTGGCGTCTTGCCGCCCCACTCCTCTGCAGGCAGCAGGTAAAGGCAGGTGTGGAGTTAGGCAACCAGGAGAAACAGCAGCAGGGAGGGCAGGGCAAGTGGCTGGCCAGCAGAGCGGCCGCTGGCGCAGCCGTAGCAAGCCATGGCCCCGCTTGCCCTGCCATACCAAGCGCAACCCAGCTGCACTCCAAACCAGCCCAGAAGGCCTGCTGACAAACCCACCAGGGATGAGGTTGTGCTCCGTCAGCTCCTGCTTCACGCGCTCCGGGTTGGCGCCCTCCTTGTCAATCTGCAAGTGTTGGTAAGCAAAGAAGAGATGAGAGCTTCCGGCGCTGCAAACAAAAATGAGCATTACACGGTCAACGCTTCCGCACGCGCAGGCCACTCCACCTACCTTGTTGATTGCCACCACGATGGGCACGCCCGCCGCGTTGGCGTGGCTGATCGCCTCAATCGTCTGCGGCCGCACGCCATCGTCCGCCGCCACAATGATGATGGCGATGTCGGTGACCTTGGCGCCGCGGGCACGCATGGCGGAGAACGCCTGGGTGCACAGGGGATGGATGGGAGTTGAGTGGAGGTGAGTGGGGGCAAAGAAAAGGGAGCAATGTCGGTGACCTTGGCGCCGCGAGCGCGCATGGCCGAAAATGCCTGCAAAGAGCAAGGGGGCGGGGGCATGGTTGATGGTTTGAAGGGCAGCGGCAGCGGTGGGGCGGAAACAACGCCGGGTGAAGCCATTATCCGAGCAGGAACAAATTCAATACACCTCTCCAGTACACATGAGTGTGCAGCCCTGCCAAGATTGCAACACCCCAGTATCACAAGCACACCTCGTGGCCGGGCGTGTCCAGGAACGTGACCTGCTTGTTCTCTCCAAGATAGTCCACGTCGCAGGTGTAGGCGCCAATGGCCTGAAGGAGAGGACCGCAGGAAGCAGGGCGGGGCAGGAGGTCAGGGGAGGCAAGGTGCACACACTGCAGGCGAGGGTCCCTGCATGAGACCCAAAGCAAGCAACGCAGCATGCAGGCCACCATCTGGCCGCAGCGCTCTGGGAAGCAGCAGCATCCCCGCCCAGCGGGAGCTGAAGGCAGCAGGCATGAGAGGCATCGGGCGCAGCAAGAGCGCACCTGGGTGATGCCGCCCGCCTCGCCCGCCGCCACCTTGCTCTTGCGGATGAAGTCCAGCAGCGAGGTCTGCACAAGCGAAGGCAGGATCGAAATCGAAGTTGGAGGGTGGCACCACGGGGATCAAACGCCGGGTGGGAGCATGATGAGAGCCCATTCGCAACCCAACAGCCGAGCAGCAGAGGTGGCTGCGGCAACCAACATCCTTCCGTGACCATCACCGCAGCTCAGCGCATCCAGCAGCAGCAGTACAGCCTGCACAGCATGCGCAGCGCACCTTGCCATGGTCGACGTGGCCCAGAACCCATCAAAACAGCATGCACAGCAGCATACAACAGCACGCCCAGCATGCACAGCGTGCGCAGCAGGCCCAGCGCACCTTGCCGTGGTCCACATGCCCCATGACCGTCACCACGGGCGGCCGCGCCACCAAATGCTCCAGGTCCTCCTCATCAATCCACTCTGCAGCAAGTGATACACACAACAGTGTGATGCATCTGGCATCCAGATGGGTTTGATGGCTGCAGCAACTGGCGAGGCGTGCGCAACCCAGTGCTGCCCGCCGCCCGCAGCAAGCCGCCCAGTAAATGTGGCCAGCAGCAAGCACGTGACCAGCCGCCGACCCCCCTGACACAGCCTGCGACGGAAGTAGCAGCGCTGCAACTGTGAGCAGCGGCCACTGACCTCCCTTCTTGGCTCCATCCTCGGGCCGAGACTCGTCCCGGTCGAGCACATCCACGCCATAACCCTGCAACCAAGGATCAAGTTGGTAATAAGCATTGATGGAGGAAGTCTGGTGAAGGAAAGCGGGCATGGCGTAGCCCTGCAACAATCACCGCAATTCGCAGCAGCACTCAGAGCACCAGCCAGCCACACAGAGCAGCAGCAACGAGAAGGCTGTAGGCCAGCAGCCAACCAGAAGCAGCTGTTGCAGCAACCGGAAGCAAGTGCCGGTGGGCACAGCGCATTGTGCACCACGCCACGGCATACCAGCAGCAGCTGCTGCAGCTACTGACACCACCAGACTGACCTGGCCCACCGCCTTGACTGTGTCGGGGTCCAGCGTGGAGTTCATCTGCACCATGATGCCCTTCATGAACAGGAACTTGACAATCTCGGTGGGCTGCACCGCCAGCATGGCCGCCAGGTCCTGCACGGTCAGGCCCTCGGCGCCGACCTCGAAAATGTCCTCGCGAATGGCCTGCGCCAAGGAAGAAATCGGGCAGGGTGGGGTGTCTTGGTGGCAGGGCCATGCCGCGCGGCAGGGCTGGCTGCCAGGATGACACGAGGTATGCAGTGGCCTTGGCACACCCATGCAAAGCCCTGCACCGTCTTAAAACTACTCTCCTGCAATCAGTCCTGCATGCACTGCCAAGGCTCATTCTGCCATGCAGCAGCACAGCCCCATGCTAGCACCACGGCAGTTCATTCCCGCCAATACAGCAGGGCCTGCCACCACAAGTGCCACAACCAACCGTGCCATTGTCAGTACAGCTGCCTAGTTTGTCAAACCAACCTTCCTTCCAGCACACCCCTCTAAATATGTTTACCAAGGGCACCAGCTCGTACCTTGTTGGCCTCGCGCTCCTCAGCGCGCTCCTCGCGGCGCGACTGCCGCGCCTTGCGCCGCCCCTCGATGTTGATCTTCTGGTTCTGCTTCTTCTCCCGAGGGTCGCTCCACTTGCCGCCGCCGCCACGGCCGCCGCGGTCGCTGCCACGCTCGCCGCCGCCACGGCCGCCGCCGCCGCCGCGGCCGCCGCCGCCGCCGCCAAATCGGCCGCCGCCGGGGCTGGCGCTGCCTGGCGCCGCGCTGCCGCCGCCGCTGCCAAACCTGTTGCCGGCCGGCGCAAAGCTGCTGCCACCCCCGTTACCGCCGCCGCTAGAGAAGCGCCCTGTTCGGTCGGGCTTGGATGCGAGCTCAAGTCCACCACCGCCGCCGCTCCCGTTGCCCTGCTGCCGTGCCTGCCAGGCATCCTGCCGCGCCTGCTTGGCCTCTGCACGCAGTGCCGCCTGCTCCGAAAAGTATTTCTCCTTAGAGGCGCGTGTGCGCGCGCTGGGCGGCACCCGCCAGATGGGCGGGTACCGCTTGGGCGGTTTCAGCAGCTCTAGCGTGGGCGGGGGCTGCGACGCGGGGCGGGCAGGGCAGGGAGGGCACGGAGGGCAGCAGGGCATTGGTTGGACGCCAGCCATGTGTGAAATGCACCAGAACATGTACCCTCCCAACATAAAGGGCAGGGATGTCGTGCACAGCAAGTTTGCAAGGCGATTGCGGCAGTGCAAGCGGTGGGCGGCGGCAGCGGCGGCGCCGGCGGCGGGCTGGCACCAATTGCAGCCACAGCCCCGGTTGGCAGGGCCCTCACCTTGGTGGCGGGGACCTCAGCATCGGCCGGCTCCGCCTCAGCCACCACCGAGCGCACTTGCAGCGAGCGGGGGGCGGGGGGGCGCGCTTGGCGGGGCTGCAGCGCCGCCAGGCTGCTGCCACATTGCCCCAGGGCGGTGCCCAGGAACGACATGGCGTCTAGGGCTCTGCTGTAGCGGCCTCAGTCGTGCACCATAAATCGGCGAGTCGCTGGGCGGGGGCTTGCTTGTTCAGCGTGTTGAGCACCACAATCCCAGCCCATGCATGTGGGCGCCCATCCCGTAGACCGTTTTCCACCGCCAGCTCAGCGCGAGCCACATCGCCAAGCAGCAGTGCCCGCTGGTCGCCCCGACCGCACCAGCGACACTGGCATTGCTGTCGGTTTTGCTATCGTTGCCCGATTGGCGCCGCGAGCCTACCCACGCACGCGCGCCTTCCCTGCCGTCCCGCCTGGCCAGCGGCAGCTCCCATCGCCGCTGCAGCAGTGTCCGCAGTAGCTTCGAAGTTGGTCTGAGGGCCGTCCCGGCAGCCAGGTCCCCGAAGCCAGCAGCAGCAGAGCAGCATGGCCGCTCCCGCCTCCCTGAGGGCCTTCACCGGCTTTAGGACGCAGGGTGCGCTATGAGAGGCTATTTGCGCTGCTGTGAGACGCCCCCTGCCGCTGCCAGGGCTGGGCCCACCGCCGCTGCCGCTGCCGCCGCCCACCTGCGCCGCTCACGTCCTTTGATCCGCCGCTGCCGCTGCTGTGCAGACAGCATGCCTGTGCGGCCGCAGACGACGCACTCGGCGGGCTTCTGGCAGGCATCGCAGCGAGCGGTCGCCAATGCCAGGTGCGGCGCAGCGGGCGGCGATGTCAGCTGTAGCACTCCCTAGTGCCGGGCCTGCAGTGCAGCTTCCAGCTTCAGTGGTGGTGCTAATTCAGCCAGAGGGACGACATGCTAACCGTTACTTGGAGGGTTTTTACTGCGCTGCAGCTGCGTCTGATTTCGTCTTCCCACTCGGCCCCGCTGCCCGCAGGTCGGCAGCAGCAGCGGCGCCGCGGCGGCAGGTCACGCGCATGATGCCTATTGGCGTGCCGCGCGTGCCCTACCGCACACCAAAGGCAAGGCTGAGCTGGGCATAACGCTGGGGCTTGTGCTGCGGTTGCGGCTGCCAGGGACAGACTGCGGCAGCTGATGGAGCCAGGGTTGAGCAGCAGCTGGGGCTGGCCGCAGCTTGTCGGCAGCACCAGCAGGCAACGGCCGCGGGCGTGCGACGTGGCTGTGGTGCAGCAGATCACATGTTTGATTGTTGGCATTTGCAGCCATCACGAGCGCAATGGGATTCACATTGTTGCGCTGGCGGGTGTCTTCCTCTGCCCCAGATGCCCGGCCAGCTTGCGTCCCGTTCTCTTATCTGCAGCTGGCTGTTGTCTTCTCACGGCTGCCTTGCAGGAGGGGTCGTGGCAGTGGGTGGACATCTGGAATTGCCTGTACCGCGAGCGCATCATCTTCCTGTCCAAGCCCGTGGATGAGGAGCTGGGCAACCAGGTGCGGTTTTAAGAAATCACAAACTTGCCATGTGATACTTGCAGCTCGGCGGCTCTGAACGCAGCGTTCACGGCGCCCCATGCTGACAATCGCCCTCTGCACCAGCACTCGCACCGCACTGTCGCTGCCCCGCAGCTGGTTAGCCGCCTAAACTGCAGTCGAGCCAAATGCCTGTTACTGCCATTGCCCTCCCGCAGCTGGTGGCCACCATGCTGTACCTGGACAGCGAGAACAAGAAGGACTTGAACCTGTACATCAACTGCTCCGGGGGAGAGGTGCGCTCTAGAATGCACCTGTGCGGTATGAAATGCACTTGTGCCGTAGTGGGGAAGTGCCGCACCGGCGCCTGGTGGCGCTCTGCGCTTGGCAACGATCAGCCAAGCTGCCTTTTCCCTTGCAAGCACGTTCCCCCGGCTGGCGACCTGCGATGCCATCGCATCTCAAAGCCACCCGTCCGCCTGTTCGTCTGTTGCCCCATGCAGGTGGTGCCCTGCTTGGCCATCCACGATACCATGAAGCACATCAAAAGCGACGTGGGCACTGTGGGCTTTGGCGGCTGCATGGGCATGAGCGGATTCCTGCTCGCGGTCGGCAAGAAGGTGGGCAGCCCGGCATTTTTTCCATGCAACTGCTACGATTTCCAGTCTGGGCTGTCCGTAGCTGCACGTGCCCTGAGGGTGTTGCACCCAGCGCCACAGCGTGGTCAGCTAGCTTGCAAGTGTCCGCGCAGCTGTTGATTGTTTATCACCCACCACCCTTTCTATTTCCCATTGATGCAGGGCAAGCGGTACGCGCTGCAAAACACGCGCATCATGGTGCACCACCCCAGCGGCGCGGCACGCGGCCAGGTATGCTACGTCAGGGTTTCGTGGCAAGCGCTTGCTTTTACGGCAGCTGGCTCCTTGTTCTGACCAAGGATGAGTTGCTGTGTTGCACCCCTGTTGCCTGCTGCCCATGGTCACCCTCAATCTTACAATACAGGCATCTGACATCAACCGGGAGGCCAAGCAGCTGCTTCTTTGATGGATTCTGGAACTCCCCATCTGACTGGTTTGCTCCCCTACTTGTTTGCAGGCGTCGGACATCAACCGTGAGGCCAAGGAGCTGCTGCGCATCCGCGACTACATGGACAACATCCTGGCGCAGGCCACGGGGCAGCCGTTCGACAAGGCGCGTACCCTTATGGAGGGCGCTTGATGTGCTGCAGTTGCACGACATTATCCTGACGCAGGCTGCTGGGCAGCTGCTCCGCCAAAGCTGTGTTTGCGCCTCACCACACTGTTTGCATTTGCCCTCGCTGCACTTGCGCAGGTGGCGCGCGACTTCAGCCGCAACAAGTACTTTGACACGTCGGAGGCGCAGGAGTATGGGCTCATCGACCAGGCAAGCAGCTGGGTTGTAATGGGTATAGCGCATCTGTGCGATGGGCACATGGGCTCATCGGCCGTGCAAGTGCCCAGCAGGCCGTTTTCAGCACGCCCAATCAGCCACCCCGTGTCAGTTGCATGCCTCTCCCCTGACACGCCCCCCCTCCCCGCTCTGCTAATAACACCGCAGGTTGTGCGGCCGCGGCGCAGCGCCATGCTGGGTGTGTGAGCGGCTCGGCAGCGTTAGCGGCCCATTGCCGCCCCGCCCGCAGCACGCAGCAGCAGCGCCCGCAGCAGCAGCAGCAGCAGCAGCCTGTACCATACTTATCTTGTCCCTCCCAGCATGCACACCCCACACCCTTCTCTCATCCCTCGGTCACATACTGTAGCACCGCTAGATTGTGGGCAGAGGGATAGTTGTGTGGCGGCGGCCGAGCGGCAGCTCCCCGGTCCAAGATCATCTGAAGCAGCTTTGCTTTCCTCTCGACCCACTTGCTTGCACCGCAATTGTCCCACAAGAGAGTCGATCGTTTCGCAGCAACGCAGCAAGCAGAAGAAAGCACGCCGGCTGCAAACCGAGCCTGCAGGTGGTCTCAAGCGTAAGCAGCCTCCTCAGCATGACGATTAATGATCGATGTCGTTGCGGAGCGCCCATCCGCCTCCACAGCCGCCCACCGTCGCCGTCGGCGCCGCACGCCCCGCCGGCTACCGCTGTAGCTCCCGCCCCCTTGCCCTCTGACTTTTGCTCGGTTCAAACCCGTCCTGAACAGTTGCAGGAAATGGTGTCAGCGCGTGGCGTTGCATACTTTGCGCTGCTGGTCAGCCTGGCATCCGCAGTTGTGTGCGTCGTGGGGCTGGCCGGCCTGCAGGTAAGCGGGAAGGGGAAGGGGGAAGCGGGAAGGGGAAGGGAAGAAATGGGGAAGGAGACGCCACCTGACTTCTGGCTGATTGGCACAGGATGCTGCCAACTGCACTCCAGCGGCCTGTCAGCAGCTCCCCCGCTACCCACCAAACAGTGCTGCGCCCTGACCTGTCCTGTTCCCCCTGCTCCTGGCGCCCCGATAATTGCAGAGCGTGTGCCAGGATGACATCGACTCTCTGGTGCAGAGCCTGTCGCAGCGCACGGCTGCTGTGGAGGCGGCGGTGGCAGCGGCGGACAACAGCACGGTCGCGCTGTTCAACGCCACGCAGCCGCCGTTCCGCAACTTTGCGTCCACCCTGGCACAGAGCAGCAGCTTCATGACTTGTGCAAAGCGATACAGCCTTTCTTGGTGGGCATGGGTGCTGCAAGTGGTCTCACTCATCGCCACCCCAATCGCCCTCACCGGCGGCCGGCTGCCAGCCATGGGCCTGCCGCTCCTGCTGGCCACCACAGCGCTGCTGGTCATGCAAACCGAGGTGTGCACACGCTCGATGGGCCTCCGCTCCTACAGCCCCGCCGGCCAGGTGAGCAGGCATGACTGCCAGTTGCTGAGGCCTTTGTATTGACTACTGGCACTGCAGTGCCGATGCGAGTTGCTGAGGCCTGTGCATTGAGTAGGGCAGCTACTGTTGGGTTGCTGTGACAAGCTGCCCCTGCGGGCTTCCTGCTGCTGCCACAACTGGTTGCAACCTTCCCACACCACCCCCTGCTGCAGAGCGGCTGGGCAAGCACAGTGCTGGCGGGCTTCATCATGGCGGCAGCCTCCAGCTGGCTGCTCATCCTCAGCCTGCCGCAGCAGCTGCGTGCGGAGGAGCGGCGTCGGGAGCAGCTTGGGGCACTTGCCAAGGAAATCCAGCTGTGAGGCGGGCTTCGCATGAGCGCCCTGATGAGGGCCTATTGGTCTCTGTACAGTACATCTGTGTGCCATTCATCGCGTGTACACTGTGCCTTTTCTCGACCTGTGCACTCAACAAGCCATCAACTAGCAAACCATGCAGTGGCCAACCCCAGGGGACTGTAAAGCCGGCCAGCGCCCCATGACTGCAGTATCCGCCAGGACACTGAACTGCGTACCACACTTCACAATGTCCTGGCTATCATAATTCACCTAACAAAACTATCGAACAAGCAGCAGGTCTTTCCCCTGGTCTAATCACAGTGCCGGGCTCCCGCGCCGCTGTGCTGTGCCGCCGCCTCCCCGCCCAGGCGAGGCGGTGGCCGGTCGCCCCGCCTTGATGCGCCCCCCAGGCGAGTGCGGCAGCGCCGGCAGGGAGGACTTGGCTGGAAGCGGCTCACCGGCAGCGGCGCCAGTGCCAGCAGCAGCAGCAGGCTCTTCTCGGATGCCAGCCTCACTGAACTCAGATGTGCCCCTGAGCTGCTCCAGCGGCAGGCTGCCCTTGCTGCCGAGCAGCGGCGCTGGCTCATCATCCACTGCTGCCGGCATGGCACCCTGCAGGCGAGCGGTGCCCCCTACGCTCAGCGCAGGCGGCGCCAGCAGGGCACCACCATCCTGCATGCTGCTGCCTGTGGCCAGCCGAGTGCGGGCAGGAGACGAGGCCTCTTCCGCCTGGCTGGCGCCTGCGCTGCCGCTCGAGGCGTGCCCACGGGACATGCGGTTGATCCAGCTGCAGGCAAAACGGGAAATGTGTGTGGGCAGTCTGAGATTTCAGGCCGGCGTTGCATGGCACACAAACGCAAGCGCAGCTGCTCCAAATGCAAGAAGTAGCAGGGCATGCCATGAATACCTGCTGCTGCACAACGGTTCATCTCATAACTGCCCCGGCAGCTGCACACCTGGCGGGGGATCCCAGGCGGGAGGCGGCGCCAGTGGAGGGCCGGCTGCCGCGCGGCGACGGCGGCTGCACAGCTGGCACCTGCACAGCTGGCACGTCTGCTGCAGGGCCGCTGGCAACCGACAGGCGCGAGGGCGAGGGCTCCCCTCCTGCCAGCCCTCCTGCCAGACCTGCTGCCGCTGGCTCCAGCCCCGATGCAACAGCAGCTGTCCAGGGTTGGGCTGCGTTGCGTGCTGGCGAGGCAACCGGCAGCTGAGTGTAGCGCAGATCAGCGGTGTGCGCCTGCCCTGCACTGCCGCTAGCGCCGCCGTTCCCGGGCGCCACAGCAAACGCAAAGGGCTGCAGCGCCGTGTCGCAGCTGAGGCAGCGGAAGCGCATGCCCGCAGCTGCAAGCAGGCAGGGATGGAGCACACATGTGGCGGCAGTCGGTGACCGCAAGCTGTGGTAGGAAAAAGCGAGTACGCGACGGCAACCGTCTTTGAAAAGCAGAGCAGATCTCGGCAGGAGAAGGCATCCCCTGCCCGAAAGCAACCCTCACCTGGGCAGTTGGGGTCGGCGGCTGGGGCAGCTGCAGGCGGGGGTGCCATCGCCACCTTGTGGGACCGCAGCATGCGCTCCACATCCTCGCGAGACACCTTGCTGTTGACCTGTCACAAGTTGACAGGGTGGCAGCAGAGCATGCATGATGAGGTGGCAGGCTGCTGAATGTATCATCAAAGCAATCACAGAGGTCCTTGAAAGCCTTGCAGCTCTGAGCACATACAACTTGTTGAACCAGCAACAAAATCGCCAGTGTACGAACTTGTCTCACCTTGACCGACAGCGCCTGCACGTCCTGCTTGGTGGCCAACCGCTCCGATAGGCGGCGCCCAATCTCGCTGGCCGCTCCCCCCACTGCCTCGCTGACCTGGCGGAGGGAAGGCAACAGGCATATGGGGTTTGAATAAGGTGGGGTGCCCTGGAGCATTGCTTCCCGCAGCACCATGGCATGCTGCAGGAACGGCCGTGTCAGGAGTCTTTGCATCCAACGCCGCCCTCATCATCCTGCACCTGCTGCGCACCTGCCCGGGCACAGCCTGGCGGATGCCGGCCCCCAGCGCCTCCGTTTGGGCCTGCAGTTTCTGCTGCTGCACCAGCAGGTGGCTCTGCAGAGGTGGTGGGTTGGGGAGGGCACACACCAGTGTGTGCTGATGAGCGTGCCAGTGATGTGCGATGTCACGGTGTGCATCGTGTGGTGCCATGCAGGTGATGGCAGGCAGCGCACGAGCGGCAGGGAGTGCAGTTCACGCCTGCACTGCATTTGCTACTCGACAGCCCGCCTCGGGACATGCCACGACATGCCAGGCAGTGCCTGCCGTTTGACACAACATGTGCACCTGCGCCCACCTGCAGCGCCGCCAAGGTGTCCGCTGAGCTGCCGCTGGACGAGGCGCGCACCAGGCGGGCCGCAGAGCTGCTCAGCTCCTGCGCTTCCTCCAGCGCGCTGATGCGGCGGGTGCTGGCCGCCACCTGCTCGTCAATGGCCGCCACCCGCTCGTCGATGGTGGCCACCCGCTCGTCGAGCACCTGGGCAAGTGCCGAAGGCATGGCGGGAAGTTTGGAAGGCAGGGTGTGTGAGGCACGTCCATCAGCTGTGGCCACAAGGAGAGGCGTTCCCCTAATCTCCCAGACTCTGAGTTGTGTGTGAGCGTGGGAAAGCAGCTGCAGCTGGACCGGCCACAAGATGGAAGACAGAACACGGCTAACCGCCTCCAGGATCGCTCAGGTCTGCATGCTTGCTGCTTGCTGCATGCTGCTGCTGACCCTGTCAAAGACAGTCGAGCTCAGCTGCTGCAGGCCTCACCTTGATCTCTGCCACCGGTGTGCCAGGCACCTGGCCATGTGCAGCCGCCGCCGCGGCTTCTGAAGCGGCAGCCGCTGCCACCAAAGCAGCTGCTGCAGCTTCTTCCACTGCATCGATGCGCTCGCCGCAGCGCTCCAGGCCGGCAGTGGAGGAGCTGCGCAGGGCCTGTAGCTCCTCTTGCAGCGAAGCCACCTCGCTGAGGGGCAGAGAGAGAGGTGTGGGCCAGAAACAAAAATGGGAAGTGGGTTGAGGGAACGAGCACTGCTGAGCTGCTGGGCAGAGGCAGCCGCTGGGAAAATTGACGGCTGCCGTTGGTGAGCAGCAGCTGCATCCATGCACCCGCATCGCCGCTCCACAGCTGCTCACCCCTTGAGCCGCTCCTGCTCCGTGACCGCCTCCGCCAGCGAAGCTTGCAGCTTCCACCTGCAGGCGTGAAAAGGGAAGGCACCTCACCGCCATGAGCAAAGGGATTTGTTGTGGCAACCCAGCAGGCGGCAGGCGCTGCGGCAGGGCATAGCCCAGTTGGCGGATACGCCATGTGCGGATGTTGCGGGATGACGGCAGCCTCTGCAGTGCAACCTCAGCCGCCCCCGCCCCTGCAGCCTCACAGCAGGCCGCTGGGCTTGAGCGAGGGGCGTTTGCGCAGCAGGTTGACTACCTCCAGCAGGCGGGCGCCGGCGGCTGCAAAGGGAAGGTTGCACCAAACACTGAGCAGTCGAGGCATCCACAGCCAGCAATGAAGTAGCAGCTGCTCATGTTGCCGAGGGCCTAGACACATCGCCCCCCTGCTCACCTGACTTGGGCCGTGCACCTTCGCTGCCATGAGCAGGTGGCTCTGCGCCGGCTGGCTCCACAGCAGCGGCATCCAGCTGGGCGGCTGGCGCTGGTGCAGGCTCTGCTACAGCATCTGTGGCAGCAGCCTGCTGCCCTGCCGCTGGAGCACTGGAGCTGGCGGGCCGTGCAGCAGCTGCTGCAGCGCTGCTGGCGGCTAGCTGTGCTGTGCCGGCGAAGTCTGCTGCCGCCTTGCCTGGCGTGGCCTTGCCTGCAGCCTTGCCTGCCTGCATGGCGGCAAACAGCGCGGCTGGCGATGGCACTTGGATGGCAGGCGAGCGCGTGGCAGCTGCCGACGTGGCGGCTGCAGCACCGGCAGATGGTTGGGCACTGGAGGAGCCGGTGTGGTGGCTGGTGGGGCCTGCCAGCAGCGGCGTGGGTGGGGTGTGGGTGCCACCTGCCACTGCTGCTGTTGGCTGGATTTCTGCCGAAACGGCCCACCCCCCGGCTGCCTCTCCTGCCACCTCGGGCTCGCCATCCATGCCGTCTGCAGGAAGGAGCCCTCCATCAGCGGTGGCAGCTGAAGTCCTGCTACTGGGCCCGCCGCTCCTGCTATGGGGTGCAGCGCGAACAGAGGTCTGTGCTGCCGCCGCACGGCTGGCCTGGCCAGAAGTCTGCGAGGCGGGGGAAGGCCCTTGATCCTGCTTGGCAGCTGCTGTCGCATCTGTTGCTGCTGGGGTGCTAGCTGCCGCGGCGAGGACTGCCCTGCTGGCCATGCTGCCGCTCCTGCTAGGCTGCTGGCTGCGCTCGCCATCCGCAGCTGTCACAGGCTCGCAGGCGGCCGCTGCATTCTCGCAAGTGGCTGCTGCCGCTGCATCACCACCCAGCATGCCGCTGCCTGCCTCTACTGGAGCACCGCTGGTGTCGCCGCATGTGCCAGGCGCGCCTGCAGGCTGCATCACTGGGGGTGGCACCACGCCTGCGGCTCCCTCCACAGCTGGTGTAAGGCTGGTGCTGCCCTCGCCAGCGGGCAGGAAGCTGTCGGCCAGGTCGGGCGCCGGACCAGCCAGTGGTGGCGCCCAGCTGGGGTGCGTCGCTGAGTGCGCCGGAATGCTGGCATGCGGTGGCGCCACCTGCACAGAAGCAGGCTGGTGTACATGAGTGCGGTGCCTGCAGCATTGCACATGACACAAGATGCACGCATCGAGAGGGCGCTGCTGCTCTGCCCGTTGGCCACAAACGCACCCACCTCTGGTACCGCCACGCCGATGAGCGATGCAATCTCGTCCAGGGCTGCCTGCCGGCCCGCCACGTTGCTGGCGCCGTGCAGCCGGCTCTCAAGGGCAGCTAGGCGGGCATCGGCGGCGGCCCGCGCCTCCTCTTGCTGGCTGCCGAGCTGGGCGGCGGCAGTGGCGGCGGCGGAGGCGGCGGCATCCAGCGTGCCCAATCGCGCCTGCAGCTCGCCGATGGCGGCGCTCTGGGCCCTGAGCGCGCCAAAGAGCAGCTGGAGGACGGCCTGCGGCGGAGCGGGGCGAGCATTTGTGCGGTTGGCGAGCTTGTGGGCGCGCAAACGCTGCATGCATCACCTTCGGTATCCTTCTCTTGCCTGCAGCGGGCTCTGCAGGAGCAGGGGCTGCGCCACCAGAGCGGCGAACTCCGCCTCGCTCGGCTGCAGGGCCGCCATGGGCCTGCTGTGGCGCTGAAAAGCAGCTCAGATGTGCAGAGCTGTGACAAGATGGCGCGGCGGCCAAACAAGAGCATGCATGGGGCGGCGCGGCATGTCGGGCATCCCCTGCCGCCTCCCGCATGTGTCTGCTATCTTGCCGTCCTACTGCCATTCATATCAGTTTGCAGGCCTGCACTTGAAATGCAATCCGAAACGAACTAATGCTCAGCTGGGCTCGCTGTCGCTGCCACCGGCGTCGCTGCCGCCCGTGACACTGCCGCCGCTCTCGCTGCTGCCGCCGCCGCCCTTGCCGCCGCCGCTGCCGCCGCCGAGCGACAGCGCCTGTATCACCGCCTGCAGTGTTGAACAGTGTGTGCAAACTTGCATTCGTTGTTAATCCGAGCAGTCGCCGTTTCTGTGCCGCCCACTGGCGGGTGCAAACCAAACAATTCCGGTCAGCCGAAGGAGCACCCACCTGCTGCACCGAACGCAACAGCTCACATTGCCCAGCCACCCCTGGCTGCCCCAGCCAGCACCCACCTGCAGGTCCGAGATCTCCCGGTCCTTGCGCATCAGCTCCTCGTAGTGCAGCTTGAACACGCTGGCGCTGCCCTCCACCTCCGAACCCAGCTGCCTGCGGCGGGCAGGGTGTGGGGCACAGCAGCAGTCCGGTGATGGCGGTGGCAGAAGCAGCAGAGACTGTGTTGGCAGCAGCAGCAGCAGAAAGGCTGGCCGCCATTTGCGTGCAGGGCTGCCTGAGCAGCACAAACATCAGATGCCATTGCAAGAGCAGGGCTGCCTACCCACCTGCATCGCTCCTCAGCCTCTGCCCGGGCCCGCTCGCTGGCCTCCAGCTTCACAACCAGAGCCTGCACCTGCTGCTCCAGCTCCGCTATCTTGCGCTGCTGGCCCTGCAGAGGGATTGAGGCATGCGGCAGGATGCTAGGTTGCTGTCCGTTGGCAGGGCAAGATGGCTGCAAGGGCGGCCGGCAGGTAGCAAGGTAGCAGCAGGCACCGAGGGCGACGAGCGGCGAGGCGGGCAGCTCCGGTCCAACTCCCTGCTGCCTTGCCTGCAGCGCGGCTGTGAACTGTGCATGCGGCAGCGCCTGCTGCCACGCCTCATCATCGAGGTAGAGCGCGCCGTCCAGCTGGTTGATCAGAGAGTCCAGCGTCTGGGGAGGAGGCGGAGCGGGGGAGGCGGCGGTGCGGTGTATGGCTACACAGACCGGGTCACCACCAATCGCATCAACAACAACAGCATGCCTGCAATATTCATGCGCTTTTGACAAAACCTGGCAAATAGTTGAGCCCTCTGAGAGCGCACCTGCTGCGCGGCCTCGACTTGCTGCACAGCCGCCGCCCACCGCTGCGGCAGCGGCGGCTGGGGCGGCGGCACCGCCTGCATCGTGACCTCCACGTTCGGTGGCATGCGCCTGCTGCGTGATCAGGGTGAAGAGCGGCTGTAAGCGGCGCGCGAGGCTGGGCGCGGGTCGGAGACGGGCAGCGGAGCAAGGAGAGCAGGCTTGAGTGCGCAAATATGCGATCTCAAGCTGCTGCGAACCTCCCGATCGGGCCGGCGAGGCCCAGGAGGCTGCTGCCGCCACCGCCGCCAGCTGCCGCCACGCGGGCGGCGCAGGCGGGAAGGCCACTGGTCGGAAGCCCTTGGGGATGGCTGCAGCGTGACGGCACGTGTGTTGGACGCCGCTGCTTAACACTTCGAGGCATTCAGCAGTCAGCAAGCATGGCGGCAGTCTGGCAGCAGCTGCAGCAGCATGCCGACGTGCCGGTGAGAGTTGCCAAAACGAGGCGCCCCTGTTCGCTGCTTCCAACTTGGCTTGTTCTTTAAAAAGAGACGAACCACTGCGTCAAGACTCCACTGAGCTCCTCCTGCGCGCTGCCTGCAGGGCAGCCCCACGGCGGCCGCCGCCGGCGGCACCGACCGGCTGGTCCGTGCCACGCGGGCCATGCAGCTAGGCGACTGGCGCGCTGCGCAGAGCCTGCTGAGCGCTGAGGCGGAGGAGGCTCCCCAGGGCTGGCTGGCCTACGACCTGCGTGCGCTGTGCTGCCTGCAGATGGGGCGGCACCAGCAGGCGCTGGAGGACGCAATGCGCTGCACCCAGCTCAACCCTGACTGGTGCGTTGCTGTGTGGGCACACGTGTGGGCACTAATTGCGCAGACGCGGTAAATAGGAGCGGCATGTTTGAAGGAAGGTCAGACCAGCTGCACTCCCAGCGGCAAGCGTATCCCACCAGTTGGAATGCAACAAACCCTCCACGCACAGGGCGCGCGGCTGGGCGCGGCTGGGCGCAGCGCAGCTCTGCCTAGGCCATTCACGGCCGGCCCTGGCTGCCTACCAGCGGGGCCTACAGCTGGACCCTGATAGTGCTGAGATGCAGCGTGGCGCGCAGCTGGCAGCGGCGGGGCAGGCAGGGGTGGAGGACCGCCGGCGGGCGATGCGCCATGCGGATGGCGATGTGGAGTAGAAGGTGACAAACGGAGCAAGACCAAGCATGAGGCGCCACTGCCCGCTGGGAGAACACATCAGCCATGAATAATGCAGCCTTGCACCAGGCGCACGCCATTAACACGTCTTTTGAGCACAGTACAACAGCTCTGGGTTCTCATTCGTGCACTTCCTGTAACTTACAGCTGCATCGTTCATGCCAGTGAGAGCTGCGCCCGCACGCCGTCTGCTGCCGCAGCGGCTGCCGCTGTGGCCGCTTCTTTTTGCGGCTGCCATCCCACTCCGGGGGTCCATGTAAAGAACTGTGTTGTTGTGAGCACAGGCCCTGACTGATCCAGCAGCCAGCGGAAGGAAGCCCGCATGTCTGCAATTGGGCGGGCGGGAGGTGAACAAAGGCTCAGCAGCATCAGCGGTTGCTGCACGCATGTGGCCCTTCTGCCCCGACCGCCCAACACACTACAGGCTCCATCGCACATGCCCATGCCTATCTAGACGCACCTTCGCAGAAGTGTGGCGGCTCGTGCTGCGGACTGGTGCTCCACTGCTGCAGCAGCTGCTCGTCCGGCAGCTGCGCCAGGTGGGCAATGTGCCACAGCACATGCGCCAGCGGCCGCCCCTGCCGCAGCACCAGCCGCATGCGCCGCGTGGAGGCGCAGTACACGCTGCGTAGCGGGCTGCTGCTGCCGCCATTGCTGCAATTGCTGCTACTGCCGTCTGCACCGCTGCCACCGCCAGCCAGGGAGTAAACCCACTGGCCCATTCGGGCGGGCAGCAGGGGACCCCGCTGGTCAGGCCCTGGTTCCGATGGATAGGCTGTGAGCGTCCTCAGATCCAGCGCCAGTGCTGTGGCGCGAGGGGCACCATCTGCCGTTGTGTTCTGTGCGCCGATGCAGCACAGCTGCACGTGGATGGCTGCCTCACACTGCTCCAAGAAACGCAGCAGGGAGCGGGCCACCTGGGGGCAAGGGTGTGTGGGAGCGGCAGGCAGGCAAGTTACAATACCGCATGCGGTACTGCAAAGCATGGGGCAGCGCAGGCTCAGCGTCAGGGGTGCATGGCAGACGCGGCAGCAGCACCCCACAGCGCAGCCCGGCATGTGCTGCCCGGCCGGCGCACCTTGGCCCCCGTGCCGCGGCCATCGCCATAGGCTCCCACCAGCCACAGCCTTGCTGCCGCTGCACCCAGCCCCGCCACTGTGTGCCGCAGAGCAGCTAGCGAGCGTGTCGTGCTTTCATCGTGGTGTAATATGCGAGCGATTGCGGCAGGTGCTGCTGCTCCTGGCACCGGTGCTGCTGCCGCCGCCGCCGCTACCGCCATCGAAGGGCTGCTGCTCGGCTCGAACGCTACAAGCGCCGCAACGAGGCAGGTGGTGGCATCGCTGCTGCAGAGCAGCGCGTCTTCGTCAGCTGCGCAGGTGGCCTCCTCGCCTTGGCAGACGTAAAGAAGCTTGCGATGCGCCGGCAGCGGGGTGGCGGCTGCAGCAAGGAAGCGCTGGGCGGCCGCCTGGAGCGCCGGGTGCTGCGGCAGCAGCTCTGCACTGACCGGCTGGCCATCCACCAGCAGCATGGGCTGGGCTTTTGTAGGGGATGTAGGGGTGGGGGCCGGCGTCAGGCTGGTGTGTCGACGGCAGCACCGGTGGCGGCAGTGGTGGCAGCCACACCAGGCGCTGCGGGGCTGGCGGCGCTTTGATCGCCTTGATGCACCTTGTCGGAGTTGTTCAGGGCCGCAAGGCTATGCTGCGGCAAGCTGATGGACGGGCTGGGAGGCAAACTCCCTGAAACGAGGGGTGGCGACAGTGGCGTGGTGCTCTATCAGCTTGCAAATCGTCTAGACCCTCTACCATTCAACAGTGGCGGCAAGCAAGCCTAAAAGCACGGCCTGCGCATCAGGGTTCTCATGCACTCTGCCTTGCCCTCTTGCGGCACACAGCTGCTGAATTGAGGTCTCTCAAATCTCCACGACCCGCCTGTGAAGCCTCCCCAGCAGCGGAGCCCCCAAGGTTGGGAGTTGGAGACCAGCGCGGCCACCTGCCGCCTTGCCAGGCACTCTCCTGGGCACCACAAGGAGCGGGAAGCCCGCCGAGATGACGATGTCCTACTTTGGCGGCGCGCGGCGGCAGCCGACGGCGCCGCCTGCTCCGGCGGCCGGCGGCAATATTTTGTCGCACAACCCGGCGTGCATGCCCGGCTGCACGGTGTACACACCTGGCAGCGCCTGTGTGCCGCCAGCCACGCACACGGCCGTCAACACGCGTGCGCCAGGAGCCTGCCTAGTGCCGCGGCCAGCTGAGCGTGCGGCGCAAGAGGCGGCAGAGGCGGCCGCCGTCGGCACCTCCATGTGAGGGAGAGGCGTGTGCAATTTTTTGCCTGCCGTGCCTGTAAGCGGCTTGCTCAATTGATGTCACCAATCTGCATGCTTTTCTCCACAACACTGGCCCTGCGCAGGTACAAGGCTGCTTTCCAGACCGACCCGACGCACGACTGGACGGCGCTGCCACGGGCGCGGCGGCCGGCGGCGGCTGATGCAGCACCCACCGGTGCAGCTCGAGTGGTTGAGGCAGACCGACTGCCGCCCTCCACCTACCAAGAGGAGATGCTGGGGCGGGTCAGCTCTGGAAGGCAGCACGCCGGCGGCCATGGCGGCAGCGCTTCGGCAGGCGCCTCACCTGTTGCACCTCGCGGCCAGATGACGGTGCGCCCCGGCTATCTTACCACAGCCGCCGCCGCACAGCTGCCCATAGCAGAGAAGTATGCCGCGGCCGGACCCCTGTCAGCCGGCAACAGCCCGCTGGCAGCTCAGCGCGGCGGCGGCAGCTTCAGCGCTGGCTGCGGCAGCATCAGCCGGGGCGGTCGTTCGGCCAGCCTGGCCACAGCCGGCGCCGGCGCCGCAGCGTGCTTCACAGACCCACCGCTCTCCGCTGCGCCTGCTGCGCGCCCCGCCAGCGCCGGCGCCCGCAGCAGCTCTCACAGCCCAGTGCGCAAGGAGGATGCTTTTCTGTATGCTCTTGACCAGCACTCGCGGGGCCGGGTGCCCGGCTGCACGCTGCACAAGCCGCGGCACAATGTGAGCCTGGGGCTGCCGCCACCCAGCAAGCTGACCACCTGGGGAGCCGCCAGCCAGGCAGCGCTGCGCAGGTGAGCGAGGAGAGGAATTGGTGGTTGCATCAGTGGTCGGATGACTTGGTTGGGCTGTTGAGGGTGCCGCCCTGCGCTGTGCAGAACCCGGCAGGCAGTGACAGGCGACGACAGATGGCAGTGTTGCTTGGCGCCCCGACCAGCCAGCTTACATTTGAAGCGCTCTTAGCACCCCTTGCCCTCTGTGTTGCACGCCCCCCGCAGACCACCGCCGCCGCCGGACAGCAGCCACGCCATCAATAGCCGCAAGGGCCTGCTGGGCTTTTTTGCCGCGGGCGGGGCAGACCACGTGTCTGAGCAGGGCCTGGCGGAGGTGAGCTGTGGGGGTGTGGGGTATTGTGGAGCAATGACTGCCTGATGGTGTAAGGCTTGGAGGGGTCGGTCAGCATAGCCACAGAATGCCAGCAGGAACGCCTGGAACCTTGCCAGCTGAGCTGGTTTGCCACTGGCGTGGCGAAAGCCGCCCATGGCACCCCGATCAGCAGCTGCCTGCATGTGGCACTGCCATGTGGGCAACATCTTGTTCCTCGTATAGCATCATTTAACCCAGCCGCCCTGCTGCTCCTCCTTGCCCCCCTGCAGGCGGCGCGCTACCATGAGACGGTGCGCCCGCTGGAGGGGCGCATGCGCATCCCCCAGCCCTCGGCCACTGCACCGCGGGGTGCCAAGTTCACCGCATGACCTGTTTGTGTTATCTCAGACTTGCCAAGACGGTGGGACAGTTGGAAACAATGCCAACCCGATGCTGCAGCAATCGTGCTGCTTGGGCAGCAGCGGCGGCTGGACCATCAGCGAGCAGTTGGCTTGCGAATGTATTGACCGACTCCTCTTAACTTGATACTGATTGCCATCTGTGTGCGGCAGTTGCGGCATTGATTTACAATGATGTGGGCAAATTGGTACAGTATCGACATGTAACGAGCGCAGCAACTAAAGGAGCTGCAGCAAGCAGAGCAGGATAATATGGCATGCGTTGCTCAGTAGTCGTCTTCATCCAGTGCATCCTCATTGTCATCGGCTGCTCCCTCTTGTGGCTGCCCCGCCTCCCGTGCTGCCGCCAGCGCCTGCAGGCCGAGATCGGGGAGCATGGCAGCGGTTGCAATCAATGCTTGCAATGACATTCGCTGCCACCACTGCAGCCGGAAAGCCCAGCGGGCCTGCAAGTTGAGCTCCAGTGCACGAATACAGCACCAACAGCTCAGCTAAAATGGCACCAACTGCCCCCTGCTCACGTCTGTGTGCTCCAGCAGCCGCTGCCGCATGAACTCCCCCACCGCTCGGCACCCCGCCACCGCCAACTGCAGCACCTGCGGAAACGAGGGTGGCGGGCAGGGAACGCCGGATGTGAGGCGGCGGGGCGGGCAAGCAGAGCTTGCGAGGCAGCTGGGCAGGGACGCCGGCTGTGAGCCGGCTTGGCAGATTTGCTGCCTTGCAAGGCAGCTGGGCACGGGACGCTGTTTCACAGTCTACCCTATTCACCCACCTCTTCAAACGTCTCTATCGCCACCCGGCTGTCCTGCTTTACTGTACCTTTGGATCAACTCTAAACCGATACCAACAGTCACCCACCTCTTCAAACGTCTCTATCGCCACCCGGTTGTCCTGCTGCAGCAGCACCACTCGGTCGTCAAAGTTGGGGTGGATGGCAACTGCCACATCGGGGCCGCCGCCAGAGTCCTGCAGGCAACAGTGCGTCCAGGAGCACAGCTTACTGGCCCAGTGCAGCTGCTGCTCGAGGTGCGCGGGTGCATGGCAATTGCAGCAACCGGGCCGCTTCCGCCGCAACCCTGAAACAGCCTTAGCAAATGAACACCAATCACTGCAGCACGCACCTCCACATAGTTGAGATCCAGCAGTGCCGTGCTCTCCAGATAACCAGCTGCACACGATGCCAGGATGTCCCGCATGGGAACCGCCGCTGCTGCAAGCGCCATAAATGCTGCGTTGATGCAGGCGCAGCGCGTGCCGCCATCGGCCTGCGACAGAGGCATGGATATGCGAACAGCGGGTGTGAAGACGCAAGGGTGCCAGCTTGCTTCTGCTACCCATTGCCACCTGCTCCTCAGCCCGCCTCTGCTTCCCACCCCTGCCTGCTGTGTGCACGTTCCGACTGCCTACCCCCACGGCTACTCCACCCCTCTCACGCTGCCCACCTGCAGCACTTGCACGTAAACGTCGATCTGCGAGCGCGGCATCAGCTCAACCAGGATTGTCTGCTCCAGGCAGTTGCGGATCGCCTTGGTGATCTCGGTGGCTCGCCGGTCGCCCTTGCCACGCCGCCGCCGCTCGCCTGCGCAGGTGCAAGGTGGACAGCTTAGCTGGGCTGGGCTGAGCACACATGCCGCATGGGTGGTGCCGCTGTGCATCTCAGCTTGCTTTTCGGATTGCAGCCAAAGGCTACACAAAACAGCAGCTTATCAAACACAGCGCACACCTGTGTGGAAGGACGCCATGGGCCGTACTCGCACTTGACCAGGCAGCGTGACCACAACACAGCGCATCATGCAAATGATGCACAACAGCTCCCACCTGTGCTGAAGGAGGCCATGGCATACTCGCACTTGACCAGGCAGCGCTTGTCGTCCTCCTGGCTGCGTGTCTCCACAGGCTTGGGGCCAAACACAGCCGCCAGCACCTGCATACGGGCAGCAAGGCCATGTGATGTGTGCCGCGCACCATGTGAAGCTGCTGCTGTGGCAGGGGTGACCCACACCGACGCAGGCACAGAGGCGATAGCAGCGGCATGGCCGCAGACGGGCTCGGCAGCAGCACACTGTCCGCTCAAAACGGCGCACCCTGCCGGCTCCGCTCCACACACCTTTGTGTTGCCCATCTCGAACATGGCAGAGCCATCCGCCGAGGCCAGCACCCCAAGCTCCGCCTTCAGCTGCCGCAGCTCCTTGGGCCGCCTGGCAGGGAGCAGCGACAGCGGCAAGGCAAGCAGCTTGGCGGCAGCAGCAGGCGGCGGCGGCGGCGGCATGTTGGCCTGCGGCGGTGCGGCGCGCTCCACAGCATCCTCTCGCTGCACCACCACTCATGCATGTGCTGCTGCACGCAGCCTGGCCGCGACGAGGCCATGCACCGCTGGCGAGCACCCGCAAGGCGCCTTTTTAACGGCCTGGCAAGCCGGAACGACATGTGACATACCTGCCATCGAGGCGAAGCCCCTCGGGCGAGACGTACTCCATCGCCCGGGCCGCTCCGCACTGCCGCCCACTCCCGACCGCCTGTTTTGCCCTTCTGGCGCGCTTGAACAACTACGATTGCGATCAGCAAAGCGATGTGCAGCTTTCAGGGGCGCCGCAGCAAGCGTCGAGGGCTGGGAAGGGGCGGCGCTTGTTGGCGGCCAGCGCAGCGACGGCGGCAGGCAGGCAGGAGCCTAGAGCCTGCCAGGCACGCAATTGGGCGCCCTAGAAGAGATCCTGTCGTGTTCAGCAGGACACGGACGTCACAGGAGAGCAGCAAACCTTGACTCCAGGGCTGCCCCCTGCTGGAGAGCCCTCGCAGCTGGATGGGGCCGCCGCCTAGGCCCCTGTGGGCTGCCTGGGCCCCTGTGGCCGCCCTGCTCTGCGCCGCAGGTGCGCCTCTAGGACTGCTCGGCGCTGCTCAGCAGCCTGCCCGCCCAGGCAGCAGCCCACCAGGCGCTGGGAGGGGGTATGAACTGAGCAGCCGTGCCTGCTCACCTGCCTGGCCCAGCCGCCGCCGCTGCCGCCACCGACCAGCCGCCCCCCTGCCCCCTCTGCTTCCAGCGCTGCTGCCGCCTGCTGCCGCTGACATCAGTCGGCCGGGAGGAGCAGGGCACGCCCTGCTGTTTTCGGATCATGGCGTTGTGATTGAGGGATTCAAAGACCTGGGTGAGCGAGGTTTGGAGGCAGGGCTTTCTCTGCCATTGCCGCATCGCCCAGCGGCAACCTTCTGGATGCTGCTTCAAGCGCCGCTGAATGTCAACGCGTTCTGAGGCAACCTTACCTAGCATGCTTCACCCCCAGCTGCTGCAAAGTGAGCTCAGCACTGCTGGTGGCCACGCTCCCTCCCTCTTGCCCCGCCCCTGCCCGGCCGCAGCATCTGATGCCTTCACCTTTGAAGCCTGGCTGTCCACAACTGATTACTGCCACCCCTCGGCAATATTCAGCTACGCTCTCGACAGCAAGGCGGAGGTAAGCTGGACGCGTGTGCATCGGCAGCTGTTGTGTTACCCTGCAGCGCTGCATGCCGGCGGCTGGGGGGTGGGTGATGCTGGCGCATGCGCACAGTGGCGGCAGCGCACGTTCTTCCCCGATGCATGCGACGCACTAACTGCTGCGGCGCTTCCCAAACCTGCTTCCCTGCTTTGCAGTCCCAGTCCCAGCGCACGGCCGACTTCAATCACTTTGTGAGTCCTTCTGCGTGCAAATCAGCTGCCCTGCTGCGTTCATGGCTCCCGCCCAGCAAGAGCGGCAGCCACGGGTGCTGCAAGTGGCATACTGGATCGCGGAAAAGTATTTTGCGTGGATAATGTTTGCGCGGAGCGCCAAAATATTGGGAGGAACTGCTAAATTTTGCGAGGATGGCAACAGAAATCAACAGAAACAGCTAAAAGTTTGCGTGGGCAAAACGGTCGCCGGCACCCTGCAGCGCTCTAATAGGGCTCTTTGCAGCCCTTGAGTGAGCTTTTCCTGACATGTTTGCATTGAAAGGCTGTGCACATGCTGGATCAGAGTGCAAAATGCGCATTTCAGGGGGGTGGAAGAGGCTGTTGCCATGACCGCCGCCGCTACCGCGCCCGCCCACCAACGGCAAATTTTTGCGTGCTTCCGGCCCCCTTTTTGTCCCAACTTGCTGCATTTACGTGAGTTTTTGCTGCACGTAAATAATTATGTCTCGTAAATACTTTTCCGCGATCCAGTATTAGAGGTGCTTTTGGCTCATTTACAGCGCCCAATAGTGTCTGACAAGTGACTGGCTAGCTAGCTGCCCACTGTTTGCCTGCTCCTGTGTCCTCCCTCTTGCCCTGCACAGGTGATTTTCGACCCTGCTCGCCTGGCCGCCTGCCACGACTTTGAGTACATGTGAGCAGTAGTCCTCAGCGGCTGCCGTGCAATGGCCTTGCACAATGGCGGCACACGCTTTCAGCCCGCAAGCAGTGCCGCTGGACATTTGAACATGGCAACCCCGTGCCCCTAGCGCTCACCTGCTCACTTGAGGAAGTGATGAGTTGCGCCTGCCCCCTGCTTGCACCCCAATTTGCAGTGACCTGCTGCCCGACCCGAACGGCGTGTCGTGCTACGCGCACTTCAACGCCACCCCCAAGATGCCCAGCTTTGTGGAGCGGGACGGCAAGTGGCACCACCTGGCGGTGACGTGGACGGCTGCGGGCAACGGCCTGACGCAGGTGAGCATGTATGAGCATTTTATGACAACATCTGAACTGTACTGCACACCTGGAGGTGGCGTGGACGGTGGCGGGCAATGGGCAGGTGTGGGCATGTTGTTGTGGGCATGTTGCGTTCAAATGCTCCGCACGCGTGAGCGCACCTGAATGAAGACGCGGGATTGCGACACAGACTGACGGATGTGTGTCACACAGAGCCGTCAATGTCTCCACCCGCCACTCCTTCCCCTGCCGGCCAGATTTACTGGGACGGCCTGCTGATCGCCTCTGCCGCCACCGGCCAGACGCGGCCGCTGCAGCCGGGCGGGGCGCTGATGCTGGGAGCTGAGCAGGACTGCTACGGCGGCTGCACCGACAGGCAAGCCCTGCTTCAAGCCTGCTGACTGTGCGCTGCCGCTGCCGATGCAGCTGCTCTGCCGAGGTGCGGCCGTGGCGCGCTTTAAACCTCAGTTCAGGTGCTGCTGCCGTTTACACCATGCTTTGCAGGGGCCAGGGGTACCACGGCTTGATGGACGAAGTGCGGCTGTGGCGCGTGGCACGCAGCCAGGCCGACATCCTGGCCCACATGCGTGATTCCACTGGGCTGGACAATAACAAGGTCAGTGTTTTTACTGCGCGAACTGTTGCGTTTTGGTATTAGTCTTGCTGCCGGGTCCACACGTGCGACTACACTGGGCTGGACAACAAGGTCAGCGAGTGTGCGAACTGCCTACAAACCTAGCAGCTCAGCAGTGTGGCAGTGCCGGTGGCAAAGTCATGGCATGCCCGCTCACCTTCTGACCTGCTGCGCTGCTGCCGCTGACCTGCCTGGCAGCCTTGCGGGTTGAACTGCTTCTCAACCCTTTGCAAGCCTGCGACCCTGCCGCAGGACCTGGCTGCGTATTGGAAGTTCAACGACCCCGAACTGAACGGCATCTACCGCGAAACGCTGGTGGCTAAAGATTCCAGCGGGCGCGGCAACGACCTGCGCCTCGTCACGCTGCCGGCCGCCCGCAAGGAGACGATTGAAAAGGTGGGAGGGCGACTGCTGCTTTGCTGTCCAGCATTCTGCCGCGCTCCTGCGCTTCTGAGAGAATTTTTAAGTGGGCAGGTGGCGTGTCGCTGCTGCCGTGTGGCGAAGTCTTGCTGCCCGTGCCGGGCACTTTGGCTCTCCACCTGCCTCAGCTCTGCATGCCACCCCGCCCCCGCCCCCACCCAGCAGGGCTCCAGCCGGCTCGAAGCGGGCGCCATGGCTTTCCGCAACAACTACGCCATGCAGCAGTCCTTCAGCGGCATGCCGGAGCGGTGAGGGGGAAGGGCTTGCAAGTGGCTGGGCTGGGCAGCGTGCCTGCTTGGCATGACATGCAAGGCATGCACGCGTGGCCTTGCTGCTTTTTCAATCAGCAGGCGTTTGCGCTCTTGTTGTGCATTGCAGGGACATCACTGTTGAGTTCTGGGCGCGCACACCCGCCTACTCCGCCCGTAACTCCACCCCCGCCTCCTATTCGGAGTTTCTTTCTTTCGCCGCCTACGCAAAAGACGAGAGTGAGTGGGCCAGCTGGCCTGCATCAACGCCTGCGCCGCAATGGCGTGAGGATGCCGATGTGCAGCTCAAGGGGCTGCCGGACCGATGTGCAGCTCAAGGGGCTGCCGGACTACCATCCTTTGCGATCGTTCTCGCTGGGTGTTGCTGGAAGTCTGCCATCCCCCGCCCACCCCGCAGGCGGCCCCTCCTCAACCGTCTTCCTCGATGATGCCATCCTGATTGAAAAATACCTGGTGTGTGCGTGTTCACATGCCCGCTGCTGTGGCGGCAATGGCTTTGCCTGTCGCCGTCGGCGGCGGCGGCTTTACTGCTGCTGCCGCCGCTGCCGACGTAATGCCAGGACAGTACTTGTTAATTTTGTTTGCAATCCCTGCTGGCAGGACGAGTACAAGGGCAGCCACTGGATCGACTACGAGACTTTTAGTACCCGCGGATCCATCAGCGTTCACATCAACGCCAACAGGTGCGGCGGCGGCAGCAGGGCAGCGGCAGCACTGCCGCCTGGCACAGCATGCACAGCAGCCGCGGCGGCGCTGGTACCAAATGCATGCCATGCATGCATGCATGGTACCGTGGCGACTGGTGCCTCTGGTGTTCTGCACCACCTCGCTTGGGGCACAACGAATTGCCGACCGAGTTTTGCCACCCTCTCCTGCAGGGAGGGCAACGGCAAGCGCTTCGACCACTGGATCGACTATGCCGTGGGCTGGTGAGCTGCCTGCAATTGCTCCCATTGCAACAAAGGATCAGGCGCTGATGCTTCGTTCACAGCAATATGCTGCACATCCAGTGAAGCGCTGTCGAGCCGCAAGCTGCATGGCACGTGCCCCGTGGCTGGCTACCCTGCATACAGCTGTCCGGCCACACTTGCAACTGACAAAACTGCCACATCATCTGCTGCCAGGGTGGACAATTTGTGGCACCACGTGGCGGTGACGTGGCACTGGGAGAGCGGCGAGGTGAGTGCAGCCAGTGGGGTAGGGACGGAGCGAGGGAAGGTGGAGAGGCATGGTGGGTGGGTGGGCGGGCAGGCGGGCAGGAGGGGAAGGCATATCTCTGTGTTGCGTGCTTTCACAACCAGGCTATCATGCAAACTTATTCCCACGCAGGTCAAGCTGTACTTTGACAGCCAGGAGCGGCAGCCCTTCTGGGTGTCGCGGGCTGGGGAGGTGCAGGTGAGGTGGCAGGAGTGTGTTTGCTAACACACCAAGTTTGTTTGTCGATTGATCTCTGCATAACCACACTGCCAGTGCAGCTGCAGCAGCGTCAGCAAGCAGCTGGTCACGCGGTATTGTTTACAAGGTGCCTCTGTTTGTCATGCTCCAAGCAGGTCCGCAACCCCGACCGCGGCGGCGTGGACGCCCACATCGCCGCCCGCACCAACCGCAACACCAACGGCTCGCTGGTGCTGGGCCAGGTGCAGGACTGCTTCGGTGAGCCGAGCTAGGCATGGCTGTGTTGGGTGTGTGGGGTGGCGGCAGGGCACGTGGCAGGCGGCAGGCGGCCCGCCCCATGCAAACCGGTTTTGCATGTCCATGCATGCTTGCCCCATCAGGCCTATATATGGCTGCTCATTACTGCCCCTCGCAGGAGGCTGCTTCTCTCCCCAGTACGCCCTGCACGGCGACCTGGCGCAGCTGCGCATCTGGGACCGCGTGCTGACCAAGTGAGAGGGCATATACAACCGGCTGGTTTGGGTGGTTGCGGCTCTGTGGTAAGGCAAACATGCATGGACTTGACATGCGCCTACTGCATGCCATGCTGAGCATGCTGAGCACGCTTGCAAGCCGTTTTCGCTCTCCGCAGGGAGGATGTTGCGGCTGGCATGTTCACCGCGGATCCTCCCAACAAGCAGGGCCTGGCAGCTGCCTACAGCTTTGGTCCGGAGGATGTGGAGAAGACTGCAGATGGCAGGGTAGGCATGTGGCAGCTGACTGGGTTTGGCGACAGCATGTGATTGGCATGACAACTGCAGGCAGTCTCAAGGCATGCATGGCATGGCACCCAAGCCGGCATGGCATGGCTTGGCACAGCATGAGATGGATGGCATTGCAGGGAGGGCTGGACGGTGCCATGCCATGCCATGCCATGCCAGTGCCATGCAGCGCTCAACATCTCTCAGGCGGCAGCTGCTCTTACCCGCCCTGCTGCCGCTCTCCCCCAGCAGGGTCACATCCGCGATGGCCACGGCGGAGGCGCCAACCCCCTGCTTCTGGGAGCCGACGCTCCTTCTTGGGTGTACAGCACTGCCCCACTGGCCCAGCCAGATGGCAAGCCGGTGGCGGGGCCTACCCCAGGCAGCGCTGGGCACGCTATGTTCCTGTCGGACCAGCAGGTGCGGCATGAGTGCATGTGGCCAGGTTTGTGGCTATCGAGCGAACAGTCATGAGCGGTGGCAGCAGCACGGCATGCATGAGCAGCAGCAGCATGGCATGGCATGGATGAGCGGTGGCGGCGGCATGGTATGCATGGAGCGCCATTTCTTGCCGAAATGCTGTTCTCCTCCCATCGCTGCAGGTGCTGATCCTGAAGAACTTCAAGGACATGCCGGCCGACGAAATCACCGTGGAGTTTTGGATGCGGTCCACAGGTGAAGCTTGGCTTGCAGGCCAGTAGTGGTTGCCTGCAAGCCGCCCACCGGCAGGGCATGGCATGGCATGGCACGGCATGGCTGCGCATGGCACGGCGTGCCAGCGCTGGGCATGGCACATCACGACATGACACGGCACAGCATGGCCTGGCCTGGCTTGGCATGGCATGGCATGGCATGGCATGGCATGGCAGTGCAGGCGGACCCGCCGAATCAGTGCGTGCTTGTCAAATCACTTGTTTGTCTCCTGCCCTGCCCAACCCCATGCCCGCTCGCAGACACATGCCGCAAGGGCGTGCCTTTCAGCTACGCCGCCAAGGGTTCGGAGTACGAGAAAGCGGGTAGGTTGCACAACCAATTTGCTTGGCGTGCTCTGTAAACTGGCAACCAGTTGGTCCTGCACTGGTGCCACGTAGGTGCGCGACTCGACTCAACCAGCCTGACCGCACCTGCTTTGCCTTCCTGCTCACAGACAGCGGATCCCTGCTGTTCAACTGCCAATGCAACTCGTGCCTGAGCTTGGTCGACCGCCCGACAGGCTCAGTATCATCCTATCATTCCCATTCTGGCTCCTGCAGACAATGCCTTCCTGCTGTTCAACTACAACTCGTGGGGCGTGAGCGTGATGGAGGACGAGGGCGGCTTGAGTGATCATCTGAGCGGCCTGGCATCCACAGACGGTGCGCGCTGTGATGGCGCCCCATCGGTGCAACTCCTGCTTAGTTCCGCCGCGCGCAATGCCTGCTGTTCTTAGCTTTGCTCACTCGCGCATGCCATGTGCAACCCCCATTGCAACTGCAGGACGCTGGCACCACATCGCGGTGACGTGGCGCAGCTACGACGGCCAGGTCAAGCTGTACGACAACGGGCGTGAGGTGAGGTGCAGCGTCGATAGGTTTGCAGAAGTAGAGTGCCCTAGTAGCAGGAGGCGCAGCTGCTGCCGCTGCCGACCTGCAGGCGGCAGGAGCGGTAGGCGGCAGGGTGCCCAACTGGAGCGCTGCCCGTTCAACTCAGCCGTCAAACCATCTCTGCTGGTGCTTAATCATCTGTTGTGATGCTTATGCCCTGTCCCACAGCCTTTCATCGGCTGTCAAACCCTGCACAGGTGTGGTCGGTGGTGCGGGGGCGCGGCAAACGCCTGCCGCCGGGCGGCACACTGGTGGTGGGGCGGGAGCAGGACTGCGAGGGCGGCTGCTTCGACTCTGATCCAGGCAAGCCGAGTCTACATTGATACAGTCGTGTGTTGTGGCCAGTGGCACGGCAGAGAGGCTGCCTATGGTTTGTGGACAAGATGGCGGCAGGCTCAGCTTGGGGGCCCCCAGTTCCCCCTCAGCTTCCGCCTTGTCGCTGCCCCGCTACTGCCGCCCCGGCTCAGCTGGCGGCTGAGCAGCCTGTTGCTTGCATGACAGGACATAACATGAATTGCTGCATTCTTGCTGCTGCAGGCGCAGCGGGTGATGTCCAGGAGGACTGGCAGCAGGAGTACGGGTCCCAGGGTGCGTGAACGCAGTACGATGTGACCGCAAGAGCAAACGGCTGGGCTGGTTGAAGCACCAGCCCTGCCGCTGAGACTCTCCGCCGGGTGCCCACTTTCTTGCATGGGCCTGGTGCCACCTCGCTGCTGGCGCTCCCAATAGTATCAAACTTTCTTCCCCCGCAGACTTCTTCGGCACCATTGACGAGATGCGAGTGTGGAGCAAAGCCCGCACGCAGCAGCAGGTGCGCTTGCTCACAAGTTATGCTGCATGCATGCCATGCTTTGCAGAGCAACAGCTCCGAGCTGCTGAGTCTCCCAGATTGGGCACTGCGTTGACACTGTCACTGGTTGGTGTCGGTAGCATTCGCAGCAGGCTAAAGGCTGACCATTGACCGCCTGCTGCTGCCGCTGCCCTGCCGCTCTGCAGATCCAGGATGGCATGCGTGCCAACCTGTTCAGAAAGGTGCGCTGCTGCAATGGTCGGCGCTTTGGGATGGTTCCCCTTCGGTGCCCGTCTGTAATGTGCGGCAATCTTGACTGCCGGACTGCTGCCTGCCCCTCCCCCTCAGCCTGCGCTGGCCGTGCGCTTATCGCCATGCATTGCGTGTTGCTTTACCGTGCAGGGCGTGACGGGGCAGTCCTTTGATGCTCCGGGCGTGGATCCACATGACCCCGACCTGGTGGCATACTGGTGAGGGCTCAGCTGGCGCCAGGATTAACAATTGCCGCCACTGCCTGCTACTGGCTGTTGCTGGCTGCCTCTTCTGTGTTGCATCGTCCCCAGCATTTCATTTGCATGCTGCGCACGCTGCTGGGCTGACGCCCCCTCGGCGGGTATGCGGCTGCCTTGCAGGAACTTTGACGAGGGGGAGGGCTGGACAGTGCACGACATCACCGGGAAGGTGGGTGCACTGAGCTGCTCTCGACTGTTGATCAGCCGCCAAAGCCTCGGTGAGGCAGGAGCTTCCGGCAGCGGACTGAACGGCGCTGTGCGATGTTCTCCTGTGCTTACTGATGGCTGCGATTTAGCTGCCGTCCCCCCTGCTCTCCTGCCACAGGGCCACGACCTGCACGCTGCGGAGACGCCACGCTGGGAGGTGGTGCGCTGGCTCAGCGTGTGCGGCAACGGTGCGTGGCAGCGGGGGACAAAATTTACATGCCATGGCTGTGGGGGAGTGCCCAGCACGGTTGGCAGCAACAGCAGAGGTAGCGAGCCAGGCTGGACACCTGTGGCCGCAGATACTCAAGACGCTGCCTGCGGAGTGGCATAGGCTTTCCATCTGATGTTCCCTGCTCACGCTGCAGCTCCTGCACCCTTCAACATTTCAACTGCAATGCAGGCGTGCTCGAGGGTCTGGAGGAGTGCGACGACGGCGACACAGACGATGGCGACGGCTGCAGCGCGTCCTGCATGGTGAGCTGCCCAGCTTTGCTGACATCTTGGCCTGGCGCCTGCGAGACTCCGCCTGGATTGGCTGTCACTCGTGATCCAGCAGGACAGAACAAACAGTGCCATGTTGCCTAGCCCGTGTCACTACCACAGCTGCTCCCGCTTGCAACCGCAGGTGGAGCCTGGCTGGAGCTGCACCCCCACCAGCCCCTCGGTGTGCACCCAAGGCGGCGCACAGCCCCACAGCATTCCCTCAGACCCACACCTGGGCCCTGACGCACCCCCGCCCAGCGGCGGCGGCGGCGGCACGTCCAGCGGAGGGGGCAGCTCTCCGCCGCCAGCTCGCAAGCACCACCGCAGCGGCTGGGCCATCGCCGCCATTGTGCTGGCGGCGGTGGGGGCAGCCTGCGCTGTGGCGTACGCTGGCAGGGAGCGCATTTACGACAACTTCCCTCAGGCAAGAGCCAACGCTGTGCTTAAAAGAGCAGTGCTGGCTTGCCGTGCGATGGCGGGCCCGGATGGTGTGTATGCTTGAGAGGCCTGTATGGAACAAATTGCCAGAAGAATCTAGCTCCATCTGTACCACATCGCCTCTCCAGGTGGAGCGCGTTGTGAGCGCCACAGCGCACGCTGTGGCCTCCCGCCTTCCCGGCCGCCGGCACGCCTACCCGTGGGCAGGTGCGTTCCTGCTGCTGGGCTGGGCTGGTGCGAAGTCCAGCCGGGCTGCCTGTGTGTTGGTGCATCAAACATCTTGTGATGATGTGTTCTACATGCTTGCTGCCACATTTTCCCTTCCACTTGAATGCAGGCGACCTGCCCTACCCAGAGCTGGAGGACGATTTCACGGCGCTCCGCCCCGCCCCCACGCGTGGCAGCTACACTCCTCTGCCGGCCACGGCGCCACCCCCGGCTGCCCCGGAGCAGCCCTGAGGTTGCGCGATGTTGTTGTCTGACTGATCGGATCTGTATGACTAGACGTGCTTTGGTTGTGTCTTGTGCATTGCCCTTGCGGCAGCGGCGCCGGCAGGAGTGAGAGCCTGTGTCATATTGTGTGTGCCTGCTGCCGCTTGTCTACACCCATTGCAAACAACCGCATGTGCTGTAACAAATACATCACTCCAGGAAATCTTGCGGCTGTAGACGGTGCCAGATGAAAGCACAACGTTGCTGGCGTGCCCCTGCCTCGGGAGGATCGCCGCCCGCTGCCGCCGCCGCAGCGCAGCAGCTGTCCACCGGTCGTGCCGGCCATTCTCGCGTCGCCTGTCAGCCTTGATTCGTGAGGCGGTGATCAGCGCAAGACCCCCAGCTGTTGCAGGGGCTCTGCCCGCCTTTCGGGCGGCCGGGCGCCCACCGGGCGGTGGCCGGGGCGCGCAGGCCACAGCTCCGCTGCATCGCGATAGGCAGTAGAACGCGATCAGCGGCTCAGCGGCGTCCGTCAGGCTGGCGTTGACGGCGGCGGCAGTGGCAGCGGCAGCGGCGGCGTGGAGTGCCAATCGCAGGCAGCCGGCCACCAGCAACAAGCCAGGCGCTGCCATGCCGCCCCCGCCTGCCTCTTTCGAGCTGGAGGTGGTCAGCCGGGAGCTGGTCCAGCCGACCGGCGAGCCGGCATGCTCGGGGGAAACGCTGCTGTCGGCCTATGATGCCCTCACCCTGACCACGGTGAGTCGCTGATGGAGACAGGCGGCCGCGCACGTCCTCGTGCTGCCTGCTGCCTGCAGCAGTGGCTTGCTTTGGCTGCACACAGCATGCATGCGCTTCTGGAAGCAGCACTACTCGTTGTTGAAATCGCTGCTGCCACACCTGGCCTTCTGTTTGCCGTTGCACCCCATGCAGGCCACAGTGCGGGCCTGGGGCTTTCGCGGTGCTCGAATGGATGCTAGTGCGTTAGCAGCAGCGCTGCGAGCAACGGTCACTGACCTGCCCTTTCTGGCGGGAAGGTGGGTGCTGCTGCACTGTGTCCCCTCTGCTGCCGCTGCCGCTGCTGCTTGTGACGCCCGCACTGCGGTGCGCTGCAACGGCATGCCACCGCTGGCTGGTGCTGAAGCCTGCTCTTCTAACTTGATCCCTCCAGCATCCCCGCCCCCCCTGATGCTGCCAGGCTGGTCGGCCTGTCACTTTGGGACCCTCGTCTCGGGGCTGTGTCCATCCTGCACACCGGCGCCGGCGCCCTGCTGACTGTGATTGAAACAGATGAAGCCGGGGTGGACTGCATGGGACCGGACACCTGGCCACGCAGCGGCATGACGATACAGGACCCGGCGGTGCCCTTTTGGATTGAACCGCTGGACGTGGGGCGGCGGTGAGTCGGAGGGCAGCGGTGAGAGGGAGGGAGGTGGAATTGTGCTGTCTTGCTGGTTTCGGGACTCCCCAAGGCATCTGTCCTGTCTGGTTTGTGTGGCACAGCAGATGCATCGCTTGAGGATGCTGCTGAACGATGGTTGCATGCGCGCAATGCCTGCAGTCAAGCCCTGCTGTACCACAAACTGCAGGCTGCTCAATGGGAGAGGAGCCGCTGAGGAAGGCACACCACTTGCATGCAGAACCAGTGGCAGACTCATTAGAATGTATCTGATCGCCGCATGCAGGCTGCTGGCCGGGGAGGAGCCGCTGATGAAGGTTCGGCTGACCAAGCTGGCGGATGGAGACATCCTGGCCATCACGCTGTCCCATGTCATCACAGGTGGGCTGTTTACGGCTCGATTGTTTGGCTCCAGAGCTAATGGATCCATCGGTTGCCCTGCTGCTGCTGCTGGACCAGTTGGCAGGCCACAATTCTATTGGTCGTGATGATGGCAGTCCATGCCTGGTGCATTCGCACATGGCCTGCAGCATGAAGCGGCTCGGTTCACCCTGCTTTGCTGCCTGCAACCTGTGCCCCGCTGCAGACGGCATGCGTTGGCCGGCTCTGGCTGCCCACCTGGCGGCCCGCTACCGCCAAGCGGTGGCGCAGCGACAGCTGGGGATTGAGCTGCCCGAGAATGCGGCAGAGCTGCTACAGCCCTGCGATCGCCGCCTGCTGTGTGCTGCAAACATGGCGGGAGAGCTGCTGTGGTGGGCTGGGGTGCACCTGCTGTAGCAGGGCAGAGCAGGAGCTTGCTGGGGCCAGGGATTACAGCTTGCATGCGCATCTGTTCAGGAAGTGGGAGAGGTTGTAGGGTGCTTACCCCTCCTGCTTCTTTGCCATTCCCCCTGCCGCAGGGACGATGCCGCAGCAGCCAGCTCTGCTGCCGCCGCCGCAGCGCCGCGCGTGGGCCCCTCCCTGTATGGGGCCTGGCAGCTGGCCAAGTTGTTTGTGGCTGATTCCAGGCAGCAAATGGAACTGTTGATTCTGCACCTGCCGCAGCAGCAGGTGGCGGCACTGAAAGCGCTTGCTGCGGGTGAACTGGGTTGGAAGAGTGGGGAGGCGGGATGGGCAGCTGGGCATGCCAGGACATGCTGTAGCGAGTGTGGATCGCTGGAAGGGCTGGTAAAGCACCTGTTTGTGACAGCGCCAAAACCGTCTACCTTTCGTTCCTCCAACCCCGACAGGCTGCAACCCGCAGGTGACGACGGGCGACGCTGTGCAGGCGGCCGCCGGCCTGCTGCTGCACGCTGTGCTGGGCCGCCCGCTGCTGCCGGTGGCGCCGCATGCCATGGCAGTTATGGTGCAGCTGCCCACGCCGAAAGACTACTTTGGCAATGCAGGTGAGCGGGTGCAGTGTTTGCCGATCATCCACTTGCACTGCCGCTCTGGGCTGCTTGTTGCGCCGCCTTGCCATGCCCACGGTGTGAAGCGGTGGAGTCCAGCAAGCTGCTGCATGGAGCATGGACAGCAGTACCAGGGCCAAATCCTCCTGCCAAATGCACCCACAGTGCACATGCTGCGTGTGAAGCTACCTGCCGGCACGCCCCAGCCGGACCCAGCCGATGCATCAGGCGCGCTGCAGGCGCTAGCAGCCGCCATTCGGCGGGCGACAGCTGCCTTCCGTGGCAGCCTTGAGGAGCAGTTGAAGGCAATGGCAGACACAGAGGCGCTCGTGGATGCTCCCGCGCACCACACCCTCTCGTGGCTGGCCGCCAACCGCATGCCGCTGCTGACGTGCACCACCAACTATGTGCCCGCTGCCTCGGTGAGCACAACGGTGGACGGTTAGTTGGAGGGATTGCCGGTGCAGTTGGCACATGTATTGTTTCTCTGTCTGTGGAACAGGAGTTGAGTGGGATCTGGGCAGCGGCGGAATCGCCTTTCCTGGTCGCTGCCAATCCAAGACTGCTCATAGCTCCTTGCCCACCCGGCCACCTTCCGTCCACCCAGGGCATCCATCTGGGCCTTGGCCAGGAAGCGACTTATTCTTTCGGCATGACAACGCCCCGTGCGCGTGACATGGCTCTCATCCGGCCAGCAGTGCAGCCCTACAGCGCAGGCCTGTTCATGCAGCTGTGTGTGTCGCCCGAGCAGGCGGCGGAGCTGCGCCGCTCGCCGCTGCTGCCCGCGCTGCTGCCGCTGGCTTGCTGGGTGGGAGCCAGCTAGCCGCTGTGGATGGTTGTGTTGCTGCTATTGCCGCCTTTGCTCTTGCCTCACTATTTGCTTTCCGAACATGTGACACTACACTAGGGTGTGCACCGTGCGCCGGGCCTACTCGTCCAACCTGCCATCCGCCCTGTGCCATGTCTCGTTTGCCTTTGCATTATTGATGTGAAACCCTTTTGATTTGTTGCATTGCACTCGTGTAAAGTTGTGTTATTGTCAGTAGCACGAAGATGTACGTGTACTGGTGCCTTTCGCTGGCAGCATGCAGCAGCAGGCTGCGGGGGCACAGCAGCGGTGTGGATGCACTGCCGGCGGGAAGTGGCTGCTCAGCTTCCTTGCCCGCCGCTGCCCCTCTGTCCAACCCATGCATCAATCAGTATAACCAGTGGGCTGGGACAGAAGGCACCTACTACATTGGCAATTATATGCCACCAGCACGAGACAAGGTGCTCGTTGGACCACGCTGCTGCCCGCCAGCACCAGCTTCGTGAGTGTGCCGAGCCAGCGGCAGAGCGGCGCTACCGGCTGCTGCGGGCGCTGCTGCCGCTGGCCTCCTGGGTGGGGTCCAGCTAAATGCATGCATCATTGCTGCGTTATGATTATACGCTAAATGCTTCTCGAAGCCTGGCAATCAGCTGCAGGCATGGCGGCATGTATGGGACGCGCTCACATGCTGATGTGGCGGCGGCACGTCGCCGTCGCCTCGGAGCGACAAACCTAGCAGCTGCTCCCGTCAGGCCACCTTCGCGCGCTTCCGGCCCCTCGCACGCGCTCTCCAAACCTCCAACAGCAAGTCATGGCGTGCTGTTTCGGCGCTCGTGAGGCGCCGGAGAAGGTGCTCGTCCGCAAGCTGGTGCAGCCGCTGGCCCTGCGCAAGCAGTCGGGCAGCAATGGCAGCAGCATGGCGAGCAGCACGCAGCTGAGCGAGCTGGACACGCTCAGCGCCCTCTCCGCCACCGCCCGTGCCTGGGGCTTTGCCGGCGGGCGGCGATTGAACGCTGAGGCGCTGGAGGCAGCACTCGCTCTCACGCTCACAGACCTGCCGCTGCTAGCTGGGCGCCTCACTGGCCTCAAGAAGCTGCGGCTGGCCAGCCTGGCGATTGCACACAGCGGGCGCGGCGCGCTGCTGGTTGTGGCAGAGCGGCGGGGGCTGACCGTGGCGCAAGCCATGAGCCCCGCAGGCTGGCCCAGAAGTGGGGTGACGGCTGCCAACCAGCAGCTGCCATTCTACGTTGAACCGCTTGACCTGGGCCGCAAGTGAGATGTTGAAAATGAAGCCAATGGTACCTGCTGCCTGCCTGGCATGCTTCAGCTAGCGTGCCGCTTGCGCTGCACCAGCCGCAGCAACTGTGCCTGCTGCACTTCCGCTGCCTGCCGCCAGCGGCTTGCTCCACCACTGCTGCCGTTGCCAACTGCACGTCTGCTTGCGCCTGCTGTGTAGGCTGCTCAAGGGCGCTGCCACACTGATGACCATTAAGCTGACTCAGCTGGACGATGGTGACATCCTTGGCATCAGGTGAGCAGTCGACTGCCAATCAAGCTTGCTGTCTGGAGCTGGCTGGAACTGCTTAGCGGTGGCTGCGCTACAGCCGCCACCTGCCCTGCTGCGGTGCACTGCGCTGCACATTCAGGGCCAGCACTGCCAGTGCCCCACTGGTGCGCTTTTCAGCAATCCACCAAAAGCGTGCCTGCCTTACTGCCCTCCCGCCGCCCGCAGCATGTGCCACGCCATTCTGGACGGCATGCGCTGGCCCGGCCTGGCCACTCACCTGGCTGCTCGGTACCGCCAGGCGGCGGGCGGCCCGGCTGCTGACCCCAACGAGCTGCTACACCCGATCGATCGCTCGGTGCTCAGCCTGGAGCGCTACTTGCGGTGAGCGTTATGCGAATGGCAGCGAGCTGCAGAATGTAGCAGTCGCGGGTGCAATATCTATGCGTTTACCGGTGTGGATATCGATGCATGATGCCATGGCAGCGCCCAGCAGGCACAGCGCCTTGCCAGCCGGCTCGCGCTGTGCAGCCATCCACACTGCTACCCTGAGCAACAGCCAGCGACCCTCCTTCACGATGCCCTGCAGTGGGGCTGGGCTGGAGGGCTGGAAGCCCCCCAACTCTGCGGCTGTGCGCGGCTCGCTTGCCGGCTATTGGCGGGCACTGAAAGGCCTCTCCAGCCGAGCACGCACTGCCAACGACCTGGCCCTGCTGCACGTGCCTCAAGAGGGGGTGACGGCTCTCCGGGCCATGGCTGCTGGTGAGGCGTCTGCTGCTGCTGGGCAGGGCGGTTCAGCCTGCTGATCTGATTGCTGTGGCGCGACCACAGTGCTGCACAGCGAAGCATTGCGTCTCGTTGCCTTTGCACAGCAAGAAACATTAATGTAAGTGCCTTTCCAACTTCCTCCCTCCACCCGCAGTCGGCAACCCTGCAGTCACCACCGGTGATGCAGTTCAGGCGGCAGCTGCCCTGCTCATCCACGCCGCGCACCGCCGCCCGCTGCTGCCGGTGGCAACCCAAGCCATGGCAGCCATGGTGCTGCTGCCCACGCCCAAGGACTTTTTCGGCAACGCTGTGCGCATGCTCAGCGTGTCCCTGCCAGCTGGCACGAAGCAGCCTGCTGAGGGCGATGCGCTGGGCGCGCTGCGTGCGCTGGCGGGGGGCATCCGCCAGGCCACGATCCGCTGCAGGAGCGACAAGGTAAGACAGAGATTGCGGTGATTTGGAAGATACGTGCGGTGCCTTGCTAAGAAGAGGAGCGCTGCTCAGGAGCACCGCATTCAAGCATTGCGCCATGCACTGCTCACCGCCCGCCTGCCGTTGTGGCTGCGGCTGAGCTGCTGAGATCGGTTTGCATTCACCTGACCCTGCTCCCTACCCTGAGGTGCAGGAGGAGGTTGCCCTGGCGCTGGCCGAGGCGCAGGCGCTGGCGGGCGCCCCCGTGCCGCGCATGCTGTGCCACGTCTTCTCAGAGGTGCTGCCCCACATGCAGTCGGCCACCAACTACGTGCCCGTGAGTGGTCGATTTGAGAGTTTAGTGGAGTTGAGTTGAGTGTTGAGTTTTTCGGCTGATGGGGAAGGGATGCAAGGCAGTTGAGGGTTGAGGGCAGGAGGTGTTGTTTCACTGCCCGCCAGTCATCACTATTCAGCCGAGCATCACACCCCAGCAGGCCTCAACCAGCCCCTCGCTGCTCATGCACCTGATCCACTTGCAGGTGCAGCAGGGGCTGGATCTGTGGGGACTGGACCCCTCCACCCACACCCACCCACTCTCCTGGCAACGAGCAGCTGACATGGCTGTGATCCGCCCCTCAGCAGCTCCTTATTCACCAGGAATGTTCTTCCAGTTCGTGCTGCCGCCGATCGCAATGGCGCGCCTGCACGCCTCGCCGCTGCTGCCCGCGCTGCTGCCCACGGCGCGCTGGGTGGGCGGCAACGCCGGCGGCGATGGCAACAACGGCGACAGCTGAGCGGAGGGATAAAGCAGTGGCTGTGACACAGTGGGCGGCAGCAGGTTTGATATTTGTTTTGCCTTACGCTTTCCGTTTCATGCTGCACCAGCATCCAATTTTTGAAACGCGCTTTGGAACCTTGCTGGCATTGCAGCTGTGCCTGTCTCCTGCCCACAGTAATTACAATCTGATGGGACTGAACAGCA
>VFQQ010000895.1_pt1 | contig 49489 bp, 39 predicted proteins | sample 3512341 | NCBI WGS metagenome assembly VFQQ01 (sample SAMN10412373, study PRJNA504923) | tailings metagenome | isolation source: Relicate 2 Philex TSF1 revegetated site | place: Philippines: Tuba, Benguet | collected 2017-08-29 | reverse complement strand
GCGCCACCAGTTCTGGATGACGCCGGGATGGACCTTCGCACCGGGTCTGTTGAAGCCGTAAAATGGCCCGGATGGGACATCCATGAAGAACTGCGCGCGGTTTTCCGCCACACCGGTGCGAAAGGCATCGAAGACTTCAATCGGCAGGCCAGTGGGATTGGACGGCGCCTTGATCATAAGAGGCGGCACCGCGCCGACAAGCACAGCCTTGGCGACACGGCGCTGAGGTTGGCCGAATTTGGCGACGTACCGGGCGACCTCGCCCCCGCCCGTCGAGTGGCCGATATGCACGCTATTGCGCAGATCCAGATGCTCCGCGACCGCAGAGGCATCGGCCGCATAGTTGTCCATCGTGTGCCCCTCGCTGACCTGGCTGGATCGGCCATGGCCGCGGCGGTCATGGGCGATCACGCGGTAGCCGTTCTGCAGAAAAAACAGCATCTGCGCATCCCAGTCATCCGACGAGAGCGGCCAGCCATGGTGGAACACAATTGGCTGGGCCGTCTTCGGACCCCAGTCCTTGTAGAAAATCTCGGTACCGTCTTTCGTCTTCACAAATCCCGATGACATGCCGATGTCTCCTCGCTGCGTAGGGGTTGAGATCTGAGTTTCGGCGGCCGCACCCCGCAGGCCCAGGGTCATCGCTCCGGCGGCGCTTGCGCCTGCGATGACGATGTCTCTGCGCGTGACCGCCATTTGGTGCGTTTCGTCGTCTGGGCGCATGTCGGTCGTTCCTGATGCCCGTCAATCTACTGTGTAGGCCCAGCACGTCGCTCGCTGTGATGACCCGGGTGAAATTCGTTTGGGCATGGCACAGGGCGGCCAAACGCAGCTTTCAGCGCTGCGACATCCGGGTCGGCCGCCACGGCGTTGCGGCCGGCGCTGACAAGCGCGTCGACATCCGAGCGGTTGATCGTCAAACCCGTCGGGATTGTCTTCAAGGTGTCAGCTCCCGGCTGATCGACCAGTGCGAGATGCAGAATCCGACCGTCGGCGCCACCGGATTTAGGATCTTCAGCGCAACGCGCTTCGCCAAGGCGGCCTGCGAGACTTTCCATTTCGGTACGCGCCAGGCGCAAAGTCTCGAAATTGTAGCGGTCGATTGTGTTGGACGAGACGGCGGACAGAATGCGGGTGACGTCTCCGACGATCGGCACTTCGGAGATCGACTTGTCCTGTTCCGCCTCGCCATCGACGGACACGAAAACGATGTGCTTGGCGTGGGCTAACGAGCTGGCGATGTCGAGAAGGCTCCGCTCGTCTGTCTGGTAGCGAGCCATGTAGTCCAGCACGCCGCGCATCGCGAGATTATCACCTGCGCCGCCATCGATGAGATGCACATATCCACCGGCAAGGTAGCGATCAGCCAGAAGTGCCTGCTGGCGCTGCCTGGAAAGTCTATCCCTGTCGCTTCTCGCAGCATCGAGCCAGGCGGGCGCCGGCGCGGCGCAGTCCGGGCGATAGTTCTTCAGCGTAATCGGCGTGAAGAGAACCGGAAAGCCGTTCGAGGCAGCGACGGCGCGCGCCACGGGGTAGGATCCGAGATCTGAGCAAATGACATCGAACTGGCTTTGCACGAAAGCGAACGGCACACCTGTCGCGAGATCGGTCGCCTGAATGATTGCGAAAGGACGTTGATTGCCTTCGAGGCTTGCAAACCGGGCACCGCGGAACATGCGCGTGTCGTAGATCCGCGCCATCTCGTCATTCGTTCCCCATTTGGGGTTGACCATCCAGTCCCAACGCCAGGGCAGCAGATAGATCGACGCGATCTCCGCGTTGAAGTCGACATCCAGAAAGTCCCGGTCGAAGTCACGGAAAATCGCATCGCCGTGAACGGCGTAGTACGCGACTGGAAAGCTACCGCCTGAGACCCCGGCCATCGCGTCAACCTGCGCCAGGAGAGAGGTCGTGCGTCCATCTATCGTGATTTCGAGATCACGAAGCGCCGTGAGGACACCGTATCCGAAGGCAGCCGATCTCTTTCCGCCTCCCGAGAACGACAGAACGATAAAAAGCTCATCCGAGTTCTCCGGCGAACCCTGTTGCTCCAGGCGGTAGCCCTGGCCAAGATGATCGGCAGCCAGCGGCGCATTGACCTCCGCGCTGAGCGACGCGCATGCGGTGAGGCAGAGCGACGCAAAAAAGGGGATCTCGGAGCGCATGGCCTAAGCCGCAGCGGCCGGACGAGCTGGCGATGTCGCGTGGCGAGACGTCCAGTCGAGGGCGTAGTCGGCGACATGCTCCCACCCGGGCTCGAGGCAGATGAAGTGCGACCGCCCCGGAAATACCTTGAACTCCGTTGGCGAAGACGCGCGGGACTGCTTGCGATACTGCGACCGCACCATCGCCGGGTCAGCTGTGCGGTCTTCTCCGCCCTCGATAATCAGCAGCGGCGCACGCGATGGATTTTTCCACCGTATAGCGTTGTCGATTCCGAACGCGCCCTGGAAGAAAATCTTGCCAGGCGCCGGCACGATGTAGCGTTCATAGGCCGGCGCCTTGTCTTTCTCGGGAAGGGTTTGAGCGAAGCCGTTGGAAAACTCTTTCAGCGACATCCGCATCACCTTTCGCCAAAAACCCCAGGTGAAAAAGACGCCGGCGGATGTCTTGACGGTGGTCAGCCGCGGCACGACACCGCGCGGCGGCGCAGGATCGAACGCAACGCCTGCAGCGCCCAGCCCCCGGTCGAGAAGCAGCTGGCAGATCAGCCCACCGAATGAGTGTCCCATCACGATGGGAGGCTCGGGGAGCGCGCGGATGATCGCATCATAGTGGTCGACGATCTTCTTGATCCCTAGCGAGGCCAGGTCTGCGTGCGGGGCCTTGCGAAGGTCAGCGACCCGCCTATCCATATAGGGCCAGGCGGGCGCGATGACATTGAAGCCTGCCGCTTCAAATCGCGCGCGAAAGCCATCCCATGCAAGCGGAGTCAGCCAGGCGCCATGAATGAGTACGATAGTGCGTGTCATGGTGCGCCTCGCTAATGAGCTGGAAACAGAAGCGTGAAAACGAAGGTGAGACCCCAATCCGGGCCTCCGGCCGGCTTGTCGGCGTAGTAACGCCCGAGAAGCGTGACGCTAGCGGGCTGGTCGCCGATGGGCAGGACCTGACTGACATAGGCGTTGACAGGCACGGTCCATTCCTGGTCCAGCCAGTCATAGGTCGTCTCCGAGGTCAGGCCGACAGTCGTGGCCGTCTTGAACGTGTAGGCGACGAAAGGCTGCGTGTAGGTCAGATTGACGTCTTCGCGTTCGCTTCGCCCGGCGACGGACCAGATGTGATTGACCAGCACTCCGGTCGTCCAACCATCTCTCGCCCGCAACGCAATAGCGCTCAGGCCGGCGCCCCACTTGCCCGTGCCGAGCAGACCGTTCGTCGCGGTCGGATAGAGAAAGACCGGCCCGACGCCCCAGATCCAGCCGTCCTCGGTCGGGGCCTTGGGCGAGAAGAAAAAGGACTGCGTCGTGTCCGAGAAACCCGACTGCGTTCCGCCGACGCCGAATGGCGACTCGGCGGAAATGTAGGGAACGATGGTGCGGGTGATGAGATTCCAGTCGTCGCTGATCTCGAACGGAATGACGGGCTGGAACAGAATTGTAGTGCGGTCCGCGCCTGCCGGACCGATGCCGGTATCCCAGTTCACCTTGAACGGCACGCTGATCAGATTGGCGATCGGATTGGCGAGCGCCTTGGCGAGCGCGACGCTATCGTGGTCGCCCTCGTCCGCGGCCTTCGCCGGAAACGCCAAGATTGAAGCCGCCGCGACGGCGCACAAGCTACGGTGCATGATGGTTTCCCTTCGCCTGAATCCATCCATGGAGGTCGAGCCAGGCTTTGAATGCCGGCAGCCAGAGCGCCGTCGGCGCATTGCGGGGCCGCATTCCAAACCCGTGCCCCCCGGCCTCGAGCGCATGCAGTTCTGCTTTCGCGCCGCTGGCGCGCCAAGCCTCAACCAGACCGAAACCCTGCCCGCCGAACAACGGATCGTCCGACGCGATGACCGCGAACAAGGGCGGCGCCTCGCGCGGCACGAACACGGCGAGCATGGCGGGATAGATTGGCGCGAGCAGGTCCGGACGCCCTGGGCCGTTCGCCAATCCGGCATGAATGACGGTGATGGCCCCCGCGGAAAACCCGATGGCCGCGATACGGGACGAATCGACACCAAGCGCGCCTGCATGCTGGCGGATGAACTGGATCGCCACGAGTGCGTCCTCCAGCGCCTCAGGCGTCGGAGCCAGGTCTTCGGCCGTCGGTACGCGCGCCGCTCCTTCGGCAAACAACGCGTCGAGCGTGTCGTAGAAGCCGTCGACAGAAGCTGGCGTCGGCGCCGTCCGGTACTTCAGGACAAAGGCTGAAAGGCCCGCCTCTGCGAGATGGCGCGCCAGCGCCAGGCCCTCATTGTCGATCGACAGCGCGCGGAACGCGCCGCCCGGCAAGATGAGGACCGCTGCCACGTTTCCACCGCCCGCGGGAGGGACATGGATCAGCGAGGGCGCCGTTACGTTTCGGATCCAGCGGTCCTGTCCGTCGCTTTCCCAGATCTCGCCCGGCCCCGCCAGCGACTCCGCCGCACCCAGCTGAATCTCGGAAAGCTCTGGCCGCGCGATCGGGTGCAGCGCGCCGAAGAGATCCCGCGCGAGGCTCGGCGCTGGTGCAGGCGCGCTCATCGTCAGAGCGCCAAGTTGAGGCGCAGCGTGAAGACATCGGCGTTGTTTTCACCGAAGGCCACCGCCGCGACATTGGGATTCCAGATGTGCTGATAGCTCGGAATGATCCGAATCGCCGGCGTCAGGGCGAAGTCATAGAAGACCTCTATTCCGCTCTCGTCGCCGACCTGAATAGCGCCGCCGGTCAGGTTCGCAAACGCGTCCTTATAGTGGTCGCTGAAGCCGTTATAGTAGAAGCCGACGCCGAAGCTATCATAGGGCCGGCTCGGAATGAGTCCGTGCGCGAATACCGCGATGCTGGCGTCGAATGTGACCTTGTTGGTTTCCTCGGGCGCGTAGCCGATGCGGCCGAACACGCCGATGCCGTTCAGCACCTGGCCGCTGCGCATCTTCTCGCCGATCTGGTCGGCGGGATCGTTGACATACAGATACTGCGAGAAATTGGCGATCAGGAACCAGCTTTCGTCGCGGTAATGCCCTGGCAGATCGCCGAGCGGCGCGAGGCCGAGCAAGCCGCCGATCGCTTCGGGTATTTCGGCCGGCGCCAGCGGGCCGAACGGATCGGTCAGATCGAGCTTGGCCTTGTTCGACCAGTTGAAAGCGGGCGCGAACTGGCCGGGAAGTCCGTCGATTTTGTAGGAGGTGAGCGCCATCAAATACAAATTGACGTCGTCGAACGCATTGTCGGCGAAGTTCTGAGATTCCGAGTAGGGATCGAGCACGCCACCGGCGATCGCGAGCCATTTCGCCGGCACATAGGCGGCAAGGGCCGCCCAAGCCGTCGGCTCATAGAAATTCGCCGTCATGGGGTTTTTGTTGAAGGCGAAGTTGGCGAAGTAGTACTTGAAGCTGTCGCCCATCATCGTCTGATCGGGGATGACGATGTTGTTGATCTTGCCGACGATGACGCTGAACTTTTTGCTGAACGCCTGTGCGTAGTAATACTCCGTCGGATAGATGTCGTTCGACAGCGTCGGCCCGGGGAACAACAGCCCGCCATACTGCGGCAGGAACGTCCCGGCGGTGAAGGAGTTGGCCGGCGAACGGCCCCAGCGGCCATGTGCGCCGAAATGGAAAACGCCGCCCGGCCACAGACCGGCGCGTCCGGTGTCGATGTTCAGGGCGAACTGCACGCTCTGAATGAAGGTGTCATGGCTGGCGAGGCCGCCTGACGTCACGTCCTGATAGTAGCTCGTCAGATACGCGTCGATGAAAACGCCGTCATGGGCAAGCCGGGTCCGCGAACCGCCCCAGTCACCGGTCAGCTGCGTACGCTCCCAGAAATCGCCGGTAACGGTTCCTGGGACTCCAAAAACGGGACCGTTATTGAAGAACGCCAGCAGCGCGGGGGCGACATCTACAAGCGATATCTTGTCGGCTGGCGGCGGCGACCAGGGATCGACAGGTTCGGCAGGCGCCGCCGCCTGGTCGCCGTCAAAACTGTTGAAATTGCCTTCGGCCACCGCGGCCGGCGCAAGAACGGTCAGTGAAAGTCCAAGCCAGATCGAGGTCCTGAGGGACATGGGGTAGCCTCGCTGTGTTGGGCAGGGGGCGGTCGTCGAGGGTCTCAGGCGCGAAGCGCCATCGCGAGCTTCATCAGCGAATGGGAGGCAAGGCTCAGTTCGCCTCCGCCGTCGCCGCGGTCCTCAATGCCGTGGCTTGAGATGAACCCGCGCAAAAGACCGTTACGTACGAGATGCGATTTGGTGTGCAGCGGCTCGTCGGGCAGATCGCCAGGCTCCAGCCAGTTCGCAATATCGCGGGTCGTTCCTGGCAGGGCAGGACCGCCGGCGAAGAAGGACGGCGTCCTGCTGAACGAGACCGGAAAGTCGAGCCGGGTATAGGTACCCTGCGGCGTCTCCTGGTCGATCGCGAAGTCCATCATGTCGCGCAGCGTGACCGGCTCGTACGGCTCGCCATGCCGGGGCGCGACGAGCGAAGCGCCCATCGTCCCGCAACGCGCCAGCGAGGCATTGACCTTCCAGAAGCCGCCCTCGGTCTCGCGCGCAGCCAGCGCGGCAAGCACGCCGATGCCGCCGAGATAGCCGGTGAGGTAGTCGTTGATCAGAACCGACACCATCGTCACGGATGGCATCCCGTCCGAGGTCAGATGCATCATGCCCGAAACCGACTGGGCGATCTGCTCAAAGCCGCGACGCTCGGCCCACGGCGTGCCCGGCGGCGCGAAGCTGACCGACCCGACGACAAGATTTGGATTGAGCGCTTTCAGGGCTTCGTCGCTAAAACCCATTTCGGCGAGCGCGCCGGGACGCTGGCTGCTGACCAGAACGTCGGCTCCGGCGACGAGATCGGCGAAGCGCGCCTTGCCGAAGCGGCTCTTCACGTCGAGCACCATGCATCGCTTGCCCCAACCGACATCCAGCATCAGCGGGTAGGTGATGTCAGAGATCGGCGCCTGGACCTTGATGACGTCGGCGCCCTGCTCCGCCAGCACCCGCGCGATCGTCGGGCCGGCGACAAGATTGGCGATCTCGACCACGCGAACGCCTTCCAGCGGCCGTTTTCGCGCCGGCCCGAGCAAGCGCTGCTTCTCACTGCCTCGCCGCTCGATATCGACGAGCGGCCGCTTGGCGGTCGCCTCACCCTGGGGATGCGCGAGCCACTCTTCGGGCGAGCGCATGATGCCGCAGGGGAGCTTCCGCGCCGCGAGTTCGTCCTCGATCTCTTGCGCGGTCTTGCGCCCGATCGCCGCCTGGAGCGCGGCTGCCGTATTGGCGCACCCGAAATAGTCGAGCAGCGCATCGCGAAGATGCGGATGCAAGCCGATAATGGTGACGTGCCGGCCATCCTTCGCCTGATACGTCCCGTTATCCGGCCCGATGGGCCAAGTATCCATCAACGTGCCGTAGCCGTTCAGGTACTGCAGCTGACCGGAATTGAGGTGGAGGCCGCTCAATCGGCGATTGAGCGACATCGTTTGGGACGGCAAGCCGCGAATTGTTCCGATTAATTCGATGAGCGAGCCGTATGCAGCCATGACGCCCGAGGCATAGTCATGCGCCTTGACCGGCCCGCGCGTGTACGAGACCCCTGGCTCCACGGCGACCTTGGATGGGTCGATCAATACAGGAAGCGCCTGGGCGATCTTGTCATACGCGGCGCGCTGCAGAGGGTGCGTGATCATGGCTCGTCACCTGCTGGGTCGTGGTCGGGCGGAAGAAGCCTCGCGCCGGCGACGACAGGCCGCGAGGCAAGGAACGTGAGCGGAGGTAAAGAGATGTAAATCGCGCCGCGGAGCACAGGATTCCGGAGTTCGCGGGACGTACTGCACCGGAAAGGTGTCTTGGAGCCGTCGCGGTGTGCGTCTAACCTGGCGGCAGGTCAGGGAGAACGCTGTGAGCGACGACGTCGGCCCGGTTGATCAGCTTTACTCATTCGGGCCGTTTACATTCTACCTATCTCGCCGCCTGCTGCTGGACGGCGACCAGCCCGTTCGTCTCGGCAGCCGGGCGATCGATACGCTCATCGTCCTGCTCGACAAGGCCGGAGCCATCGTCGGCAAAGACGAACTCATCGCGAAGGTCTGGCCTGGCACGTTTGTCGAGGACAACAACATCAAGGTCCATATCTCGTCGCTGCGGCGAGTTCTGGGCGATGGCCGCGATGGACGCCGCTACATCGTGACCGTGGCCGGGCGCGGCTATTCTTTCGTCGAACCCGTCATCACGACAACGCCGCGGCAGGCCCTGCAGGCGCCGGTGCCGGACATGGAAGGCAACTTGCCCTTCGGCATCGCCCGGCTCGTTGGCCGTCAACCGGTGATCGCGCACGTCGCCAATCTGGCCCGCGACAGACGTATTTTGACGATCGTCGGACCCGGAGGCATCGGCAAGACATCGGTGGCGATCGCAGCCATCGAACGCGCCTCGCGCGAGACCGGCGCCATTGCGTTTCTTCTCGATCTATCTCCGGTTCACGACGCCAGGCTCGTGCCCAATCTGCTCGCGACGGCGCTGGGCATGCAGGGTCCTGGTGCCGATCCCGTCCGCGCCTTCGCCAGCCGCATCGGAAACCGACCCGCCTTCGTCATTCTCGACAATTGCGAGCATTTGATCGACGCGGCCGCCGGGCTTGCGCTCGCGCTCACCCGTGCCGCTTCCACTGTCCATGTCGTCTCGACCAGCCGAGAACCGCTTCGCATCGAAGGTGAACATCTCTACCGGCTGGCGCCGCTCACTTTCCCTTCGGACGGTGTCACCTTGGACGCCAACGACATTGCATCCTACTCAGCCGTCCAGCTCTTCGTTGAGCGCGCCGTTGCCGCCTTTCCCGACCTTCATTTCTCGGAACGGGACTACGAGCACATCGCTCGCATCTGTCGGCAGATCGACGGCATTCCCCTCGCGATCGAATTCTCCGCCGCCTATGCCGGAACGCTCGGCCTCAAAGGCCTGAGTTCGCGCCTCGCGGATCATGTCGATGCAATGCCGGGGCGCCGTCGCGGCGCACCTGAACGTCACGAAACCATGCGGGCGACGCTCGATTGGAGCTTCGGCTTGCTGTCGGAACCGGAGCAGACGCTGCTCATCCGTCTGGCGATCTTCTCAGGCGGGTTCACATTCGACGCGGTCAACAACGTCATCAGAGACAGCGAGGATCTACTGCTCGCGCTCATAGACAAGTCGCTGGTCAGCGCCGATGTCACGCCCGCGGGGCCACGCCTCAGGTTGCTCGAGACAACGCGGGCATATGTTGCCGAACGTCTGCGCGAACGCTCTGAGGCTCCACAGGTCGCGCGCGCCCACGCAAAACACTACGCAACGCTACTTGCAAAGGTCTGGCCCATTGAAGGCAGCGCCACGCTCAAGCTTTCGCCGTCCGATCTTAAGCTCGATGTCGACAATATCCGTGCCGCACTCGAATGGGCGCTCTCTGAACACGGCGATATCGAGCTAGCCGCCCAACTGAGCGCGTGCTCTGGCCCCCTGTGGCTGGGCCTCTCTCTCCTCGCGGAGGGGCGTGACTGGATGGCCCGCGCCGCTGCACTGCTTGGTCCTGCCAAGATCGGCAGCCGAGAGGAGATGATCATCCAATCGTACCTTGCGTCAGCGGAGTCCTTCACAAGCGGCATCACGCCGGCCGCCGTCTCGCTTTGGGAACGTACAAGAGACCTTGCACAAAGCCATGGTGACGATGGCTACCTACGAAGCTCTCTGCTGCCCCTCTGGCTCTACCATTTGCGCATTCCCGACTACCGCGCTGCAATGGCGGACGCGACCACCCATCAAGCTGCCGCCGGACGGAGCACAAACGATGACGAAGCCGTTTCGTCGTGGTGGATGATTGGCACAACGGCTCACCACCGTGGCGATCTCGTGCTAGCGAAACATGCCTTCCATCGCTTCCTCGAGCTGGAGACCCCTAAGGGCCGTAAGTCCTTCATTCTGAAGATCGGCTTTGACCGCCGCGCAGCCGTGCTCGGCATCCTTGGGCTAACGCTTGCGATGGAAGGGGACCACAAGGGCGCGATCGAGCGCGTTACTGAAGGCTGCCGAGGGGCTAAGGAATTGGGCTATGCGCTCGCCATTGCCGAGGCTCTAAAATGGGCCTGCGTCACACAGTTCGTTATCGGATACGATATCGACTCTTGCGAGCGAACCGTTGCACAGCTCACAGAGATTTCGAGCGGTCATGCGCTAGGCCGACACCAGGGCTTCGCCAAATCGCTTCAGGGTATGTGCAGGGTTCGGCGTGGCGACTTCGGCGAAGGGATCGCTGGGTTGGAGGCAGGACTTTCGGAGTTTGAGCGTGGCCAGAGCAGTCCTATGCGCGTGTTCTATGCAACGGCATTGGCTGATGCCCTCCTCGCAGCCGGCCGCATAGCTGACGGCCTGAAGGTCACGCGCCATCAAGAGGAGATCGAGGGGCAATGTGGGAGCTGGGGAACAGGCGAGCTTGCTCGGGTAGAAGGCGACCTGCTGGCCGCTTACGGCGATCTGCAAGGGGCCGCTCTCGCCTTCAGCCGGGCAGAGAGTATCGCGATACAACAAGGCGCCGGCTTCTGGGCAGCGAAGGCCCGCACTGCAGCATCGCGCATAGAGGAGCCGAGTAAGGGAGCAGCCAAAATCGCCCGGCAAAGCGCGTGACAAGTCGCACGAGTCGACCTCACTCTGCCAAATGGATGAAGTACGCGTAGGCGTCCGCCGGAACTCCAGCCGCCCCATTTTCCACAACATGGGATCTGCGCAAACTGAGCTGTCACGCGGTTTGGAACGTCCAAGCGTGTCGACTAACTCCGCAGGCTCTTAGCCGCCGCCAGCCGCCGGGCAACACCGTGAACTTTCTCTCATCGGCTACGGACAGTTGTTGCCTCAGTTCGCGCGGAACTTGTCAGCCGGCACTCAGCACGAACGGCAAAGCCTGGTTCGCTTGCCTGAAAGGCTGGTTGGACGAGTCGCGGATCAGTTTGGACGGCCTTGCCTCTATGACGAGGCTCTTGCCTCGAAGCGCCGACGGCACCGGTATCGAAAACACGCCCTCGGCGACGCGCTCGTGCGGCGACCAGTTTCGCATGACCAGCTTCGCGACGTGATAATCAGGAGTATTCACTTCGAATACGGCACGGCGGGCGATCGCCGGATACTGCACCCGGAGGCTAATCTGCAGCCTATCCTCAGCACCTACCTTCACCACAGTGCTCAGCAAGGCGTTGTCGAGTCCGCCAGATACGGCACGGCGGCGATGCGCGCGGATCGACCGCGCCTGCGGCCCGCGACCGTTCCCCGACGAGATGCGTGCCCGCCACAACTTCGCAACGCCCCGCATGATGTGGCCTGCCCTTGAAAGGTTCTCGCGCGGCGCAGCCTGGAGTGCCACCGAAAGTCTGCGTATCGGGCGACGGTGCGCAGATCTGGTGAGCGCAAGAAGCAGATCGGGCGGAATCGACAACCCGACCGGTCCTGCCAGATAGCCGAGGGCGATCGCAGCCGGCGCCTCTACCCGCCGGGCAGCGACCGTGTCCGCGAAAGCCTGCCAGTCGAATCCGGGCTGCGATATCGTCAAGCCGCAATCGACCAGCCAGTCGCTATGCGCGTGGGCGTCCAGCGCGCCATGACCAATCGCAACCGCCGCGCGGTCGCTCGCCGCCGGAACGAGCATTCTCGCACCCAGAAAATCGACGGACTCCGCACGCCGCCACAACCGTTCGTCGTCAGCCGCCGACGCATTGACCGCGTGATAGGCGTCCTGATGCAGATCGATATTACCAAGCGCACCGCGACCCATATTGATCGCTCGCTGAAACGTCAGACTTGCCTTGAGCCGCTGCCGGCTTTCGCCCTCCATATGCCGCCACTCCAGGCCCAGCAGCACATCCAGCGCGCGCGCCATGTCCGCTCGCCGCACGAGAATATCGATATCGTGCGAGACGCGGCCCTTGGCACCCTGCGGATCGGCCGCCACGCGGCTTGCGCCCTTAATCACCATCACCGGCATCTGATGTGCGAGCGTACGCAGCGCGGCCGCCGCCTCATGCTGCGCGATCTGCGAGCGCGCCCAAAGATGCCGCGCCAGGCCTGCTAGCCGGGGGAAGGAGGGATGCGCTGCGATCTCGGTCCCGAACCGCTGCGCCACCGCCGCTAGCAGACGATGCTCGCGGAACGAAGCCGCATCGACATCGTTCGAGTCCAGCCAAGAACGTGCGGCGCCCATCGCGCGCTCCACATCAGGCGTCAGCACGGCTCGGAGCAAAAGGTCTAGCTGCCCACGGGGCCACGTCCACCGGCGATCGAATGCGCTGACGCTCAAGTCGCACCCGCCACACCGGCACGGCGGCGCTGGAGAGCCGCTCGCGCCGCATGCAGATACCCCTTGTCACGCTCCGGATCGCGCCCGCTCGACAAACTTCCTTGGCGAATGCGCCGCAATGCGACGACATCTTCCTCGTGTAGCAGGCCTGCGCCACTCTCCTGAGCGCGCTTGATCCAGTCGACCATCTCGCCGCGCCGCCCCGGCGGGTCTTCGACCGGACCTACGGCGCGAAAGAGGGCGTGGCGCATCATCATCGTGGTGCGCAGCCACCCCGGCATGATGCGGCCCTCGCGCGGATCCGCGGCATCGCCCGTGAACAGCCGGACCTGCCCGAACACGGCAGACAGCGCCGTGTCCTCCAGCGCGCGGATCTGCCGCGCCGCCTTGTGCGGCAGCCACACATCGTCCGCGTCCAGCGTTGCGACCAACGGCGTTGATACGCCGGCAAGCCCGCGCGTCATCGCCGCACCCGGCCCGGCATTGGCCTGCGCGATCAACGTCACGACTTGCCCGAACGACGCGGCGACCAGCTGCGTCGCGTCCTTTGATCCGTCGTCCACGACGATGATCTCCACAGGCGGCACGCTCTGCGCCAGGATCGAGCGGATCGCCTCGCCCAGCGTCGCCTCGGCGTTGTAAGCCGGAATGACAACCGAGTAGGGCGCGCTCATCGTCCACCCCGCGCACGCATCTGCTGCAGATCGAAAACATCGTCCGGAACCCGGAGATCGGGATTCTGCCGCCGCCTCAGCGCCGCCTTGTGCAAGGCGCGCATGAAACAGCGATTCATGGTCGCGACATCGTTGGTCATATTGCTGGTGTGCTTTCGATAGATCATCGCCACCTGATCGCTGAGCGCATAGCGCGGCCGGCGCTCGAACAGGCGGAACAGGAAGTCGGTGTCCTCAGCCATAGGAAGGGCGTGATCGAATCCGCCGACCGCCTCAAAGGCGTCGCGGCGATAAATGCCGGCGCCGAGATGGATGGTTCGAACCGTCATGGCAGTACAATCCGCCGCCGGAACCATCGCCGCCTCATCGACGGCGTCCACCATCGTCAGATAGCCATAAGTCAGATCGAACTGAGGCACACCCGCGAGAACTTTCAGATCGGCGGCCAACCGCCCGGCCGGCCACAGATCGTCGGAATCGAGAAAGGTCAGGTAGTCGGTGTCCGGCGACAGCGCAGTAAGGCCTGCGGAGCGCGCGGCATTGACGCCGGCATTCGGCTGCCTCACCAGCCGCAAATGGGGAGAACCTGCAGCCGCCTCGAGCGCACGCTCCGCTGTCGCGTCCGTCGACCCATCGTCGACCACGACGACATCCAGATCCACGGCATGCGCCTCGCGCAAAACAGATCGAACTGCCGTGCCGATATAGGCCTCGCGATTAAAAGCCGGAATGATCACACCAAGTTTCATGACGCCTCGCCGATGAGCGCATCGATCGCTGCGGCGATACCGGCCGGGTCGCGCCCAAGCTCGAGACGAAACGCCGGCAGACGCCGGGCAAGATCGGCGAAGAACGGCAGCGCAAGGCCGCGCTCTCCCGGAATCTGGAAGACGCTCGACGGCGCGAGCGCCAGCATCGCATCGCGCGGAGAGGCCGGGGCGACCCGCGTCACGCTTCCGCCGACGACGCGCGGCAGGAGGATCGCCTTGATCTCCAGGGCAGACAGGCGGCCGCCACCAATCGCCTCGACATCGAACTCATGCTTGCCCTGCCAGTTCGGAGGCGATGCCGCCGCAAGGCGCGAAAGCCCGAGGCGCGCGAGTCCTGCCGGATCCTGCTTCGCGATCCGATAGACCGGATGCGCCACGATGGCGCCTGGCTGCGTTCCGGGATCGATCAGCACATAGTCGTCGCCCGCCGTATCCAGCCCTGCCGCGATGCCCGCCAGCGTCGTGCCCGATTTGCCGGCGCCGCCCTGCCCGGCGATCAAGACGCCACGCCCGCCCCGGCCCAGTGTCGCGGCATGGACGAGCCGCCGCCCACCGCCAAGATGAGACCAGGCAAGGAACAAGCGCAGCGGCGAGGCCAACTCCCAAGGCGGCCACCCGTCGGCATGCGCCATCAACTGAACGCCTTCGCATGTCGCCGGATCGAAGACCGTCCACATCCGGCCTTCATGCCAGTACGCGCCGCCAAGACCGGCCGCCTCGAGCCGGCGCTCGAAATCGACGGCGGCATAGGTCGGCTCCCACCAGCTGCGCGGCGGCGGGCAGCCAAGCGATGCAGCATCGCCGACACACAGCCTGAGCTGTGAAGTGGTTGGCGCATCCTCGCTGGCGACTTTCGCAAGAGCCCGCTCGCAGGCCTCGGCGTAGCGCGCATCGGCACAGGCAATGTCGACCGTCACGAAGGGCAGAGAATAACGGCGTGGCCGTATGCGCGCCATTTGCTGACGCCCCAGCGCGAGGATTTCGCGGGCATAGACGACCAGCGGATCGGCGATCACGGATTGCAGCATGGCGATGGGCGCGGGGTCTATTTCGACCCTGCCATCAACGGCCAGCCGCGATCAGCATCGGCATCATGAATGGGATCGGCGAGGATCAGTTCGGCGAGGTCCTCGAACCGCTCCAGCACGGGCGGCGTCTCAACCTGCACCCCCGCAAAGGGCGTTGGAGTCGGCGTCTGGACAGCCGCAGGTCGAATGAGTTTCGCCGCAATCAGAGCTTCGATGAACGCCGCAACAGCTGCGCGATGTTCACTCTCGGACGCATCTAGCACCGCGAGGATGTCGCCCGGCCGCGCGCCCTGTTCCAACGCCTGCCAGATCGCGTTGCCGCTGCCCTGAAAGGCGAAATAGACACCGCTCGAGAGGTCGAGCACGACGAACTCACCGTCGAACGCCTCCGTCACCACGTCGGGGCGGTTCAATTCAAAGACAGTGTCGAGCATGACGAACCTGCAGATCAGAACGAGAGGTTGAGGAATGTCTTTACGGCCTGGTCACGGGCGCCGGAGGCGTACTGGCCGGAATAGCTGAGGCCAATGACCGCCGTCGGCGATAGTTTCACATCGAGACCCGCTTCGATCAACGCAACGTCTTTGCCGACGGGCACCCCGGCGACGGTGAAAAGATCTCCACCGGCGAAGACATGCGTCGCGAAGGGCGTCGTATCGCCGAACGCATGCCGCCAGCCGGCCATGCCCCAGGCTGCCGCCTCCGCCGTACCCAGCGTGAAGTTGTGCGAGAGGCGTGCACCCAGCGTCGTGAATGTCACCTCGGTCGTCTGCCCAGCGCCTGACAGGGCGGCCGAGCCGCCCGTCTCCTGGAACCCGTCAACGTGGTGACGGACGTGGGCGAGACCGAGGAAGGGCTCCAGCTCTGCGCCCGCGCCGAGGCGCGTGCGGTAGCTCACCTCGCCAAAGGCTTGCAGCGTGCCTGCATCGTAGTCGGCGGCGAGCGTCTCGGCGAAACCCGGAAAGGCGGCAGTGCGATCGGTTTCGATGTCATGCCAGGCATAGGCAAAGCCCGTGCGGAAAGCGAAATGGCCCCATGCCGTTCCCGCGTAGACGCCAAGATGCGTCGTGCGGCTCTCGCCGGACGAGCCCCGCGCCTCAAGGTCGAAACTCGTCTCGCTGAGCCCGGCAAGGACGCCAACCCGCCACGCGCCTGCATTGCCATCGATGCCGGCCAGCAAGCCGGCCGTATCGCGATCGAACGCGGCGGCGTTGCCGTCGCTGTCCCAATTGCCCCATGAGCCGAAGCCTTGGCCCCACAACACCGTCCTCTCGCCAGGCGCCGTATCGCCCGCACGGGCGCTCATCGCCGCCCTGACGAAACGTGTGTCTTCGATGAGGGCTGTCTTCAGAGAGGCATGAACCTCGCCCGACAACTGGTCGAACGCGAACCGCGCTTCATCTTCCATCGCGATGTTGAGGATCAGGTCGTGCAGCGGATTGCCATCGCCGAGCGAGTCGAGGCCTTCGGCCGTCGCGATCTGGTTGAACGTCTGCCCCACCGTCGCAAAGTCGGCCGCGCTGACCACCAGCGAAACGCTGGTCGGGTCGTAGACGGCATCGACGGATAGAAAAGCTGTGATCTGCCCGCCATTCATCAGCGTGTAGGTGCCCGTGACGCCGGTCAGAGAGTCGAGCACGAGAAAGCTGTCACCGTTCTGCACCGCGCCATCGAACCCGACAGACAGGCGCGCGCCGGCCTCGATCGTCGCCGCGCCGGCCACCTGCACGCCGCCGCCGGCCGTCGGCCCGTCGCCGATGATGTAGGCATAGGTGCTGTTTGCATGCTGGGTCAGCGTCCCGCCGACGAAAGCGGCGCCGTTCGAAACGGACAACGTGCCGTGCCCCTGCCCGCCCGGATCGCCGAATGTCAGGTTCCCCGTGACGATTCCGACGCCCTGATCCGCGAGCACCAGCTCAGCCTGCCCAAGGCCGCCGAACCAGACATCGCCGGTCGCCTGCCAGCTTGAGGTGTCGCCTGTGACGACCAATTCACCCATGCCGGTCGCAATGCTGCCTGCGCGAAGGTTCGCCGTCTCCAGCCGCCCGCCGGCTTCCACCCGCACCCGGCCTTCGCCGCTGTTTCCGACCAAGGTCCAGTCCCTCACCGTCACGCGGCTATCGGTGCCGGAGATCGTCAATTCGCCCCGCCCGGTGTCGTGCGACGAGGCCAGCCTCAGGCCGCCCCCGATGGTCAGCACGCTGCCGCCCTCGACACGCACATTGCCCTGACCCTCATAGCCCAGCGACACACCGCTGGTCGCGACATCCATCGTCGAGCCATTGGTCAGCGTCACGCCGCCATCGCCGGTCTCGTAGTCGCCAAGAAGGAGGAAATTGACCTGCGCGTCGCTGTTGTCGAGCGTGAACCGCCCCCGGCCTCTGCCGCCGACATAGAGCGAGCCCGGCCCCGTTTGCTCCCAGCTCCCATCCGTCACGCTGACCGTGCCGTCGCCGGTCTCTTCCGTGCCGAGCGTGACATAGTTGTTCGACCCGAAATGCCCGCCGTCCTCGACAGTCAGAACACCGACCCCTCCATCGCCGATATCGACGAACCCGATGATGCCCAGCAGCGAATCGGCGCCTGAGATCAGAATCGTGCCCGACCCCGTCGCACTTTCGCCGACGACGAGATTGCCGAACGCCCCGGCCGTTCCGCCGCCTTCCAGAACCAGCTCACCCGTCCCCGCCGCGCCAACGCGGATCGTGCCATAGCTGATCAGGCTGCCATCTTCGCTCGACAGGTCGTTCACCTTCGCCTCGCCGAACGAGCCGGCCTCGTCGCCGATGGTCAGATCGCCTGTGCTGAAGCTGCCGCCGGAAACGGTCAGCGAGCCCTCGCCGCTGCCGCCGACGGTCGTCAGCCCTGTCACCGTGATCGTGCTGGGGCCGCTGACGCGAACTTCGCTGGCTTCGTCGCCATTGCCGATGGTCAGCGTGCCGGTGTCGAGCGTGCTGCCGCTATTGACCGCGACATAGCCTCGCCCGCCCTGTCCCACGACCAGGTCATGCCCGAAATTGTCCCATGCAGCGCCGTCGAAGAGGCTGACGCCCGCGCTTTGCCCGGCATTCTCGCCAATGATCGCACCGCCGGTGATCAGCTCAGCATCGGTCTCGACGGTGAAGCTGGTGACATCCCCCAGCCGCATCACGCCGCCGATGTTCAGATACGTGCCGGAGTTCTGGATCGTGACCCGGACATTGTCGCCATTGGCGTAGAACCCCTCCGTGACGACGAGATTCCCACCCGAATAGAAGACGATCTGCGCCCCACCCAGCAGCTGCACGGAGCGCGCATTGGCCGGCGTGTTAATCTGGATCAGCGCCGATGTCGGCCCGATGACCACCGGCGTCGTGCTGCCGGGCACCGCACCCGTGCTCCAATGGCCGGGATTATTCCAGTTCCCGCTCCAGACCCCGCCATCGTCCACCCAGTCCGCCGCTAGCGCACCGGGGGCCGCCGAACACAGCAGCGCCGCCGTCAGCAGACCGCGGCGAAAGGGCTTGGGGCGAAAGACGGCAGCGCATGATGCACGGGCCACGTGAATCCTCGTGAGAAATGGCCCTGTACGGCCGTTCTCACGCGTCTAACCCGCACTCCTGGGTACGTCTTTGCATTGGGCGAACGCCGCCTTTGCACCAGACGACATCACGCGATGTTTTACCGGCGATGCCGCATCTCGCTCGGCGCGAACCCGAAATGGCGCTTGAAGCTACGATTGAAGACCGGCGCGTCGGCAAAGCCCAGATCCATCGAGATCGAGAGAATGGTGCGATGGCGGCAGCGCGGATCGGCCAGCATCTCCGCCGCCTTCTCCAGACGCAGCCGGCGCAGCTCGTCGGAGAAACTCGTCCCCTGTGCCTCAAACAGCCGCTGGACATGGCGCGGGCTGACACCCTGCCGCGCCGCGACCCATTTCAGGTCGAGATGCGGCATATCGAGATTGGCCAGCATGTCCGCTTCGATCGTCTTGCGGCGCGACAGCGAAATCGTACCCGCCAGCGTCTCGGCCGCACGGCTCTCGCCGCCGCTCAGCGCCAGCACGATCAGGTCCTTCAGATGCCGCCCCGCCATCTCGCAGATATCGGGCGCATCGAACCGCTCCAGCGACGTCGCGCGCAGATAGGAGCGGAGCAGAAACAGCCCCGGCGCATCCTTGGCGACGGCCCTCAGCGGCGCTTCGCCGATATCCGGCATGGCGGCTTTGACCAGACTATGCGGCAAGCGCATCGACCACCCGCGCGTAAAGCGCGGCAGGCTGTAGCGAAAGCGCCTCGCCTGCGAGAACAGCAGAAGCTGCCCAGGCTCCACCACGAAATCCTCGACGCCCGGCGAGCGCATCACGATGGGACCATCCACGATGGCGGCCATCACATCGTCATTGCCGTCCTCGCGCAGCCTGTCCGAGCGCTCATAGGTCACCGGAACGGTCGACCAGTGCCCCCATTGCACAGACTCGCTGACATGAAGGCCGAGCCGGTAATCCAGCCGGGTCGCCTCATCCGGCAGGTCGATGTCGAGCCGGATGAGTTCGCGCCCGACATAGTCCTTCATCACCTCGATGGGGTCTCCATCGGGCAACGTCCGGGGCGAGAACTCCACTTCAGCGAACGGCATCGGCTGGCAAAGTCGGAATGTCTGATCGCCCAAGTATGGGAGCAGATTTACGGAAGACGAAGCAGTTTCGGCACCAAGCCCGGCACGATCAAGCTGAAGAAACGACAGCCCACAATCTTTGCGCGCGCCATCACCGCAATTCAGAGGCCTGCAAGACTAGGATGGTCGGGAGCAAAGCTCACAAATGCCTACCTCCACCGCCACGCAGTCCTGTCAAGAGCAGGCTGCTCCGAGACCGCCGCAATAGCCGCGATATTCCCGGCTTTCTGCGACTAAGAAAAAGCGTCTCGCGAGTTCGAATCCCGACCGTGCAAATACTCCCTCGAAAATAGGCGGCCGTGAGAACTGACAGGTTAACTGGCCCGCGATGCCGAACTTTTCTGCCAGTTAAGATTAGGCGGCGCGGGTCGCTGCCTTCCACGATACCAAGGCACGCGCTCGCTGCTGGCGCATGTGCCAACGCTTGGAAAGATGTTGCTGGGTGTTGAAGGTGTTGTAGACTGCAGCGTGAGTGGCGAGGAAGCGTTGAGCTGATTTCCGGGATTTGAACCCTTGCTGCTTTCGCTCTCGTCGCCGTATCGGCAGATGGGAGTTCTCCGCCCGATTGTTATCTCGCAATCGCCCTGGTCGGTGGAGGCTCAACAGACCCATCTCATTGAGCGCGGCAGCGTATGAGCGCAGACCGTCCGCGTAATGAGCTCTGGCACGACCCGCTGAGTTCTTAGTAGGCGCGTTAACAGCCGAAGCGCGGCAGCGGTATCTCGCTCTTTCTGCATGACCATGTCGAGGACGACGCCCTCATCATCCACGGCACGCCATAGAAACCAGCGTTCACCTTCGATGGAGCACACCATTTCATCAAGATACCACCTGGGTGAAGGCGGCATGCGTCGGCGATTTAGGTTCGCCGCAAATTGGTGGCCGAACTTGATCGTCCAGCACCGGATCGTCTCATAGCTGACTTCGATACCGCGCTGCGCGAGGACCTCCTCCACATCACGAAAGCTCAGCGTGAAGCGAAAGTAGAGCCAGACTGCGCAGCGGATGACAGTCGGCGGGAAGCGGTGCCGTTTGAACGATAAACGGCGCATGCACTTACCCCGCTGTTAGGCGGCAAGACGGGCCGCGGGAGCAAGGCTAGTATTAGACTGACAGCACCTCTCGCCGACATCCGCGCCTTCGCCGCCGCGGTTTAGAACATCAGCCGTCCTCGGGCTTGGCCGCATGCGCGTGCTTCAGCGGCTTGAAGACCAGATCCTCATGCGCCGGCAGCGCGGGGAAGGGCGCATGCGGCCCGGCCTGATACCAGAACACGGTCGAGGCATAGCCGTCCGTCAGCTGGCGATAGCGCAGCGGCGGCGTCTTCCACCCCAGCCCCTGCAGCGTGATGCGCAGGTCCGAGGCGAACCGGATCGGATCGAGAATATGCCAGCGATATTGCGCCACGCGCCGCTCGCGCCCTTTCAGATATTGCTCGGTCACGAGGTCTGTCTTGTTGAAGACGTAAAACCCCGCATAGGCCGTCGCGAACTCGCCCTCATAGGGCTTCCCGTCGCCGTCGAACCGGCGATAGCAATATGAGCCGAGGAAGTAGTCCTCCTCGCCCGTCCCGTTGATGGTCGGAAAGTCCGTGTCGCCGTCGAGATAGAATTTCACCTCGCCCTCGCCCCACCAGCCGGGGCTGAACGCGGCATGCACCAGATACAGGCCCACATAGTGGCCGCGCCCTTTCACGCCGTCGATCACGGTATAGACCTCGCCTTCCTTCAGGCGGGCGATCTGGCGGAACTGGGCGTGGAAATAGGCGGCGTCATCCGGCACCGCCTGCAGCGTGTAGTCGATCTGGTAATAGAGCTCGATGTCGATCTCGCCCCGGTTCTCGAACTCCATGCGGAATTTGCGGCGAAACGGCATCGGCCAAAAGCAATTGAGCCCGCTGCCCGGCGTCACCACCACGGTCGCGGAATCGATCATCGGCACCACCGCCTTGCCGAAGGCCGAGGCGAAGAAATCGCCCACCGGCGCTTCCACCGAAGGCGTCGCTTCGTCGTCCCAGTAAAGGCGCAGGATCGCGGCGCGATAGGGCGCCTCGCCGCCCAGCGTCATCCAGATATGGTTGATGACGCCCGGCCCCGCCGCCTCGCCCATCACGATGCGCGCCCCCGGCTTCACGACGACGAACGGGTTGACCTTCCAGCCGAGCCCCAGCTCCTGCGCTTCTGAGAACGCGCTGCCCTGCTCCAGCTTCGTCCGCGCCCCGCCGCCTTTCTCGCCCGTCAGATTCTCCGGGCTGATCGAGCGGCTGACCGCATCGGCCAGCATGAAAAGATTGCCGACGGCGGGAAACACGGGGGCGGACATGGCGAACCGGCCTGCTTGCAGCCGCCCGGTGCGGCGGCGTTGGCAGGATCAGTCCAAGTTAGACAAATTGTCAAATCCCGGTGCGGCGGCGCTCAGGCGACGATCCGCACCGGCTCGTGCGTCAGGTAACGGTCTACCGCGGCATCATCCAGCTCCACGCCCCATCCCGGCCCTGTCGGCACATGGGCGAAGCCGTCGGCATAGCTGATGCGCTCGCGGATCAGGTCGTGCTCCAGCATGATATGCCCCTGCAATTCCGTCGCGTGGCGGATATTGCGCGCGCGCGCCGCATGCATGTGCAGCACGATGGCGCTGCCGATGCCCGAAGGCTGGTTGTGCAGCGCGACGTCGATGCCCCGCGCGGCGGCGTAGTCGATGGCTTTCAGCGCCCGGCTCATGCCGCCCGGCCGCTCGGCGTTCAGGCCGAACGTACGCACCGCGCCCATTTCGGCCAGCGTCAGCATGTCGCGCAGTCCGAACGCGCCCTCATGCGCCATCAGCGGAATGCGGCTGCGCGATTGAACGAAGGCCATGCCGGCATAATCGTCCGCCAGCACCGGCTGCTCGGCATAGTCGACGCCATAGGGCGCGATCGCGTCCAGCACCGCCAGCGCCTGGTTGGGATCGTAGGCCTGGTTGAAATCGACCCGCAGCGCCACGTCGGGGCCTACCAGCGCGCGCATCGCGGCCATGATCTCCACATCCTTGCGCTGCCCGTCGCCCAGCTTGCAGCGGAAGGCGCGGATGCCGGCCTCCAGCCCGCGCTTCGCCAGCGCGCAGATGATCTCCACCGATGTCAGCGGCAGCACCATGCACAGCGGCGCCTTGTCGATCTGCCGCCCGCCGCAGAGATCGTGCACCGGACGCCCGACGCTGCGCGCCGCAGCGTCGTACAGCGCCAGGTCCAGCACGCCCTTGGCCATTTCGTTGCGTGCGACATTGTCGTCGAACTTGGCGTTGATCGCCTCGATGTCGAAGGCGGAACGGCCCAGCACGAACCGCGCGAGATGATTGCGGATCAGGTCGGCCATCAGCATGGGCGAAACGCCGCTCTCCACCAGCCAGACATAGGCCTCGCCGACGCCGGTGACGCCGACTTCGGTGGTGATCCGGCAGATCAGAAAATCCCCGCCCAGCCAGTGGTCGTCCACCTTCAATCCCATCGCCACCTTGCCGCTGCCGCCCTGCAGCGCCGCGCGCACCTCCTCGCGGAACGGCACATGCAACGGATAGAGATCGATCTGGACGATGGGGTCGAATGCGCTCACGGGTTCAGCCTTTCCTCGAAATCGGGTGCGCCGATGCCGGCCAGCGCCGCGGCGAACACCGTGCGGCCGCGCTCCAGCACCGCCGCGCGCCAGTCCGGCGCCTCGGGATAAAAGGCGCGCAGCAGCCGCGCCTTGATCGCCTGTCCGCGCGGGCTGGCGATCTCGCCGTGATGGACCAGCCAGTTGTCCTCGATCATCGCGCCCATCACGATCTCGCCGGGCTCCGTGCCGTATTCCAGCGTCATCGGCACGACGCGCACGCCGGTTAGCGCCGTCTCCATCGCGCCGTTCATGTAACCGCCCAGCACCGTGTCGGCGCGCGAGCGCGGGCGCGGCGTCACCATCATCGGCCCGAACCATTCTGCGGTCAGCGCCTTGTGCGGCTCGTCTTCGTTCGCGGCCATCATCAGCAGGCCGACGCCGGATGCGCCAAGTCCGCTATGCAGATCGATCTGCACCACCGCGCGGCGCGTCGCGAGCCGCCGCCGCCACAGCGTCTCCACCGTGCGGCGCGACCAGGCGGGGCCGCTGCCGCCATACTGGATGCCGCGCGGAAATTCGTATTGCCCGCCCGAAACCGCTTTCAGGAACGACAGAAAATCGGTCGCCTCGCGCAATTTGCCCAGCTCGGCGGCGATATACGCCAGCGCGCCTTCCGGCATCTCGCTTGGGTTCAGCAGGCCGTCGATGGCGCGATAGGCGTCGTTCTCCAGCGCGCCGCCGAAATCGACGAAGTTGCGGTTCAGATCGACATTGTCCTCGTTGACGCGCCTCAAATGCGAAAACCCGTAAGGGTTCACCGCGTGCACCAGCATGATCGCCGTGTCAGCGGGCAGAGCAGGGGCGTCGCCGACCAATTGAAGCTGCAGCGCCGAACCGCAAAACCCCTCCACGCCATGCGTGCCGCTGGAAATCGTCAGCACGCGGCCCGCGTCTTCCGGCCCGCGCCACAGCACGTCCATGTAAAGCGGCCCGCCATCCGCGCCGGCGAGCGGGTGGGGGATCGCCTCGTGCGTCCATCCGCCGGCCGCTTCGGCCGCCGCGAGCAGGCGCGTGCGCGCTTCGCGGTAATCGTTGGAATAGGGCGTCATCGCGTCCTCATATGAAATGTCCGCCGATCATCGTCCGCAGCACCTCGATCTTGCCGAGCTGATCGCGCGGCGCCGTCAGCGGATCGGCGCTCAGGATCACCAGATCCGCCGCCTTGCCGGCCTCCAGCGTGCCCTTCTCGGCTTCCTCGAACTGGATGAAGGCGGCGTTGCGCGTGAACATGGCGACCGCCTGCTCCGGCGTGACGCCCTGTTCGGGGTGGAAGCCGCCGCGATTGACCGCATAGTCGATCCCCGCGATCACGTCCGGCCGCTCGATAGGCGCATCCGACGATCCGGCGAGCGGAATGCCGGCCGCGAAAAAATCCCGGAACGGATAGACATGGCCCGTCCGCCCCGGCCCCAGCCGCGCCGGCAGCCAGTCTTTTTCGGAACGGATGAACAGCGGCTGGGTGCAGATCTGCAGCCCCAGCTTCGCGATCCGCGCGATCAGCGCCGGATCGGCGATCGAGGCATGCTCGATCCGGTGGCGGTGATCGTCTTTCGGGTGTTCGTCCAGCAGCCGCTCGAACAGCCGCACGCAATTCGCGATGCCGCGGTCGCCGATCGCATGGATGCAGATCTGATACCCGGCCAGATGCGCCGCTTCCATGCGGCGATAGATCTCGTCGTCCGGCAGCATCATATAGCCGTGGGTGCAGGTCTTGTCGGCATAGGGTTCGCTCATGCAGGCGCTGCACGAACCGAACGTCCCGTCGGCGAAGATCTTGATCGCCCGTGTGCGGGTGCGCTTCGCGGCGTCGTTCAGCGGCGATGCGATCAGCGCCTCGATGCCCTCCAGCGTCTTGCCGATGACGATGGCGTAAATCGATTGCGGCATCTGGTCCCGCACCATCTGCACCACCCGGCTCTCCATCCGCGCCGATGCGCCGCCGGGGCCTTCCTCGTCGCTCTGCATCATCGCGCCGATCGAGGTGATGCCGTTGGCGGCCAGCGCGGCGAAACAGTCGCGGCTCGCGGCGAACATGCGCATCGGGTCGGGCCCGGGCATGCGCGCCAGCGGCAGGCCCGTCGCGGTTTCATAGAAATGTCCGTCCAGCCGTCCGTCCGCATCGCGGCCGATCGCGCCGCCCTCCGGCGCCGCGATCTCTTCGGAAATTCCCGCCGCCGTCAGCGCCGCCGAGTTCACGATCACCGCATGCCCGTCGCGCGTATAGATCAGCACCGGCCGCGCCGCGAACCAGCCATCCAGCGCCGCGCGGTCCAGCCGTTCGCCCGGCGGCAGCCGTTTGGCCTCGAACTGCACGCCGACCAGCCATTCGGTATCGTTCAGGCGCGGCGCCAGCGCCTCCAGCCGCGCCCGCACCTCGTTCAGCGCCGCCGCCGTCTCCAGATCGGCATTGGCCGCGAAAAAGATCATCGGCAGCGGATGCAGATGCGGGTCGATAAAGCCGGGCAGCAGCGCGCGGCCCTCAAGATCGATATTTTCCGGCGTCACACCGGCCTGGCGCGCCTGGTCTTCGGCCGCCGCCAGCGCGCCGACAAAGGCGATGCGGCCGTCCAGCGTCAGCAGGGCTTCGGCGCTGCCGCCGTCGCCCGCCATTGTGACGATCGAACCGCCGTGAAACAGGCAAGACCTCGCCACGACCGTCCGTCCCTCCGCAGCCTCGCGCCGGGCTGCTCCTTTTATATAGTAATTACTATATACGAGCCCGTCCGGACCCGGTCAACCGCCCTCAGAAAAGGCCCAGAATGCCGGCGATGGCGGCAGCGGTCCGGTCCAGCACTTCGTCCTCGTCGGCAAAATCCGTCTCGAACAGCATCTCCACCGCCGCATAGCCAAGATGCAGAGCGAGCCGCGCCCGGATGGTCAGCGCTTCACGGTTTTTCGCGAGCCTCTGTTCGGCGAAATAGTCCGCCAGCAACGCCGCCATACGCTCTTGATGTACCAGACGGACGTCGCGCAGTTCGGGAATCGCGCGCAAGGCCACCAACAGCTCGAAGCCGCCGGTAAAGGCCCGGCTCATCCGCAACGACTCGCGCAGCATGTCCCTGCAGATGGCGCTGAGGTCGGCGGCGGTCCGCACATTCCGCCCGGTATCGTTGCGGATCGCCGCGCTCTGCGCACTCAGCATCCGCTCGCCCAGTTCGCGCAACAGCGCGTGCTTGTTGGGGAAGTAGTGATAGAAAGTCGGCGGCGTCACCCCTGCCCGTTCCGCGACGGCATTCGAGTTGATCGCCTCGATGCCCCGTTCCGAGAGGATCGCTTGCGCTGCCCCGACGAGACGATCGATGCCGGTCGCCTTCGCGTTCGCCCCGACTTTTTTCGTGCTCATAGGCTCATCTACGGCGCAACATCCTCAAGGACAAGCGACCCCATATCGAGCGCCGTCAATTGAACGAGCTCAAAGCGCAGGCGGCCTTCCTTGTCCAAACCAGGCGGAGCGAGCCGCAGCAGAGCCGTCAGGTTAAGTGCGGGAGAGCGCACTTTCGGACACCGCGCCCAGGTCAAGACGCGCGCGTTGGGCGAGCAGTTCTTCCACATCGCGGAAGCTCAACGTGAAGCGAAATTAGAGCCAGACGTCGTACCGAATGGCCGCAAGCGAGAAGCGGTGCCGCTTCAAAGAAATCGGCCGCATTGTCTTTGCCCCCATCTCCGGCCCGCAAAGACCGCCAACAGAGCAAGGCTGGCATTAAACTGCCAGAACCGCCACGCAGTCTTGTCAAGAGCAGGCTGCTCCGAGACCGCCGCAATAGCCGCGATATTCCCGGCTTTGCGCACCGACAAATGAGCGTCTCGCGCGTTCGCATCTCGCCCGTTCAATTCTCCACCGAAACGAGGCCACCCTGCTCTGGCGGCGTTCCTGGAAGTCCGCTTTTCATGAAACGACGCGCTTTCGCAATGTCGCGGAAGACAGCACTTCGCTAACATGGAAGCCGTCAATGCATTCCCTGCTATCAGGCAAAGAACAGGAAATATCGGCGCAGAGCTGTCAGCTTAACTGTGACTCGCCGCAGCCACTCGTCCTACTCGCAACTTATGCGGCGCGCATAGCAGCGCTCCGTGAAGCCAAGGCACGGGCTCGCATCTGGCGCATGTGCCAGTGCTTGGAACGAGGGGGTTGGGTGTTGAAGGTGTTATAGATGGCAGCGTGAGTAGTGAGGAAGCATTGAGCAGATTTTCGGGATTTGAACCCCTGCAGCTTTCGCTCACCTCGCCGTATCAGGAGATGAGAGCTCTCCGCTCGATTGTTGTCTCGCAATCGGCCTAGTCGATGAAGATTCAGTAAATCCATCTCATTCAGCGCGGCGGCGCCTGATTGCAAGCCATCTGTCGTGATGCACTCGGGTATAACTGGCTGAGTACGTAACAGAAGTGTTAGCAGGCGAAGTGCGGCGGCATGCCTCGCTCCTTCTGCATTATCATATCGAGGACGACGCCCTCGTCATCGACCGCCCTCCGCAGAAACCAGCGGCTGCCTGCGATTGAACATACCATCTCATCTAACTGCCATCTCGGCGACGGAGGCATGCATCGCCGATTGAGACTTGCAGCGAACTGGTGGCCGAACTTGATCGTCCAGCACCGTATCGTCTCGTAACTGATCTCTATGCCGCGCTGCGAGAGCAACTCCTCTACATCTTGAAAGCTGAGCGTGAAGCGAAAATAGAGCCAAACTGCATAGCGGATAACAGCCGGCGGAAAACTGTGTCGTTTGAACGAGACACGACGCGTGTGCCTACCCCGCAGTTAGGTGGAAAGAGCGGCTGCGGGAGCAAGGCTATCATTAGGCTGACAGCACCGAAACGCAGCAGCGCCTTACCGATGCCTTGCAGGACAAAGATGTCGAAGCGACGACCACGTGGCTACGTATGATCTCGATCCTGAAAGAGTAGAATTTCCGCGCAGTTCGATCAGATCAGCCAAATTTTACAGTTTACTACAATCAGCCGGAAAGCGCGTACGCACTAGAATCCCCTCACGATCGAGGGGGCGAATGACCGATACTTCCAGCGCCGAGTTGACGACCGCTGCTGCGCCGTCAGATGCAACCGTCTTCAAGCCCGATCCGATCTCGTGCACGACATGGCTGACCGGCGCCATTCTGTCGGTTGCATTCTGGTCATCGATCGTCGCACTGACGACTTGACCCCAGACCGGCTTGTCAATCAGCCACGTGCTCGGGACCGGTTGATCCAGCGCACCGCCTCGGGATTGCCTCTAAAGGCGAGGGTCAGCGCCTCATCGCTGCCCGGTTCGGCAGCGACCTCAGCAAGATACTTCCGCCATTCATGTTTGGCCCAGATCGCCTGAAGATCGGCAACAACAGAGCTGCGCGCGCCTTCATCGAGCGCCGCCCAGTTGCGAAGCGCCGCCTTCGTCCGGACGAGTACAAACGAGACGATGAGATTCCGGGACAGGAAGGCCGGCTGAAGCGCCGCTACGGCACCTGCACTGTCGCCCAGCGAGGTCTTCACCCAGGCGAGCGCCGTCCAGGCGCGGGGCTCCAGCGGGATGTTGCGGATCGCGCGTTCCAGCGGCGCCAATGCCATCGTGTCGTACTTCACGGCGCCCGCCGCATCACCGGCGCGCCGCAACCTGTCAGCAAGTTGGACGTATAGCAGGCCTTCCATGGCGGAGAGTTCGCCATCGCGCAGACCGCGTCGCGTCAGAAGCGCCGCCGTAGCCTCGTAGGACTCCGGCGATCCCTCCGGATCGGCCTCGAGCCTCAGTACGGATGCCAAGCCACGGTTGGCCTCATATCCGGACTGCAGGCCGGAGAGACCCAGGACGGCAAGTCCCACACCGGGCGCCATCGCGATCATGCGGACGATCACCCGGCCCAACATGCTCAAGCCTGATAGTACTGCGTGTACTTCGAATAGGCCGACGTCCCGTAGGAGTAGATCGTCGAGCGGCGGGCATCCGTCCTGTTGAGAACGACGCCGGCGATGACGGCGCCGGCGTCGCGCAACTGTCGGATCGCGGCCGAAACAGCGTCACGCGCGGTCTTTTCCCACCGCACGGCGAAGACGACCGAGTCGACATGCTTCAGAATCAGCTTCGTGTCGTTGATCAACAGCGCGGGCGCCGAGTCGATGACCACAAAGTCGTAATTCGCCCGCAGCGACTCGATCAGCTGTCCGACCGCATTCGACGCAAGGACATCCGGCGGGCTGATCGCCGGCTGGTTTACGCCCAGAATGTGTAGTGACGATTTCGGATCGATGGCCATAGCCTGATCGAGCGGCATCCGCCCGGCGAGGTATTCGATGACGCCGCCCTCACCCGGATCCGCCTTCGATACGCGAAGCACATTTGGGTGACGGAGATCGAGGTCGAGCAGCGCGACCTTCGCGTCGCTGCGGCTCTTGAGCCGCGCGAGGCTGATCGCCAGCGTCGTTTTTCCTTCGCTCGGAAGCGCCGAGGTGACGAGCACCACCTTGGGCGGCTTGTCGACATTGGAGATCGCGAGCGCGGTTTGCGTACTGCGGATCGCCTCGGTGAACGCCGATAGAGGCTTGTCGATGACCAGAGCCGCCGGATCGGATGCCCGCCCTTTGCGGCCTGCTTCAGGCACCGACGCGATCGCCGCAAGGCCGAGGTTTTGCTCAACCTGCTCCAGCGTCCTGAAGCCGTTGTCGAGACGGTCGATGATGAATGCGACGGCGATGCCGAAGAAGAGCGCGACTGGGATCAGCGCGCCGAACACCAGCTTCGCCGAGCGGGGCGAGCTCGGCAGCAGGGGCATTTGCGCGGTGGACAGAATGCGCGCATCGGGGCGCTGAATCTCGTCGGTGCCCTGCGTGCTCTTCAACCGCGCCAGCATCGCTTCATAAAGATTGCGAATGGAATCCGCTTCGCGCTGGAGCGCGCGCAGGCCGACAATTCCCTGCCGTTTGTCATTGGCGCTCGACTCCAGCTCATCCAGCCGGGCCTGGATGGCGTTTTCGGTCGCCACGGCTGCAGCCAGCCCGGCTCGCATGGAGCCGACGATGCGGCTGGTCTCTTCGCTGATCTTCGAACGGATATCGCGAAGCTCCGATCGCGCCTGCAGCACTTTCGGATGGCGATCCTGATAGCGGTTGAGAAGCTCAGCAAGCTTCACGCTGAGCGTAGCCTCCTGGCTGCGAAGGCTCGAAATCAGGGACGAATTGACAACGGCGGGGACAGACGCGCCGCCGCGCGCTGTCTGGTCGAAACTCGCCTGCGCCTCGGCGCGCTTGGCGCGGGCGTCCGTCAGCTGGGCGTTCAGGTCAGCGATCTGCTTGTCGATCGACGACGAACCGTCTTCGCCCGAAAGACCGGTCTTCGCCTTGTACCGCTCGACGGCGTCTTCGGCGTTCTCAAGCTGCGTGGCGAGGACGCTGACCTGATCTGTCAGCCATGACGTCGCGCGCTTGGTCGCATCATACTTCGCTGTGAGCTGATCGATCGCAAAGGTTTCGGCGACAGCATTCGCCAGCCGCATCGCGCGCGTGGGATCGGGATCGGTATAGGTGATCGAAATTGCATTCGAGAAACCGCGCGGCTGCGCGTCGATTCCCGCAATGAACGCGGAAACGATGAACTCGCGCACCTGCGCTTGCTCGTCAGGCGTGAGGGCCGCTGGCGCTGCGGACGCATCCTCGCTGCCTGCGTCAAACCACGAAAACACATCATACCAAGCCGGCGACGACGGCGCGACGCCGATCAGCGCAGGGTCATTCCAGAGATTCTGCTTCTCGATGACCGATCGCGCCAACTCACGCGACGTGACGATCTGGATCTGATCTTCGATGGGCGCCGGTTCGCGAAGGTTGGGCTGCGGCGCATTGGCGGCATCGACGCTCACGAGATTGCCGTTCTGGCGATCGATGATGACGACGGCCTCAGCCGTATAGAGCGGGATCTGCCGGAAATACATGAAGGCGCCGACGGCCAGCACGATCGCCGCAGCGCCGAGAATGATCAGGCGGCGCGATGAGAGAAAATCGAGAAAGGCCCGAAGCTGATTGCTCGGGCGCTCGGCCGCAGGTTCGGCCTGGGCCGGAGCAAACGGGTCGCGTGTGTGGTCGATGTAGTTCATTGCGACTCCAGTGACCGGTATTCACGGCAAATGCATGGCGGCCGCGCATACAAATTCTGCTGCACTTTTGTTCCGGCGCATCACAGGCTGAGTTTGAGGTACGCGCCCACCTCGTGGCTGGAATAGGAATCGATATCGAGATCGCTGCTGCGGTCGCGATACTGATAGTGCACGCCGAGCGCGTAGTTACGATTCAACTTGTACTCGCCGCTGACGCGAACCCCATAGGTCTGATCCGTGCGGTCGATGCCTTCGAATTGCTCGTCTGCATATGACAGCTCCAGGCCGAGCACGACGTTGCGCATCAGCTCATGATCGACCGAAAGCGCCAGCAGACCGGTATAGACGCCACCGACATTGATCAGCGTGGTCGTCTCCAGGCTGCGCCGCGCGTCAAACCGGACGGTCGTCAGCTCAGTCGGGTACCAGATGAGCGCCGCGCCGTAGTCAAAACCCGACGCGCTGGGAAAGGCCGGGTCGGCGAAGTCGAAGGATGAATAGCCCGCGAAAACTTCGCCGGTCAGCAGCCGCGACAGCTCGAACGACACACCGGCATCATAGTAAGCGCCGCTCGCATCCCTGTTCTGACCGTTGCGGTCGAAACCGAGATCGTAGTTGCGGTCGAGATAGGTTGCGCTGACGAAGGCCTTGTAGCCGGGCGAGAACTCGTAGCGCAGCTTCAGGGTTGCCGTGAAATCCGTCCGATCGCGATCGCTGTTGTCGACAGACGGCAGCGCGATCAGCTTCGTGTCCGCCCAGCGAAAGTCGTTGTAACCCAACTCGACACGCACACCGAAACGTGACGCCAGATAGTCGAATTTCAGCCCCAGCGGGATGATGTCGTATTCGGTCGGCTCGGCCGCGCCCGCGAGCGCATCGGCGGATCCGCGCTCTTCATGCCGGATCTCATAGCCGGCATTGAGAAGAATGCGGAAGGGACGTGTGACGTCGATACGCCCATCCAGCCGCGTGCGAAAATCGACCCGGTTTTCGGAGGATGCGTCGGCGTACTGGTAGATATCCGCTCCGGCCGTCAGCTTCAGTTCGTGACGGCTCCAGTCCGACTGCAACACGGCCTGCGGCGTGAACCGGAACAAGGCCGAGCTGACCTCATCGACATTCGTATTGTAGACGTTGTCGTCATACAGCCCGTAGATCGTCAGCGTCGGGAACAGACGAAACGAGCCGACGCCAACACCGATGGGCTTGTAGGCTTCTTTCTCCGGATCTACGTCAGCGGGCCTGTCCTGCGCGGAAGACCCGTTCATCGCGCCGAACAAAAGCGCCGCTACCGCGACGCCTGCTCTGAGAACCGAGCGGTTGAAACCGGCGCTCGTCATGCTTTCACCCCGGGGTTAATTGCCGCTCGCGCTGTCCGCAACATCGAGAATCGACGGCGGGTTCGTGCGATCCACCGTCGGCCCATCACCGTCGCCATCAATGGCGGCGGTGCCTTCCTTATCGCCTTCGCCCACGGCGGCGGCGACGCAGGCCTGGTCGTAGGACAGGTCACGGGCGATCTGGGCCGCCAGCAGCGAAGCGGCACGGCGAAGCGTCGCTTCCGCGAAACCGCTGGCCCGCGCCTGCTGGATCAGCGCCGTCGTGACGTAGGTGACGATATTGTCGCTGCAGGGACAGGCCGGTGTGACCGCACCATACTTGGCGACAATGGCCGATGCAGCATTGCCGAGCAGGGTCGCTGCCTCTGGATCCGACGGCTGGATGGCCGCGACCGCAGCCTCGATTTCGGTCTGGATGGCAGCAGCCTGTTCGACCGTAACTATCACGTCGCATGCCGTCGCCGGACTTGCGGGGACGAGGGCCGCGACCGGCATTGCCGGCTCGATAGGCGTTCCCTGGCCATTAGCATACACGAGGTTTGTTCCGGCAAGACTGCCACCAAGCACAAGCGCCAGCGCAATTGATCGGCAGATTGTCATCGAGCTATCTGGCCTCACTCTAGAAGAACCGCTCGCCGACGCGGATAACGTCGCCAGGCATGATTTTGGTGGTCTCGTCGGCGGGGTAAGTGCCGGTCTGATCGCCACGCTTGATTTCCACCTCGTCCTCATCGGCGCGATAGGTGAAGCCGCCAGCAAGACCGACGGCCTCATAGACCGACATGCCGTTCTTGTAGGGATAGCTGCCCGGATTGCGCACTTCGCCGAGGATGGTGAAGGGGCGGTAGTTGATGACTTCGATCGAGACGCGCGGATCGCGCAAATATCCATCGGCCAGACGGGCCTGCAGATCGGCGACGAGCGTGCGCACCGTCTTGCCGCCGGCCGCGACCTCTCCGATCAGAGGGAACGAAAGGCGGCCGCCGCCATCGATCTCGAATTCGCCGGAAAGGTCTTCCTCGCCGAACACCTGAATGCGCAGCTTGTCACCCGCGCCGAGGACATAGTCAGCAGTGGCGCCAGACTGGGCGAAGGCAGCAGGCGGTGCGGCGAAGAGAAGGACGGCGACAAACGCCATCAGCGTACGGAGGATCGCCGCCGGAGCGTTGACCCTGAGCACTGCTGAGCGAGCTGACATCATTCCAGTCCTCTCCTCCGACGCCCGCTAACAGTCTCGCAACTGCGAAGGCTTGAGGCATTTAGGTCACGCACCTGCGAAACAGTCAATATCGGAAAATGGCAGTTATTAACGATGACCTCGGAAAAACATTTTAAACTCAAATAGTTGGCGACCCGATTTTTGCCACATTAACGAAATGAAGGGCGAAATTTATTGACGCAGAGCAGCAAACTTGCGCCCAATGTCTCCCGCACTGCGCTGCATTGCCGCAACTGCGAGCCGGCAGGAAGGATCCTGAGCGAATGCGGATCATGGTGTTCAACGTCGGCTACAGCGCCAATCTGGGCGACGGCCTTCTGTCTGAATGCCTGATAGCCGAGCTGCGCAGCATCTCCGGCGCGCATGTCGACATGCGCGACCTCGCCGGACGCCGCGGTTATGGAGAGGGCGGGAAAAACCGCCGGCTTCAACTTGGCGTTCTGGCGGTCCTGCCTGCCTTCGTCAGGCAGCGTCTCGTCGAGACCGTTCTCAACCGGAAAGTTCGCGCCGACCTGCACCCTTACTGGTCGGCCTCATTGAAAGGTTTCGATGCCATCGTCATCGGCGGCGGAAACCTGTTCGCAGACGCCGATCTCAACTTCCCGCTGAAGGTGAGGGCAGCCCTCACCGCCGCCGCAGCAGCAGATGTCCCGGCCGCCATCCATGCCGTCGGCGTCAGCAAGAACTGGACGTCACGGGGGCGACAGCTCTTCCTGGAAGGCCTCGAGACCGCAAAGGTTCTAAAGATCAGCGTGCGAGACGAGGCGTCGCGCGCGGCGTGGACAAGCTACGTCCCTCCGGAAATCGCGCCGCCCGCACAGATCGCCCTCGATCCTGGCCTGCTGACGGCACGTCATTTTCCCCGCGCACTGGCGCAGGACGACACCGTCGCTCTCGGCATCGTTCACCCTATGACTCTGCGCTACCACGCGATCGGGACGCAGATCTCCGGCGGACTTCGTGAAGCGATGGCGGGGCTTGCGGCCGAGCTTGTCGGTCGTGGCTACAAAGTCAGGCTGTTCACGAACGGCAGCCCCGAAGACGAGCACTTCCTCTCTGAGATCGCCCCGGCCCTAGTTGCGCAGCACGGCGCCGCCATATCTATCGAGCCGCCGTTTCGCCGCCCGGCAGATCTCGCGAACTTCGTCGCATCCAAGGCGATGGTCATCGCGCACCGCATGCACGCCTGCATCGCAGCCTACGCTTACGGCGTTCCCTGCGTTGGTCTTGCCTGGGATCCCAAACTAGCCGCCTTCTTCGATCTGTCCGGGCGGCGCGAGTTTGTCGCCGACCCTGCGCAGACTTCGCCGGCATCGATAGCCGGGCTTGCAGAGCGCGCATTGTCGGACGGCATTGATGAAACAACCCGGGCGCGGCTCGAGCGCGAGGCCGGTGAAGGAATCGCTTCGCTGTTTGCCGCTCTCCGCTCTAGAGCCGGCGAACTAACCCTCGCGCGGGCTGTGTGATGGGGCGGATGCCTGACGCACGTGCTCCTGTCATGAAGAAGATCATCTTCAACGGGAAGTTTCTGTCGGAGAAAATGACGGGCGTCAGCCGCGTTGCAGAAGAACTCATCCGGGCGACCGATCGTCTGCGCAGCGAAGGGCATCCGCTTTCGAACATGCCGTTCGAGCTGGTCCGCCCTGCCCGCTCACGCAAGTCGCTCTCGCTCAAGACCATCGTCGAGCGCGTCGAAGGAAGCCTCCCACGCACTGCGTGGGAGCAGGTCACGCTACCTCGCATTGCGCGCGGATCGGTGCTGGTCAATCTCTGCAATCTTGCGCCGCTGCAAAGACGCGGCGATCTCGTCATGATCCATGACGTGCAGGCGCGGACCTCGCCGGAGTCCTATACGCGCGCCTTTGTCGCCTGGTACCGCTGGGCGCTCCCTATTCTCGGGCGGCGCAGCGCCCGCGTTCTGACCGTATCGGAACACTCCCGGCAGACAATGTCCGGATACGGCATTGCGCCGACCGCGAAAATTTCGGTGATCCCGAACGGCGTCGATCACATTCTGCGTCACGAACCGGACGCAGGCGCAGTCGACCGCCTGCAGCTCAAGCCTCAGGGGTTCGTGCTCTCGCAGGCGACGGCCCAGCGCCACAAGAACATCGCGCTTCTATGCCGAGCCTTCACGGATCCGCGCATGGCGCATCTGGAACTCGTCCTGTTCGGCGCCGGCTCAGCAGCCGAATTTGGCCAGCAAGGCATAGCGATGCCTGCCAATGTCGTCTTTGCGGGCTCGATCAATGACAGCGAGCTGCGCGGCCTTATGGAAGCGTCGTTGTGTTATGCCTGCCCGTCACTGACGGAGGGTTTCGGCCTGCCCCCACTGGAATCGATGCTGGCCGGCAGCCCGGCCGTCGTCGCGAATGTCGGCGCGCTGCCCGCCACATGCGGCAGCTCCGCGCTCTACGCCGCACCCGATGATCCTGACGCCTGGGTCGATGCCATCCTCAGTTATGACAAGAATCCCGAACTCCGGCGCAGGCGGATCGCCGACGGCCGCCAGCATGCCAGCCAGTTCACCTGGGCCAGAAGCGCCATGATGCTGCTGACGCATATCGGCGAAGTCGCGCAGCTTTCGACATCGGCCGCCGCATCCGGACTCGGCGCGTGACACGAACAAGCAGCATCGGCTTGGCAGCTTTAGCGGCCATCGGTGCGCCGCTGGTGTCTGGCGTCCTTGCCTCTGACTTCCAGCTGGGCGTCCAGACGCACTTCTCGCAAGGCTGGCCCGAGACGCTCCTCGATCAGGTCGAAGCCATACGGGCCAGGGGCCTCCGTGACTCGGTGCCCTGGAGCGCCGGCGAACGCCGCAAAGGCGAGTATGACTTCAGTTCTCTGAAGTTCGACGCCATTCGTGAAGCCTGCCAAGCCGGCCAGGACTTCGTCCTCACGCTGATGCCGGTGAACGGGGTCTATGATGGCGGCGCATTCGTCCACACGGCCGAGGGGCGCGCGGCGTTCGCCGCTTACGTGAACGCTGTGCTCGACACGTTCGGCAACTGCGTTGCGGCCATTGAGGTCGGGAACGAGATCAACACGGCGAACGCCATCAAAGGCCCCGCAGCGCGCGACAAGATCGCCAGCTACACGGCGCTCATTCGCGTGGTCTACGCTAAAGTCAAGCCAAGCCACCGCAACGCCGCAATTCTCGGCGGATCGACGAATGTCGTCGGCACAGGATTCCTTGAAGAGCTCTTCCAGGCCGGCATGCTCGACGTGTGTGATGGCGTTGTCGTCCACCCCTACCGCCGCACGCCCGAGGGCCTCGAGGTCGAACTGGGCCGCCTCAACGACGCCATGTCACGCGCAGGCAACCCCAAGCCGATCTGGGCGACAGAATTCAGCGACGACTTCAAGTCACCGGATGACGCCGCGCCGTTCTTGCTGAAGATGACAGCGATCCTTAGCGCCGCAGGCGTCGAACGCGCCTACTGGTACGCGCTCATCGATCAGAAGTGGTACCCCAAGATGGGCCTCTTCTCGGCCCAAATACGGGAAAAACCCGCAGCGGCAGCGTTCGTTGCTGCGCAGGATCTGCTGCTGAAATCCGGACATGCAGCGCGCGTCGATGTCGGCACATCGCTCCTTCGCGTCTATCGCTTCGGCGACGGCAACTATCTCGTGTGGGGCGCGCCGCGTTCGATCGCGATCACAAGTGGCCGCGCCTGGAACGTGACCGGTCAGGAGATCCCGCTTCCACAGAAAGTGAGCGACACGCCCTTCATCCTCAGCGCCGACGCCGCCTGGACCTTAGGTGCGCCGCAGATTCTCGCCGACACGCGCTATCAGTATGGCGAGGCGCCGTTTTCCTACACCGCCGAAAGGCCGGACGGGCCGAAGATACCCCTTGAGATGATCGATTGGGAGTGGACGTCCTACTGGGGCACGAAGTGGACGGCCCCTCTCCGGGTCAATCTCGACACGCTGGCCGTAGCCGGGAACGGCAAAAGGCCCGTCCGCGCCGTCATTCGCTACTCGCCTGAAGGGCGCGGTCCTTACCGTGTTGCCGTCTGCGCTGACAAGGCGGACAAGGGCGACGGCATGGATGTTGAGGTCCGCGCAGGCGGCAAGACACTTTCAGGCGGCCTGCTGAAAACCAGATGGTCGGCGTCTCCTCTTGTCGATGGTGGCCACGACGCCGAGATCGCATTCGGGCCTCATCAGGTAAATGGCGGCGATGCTGCCAACTATCGCATCCGCATCCTGCCGCCCACCGCGCCGGTGCCCGCATGTTGAGCACGCCGGACCGCGTCGTCGTCCTCAACAACGTTTCGATGGCGCGCGGCGGCGCCACCGCTCTGGCCTTGCTGTCGGCGAAACTCCTTCGCGCGCGCGGCGTTCCGGTGACCTATCTCTGCAATGACCGGGGTCTGAACCCCGATCTGACGGATGCCGGCGTCGAAATTCTGGGCGTCGGCAGCAACGACGACAGACCCGAGAACGCCGGCGGCCTGCTCACAGGGTTTCACAACGCCGCGACCGCCCGCGCCCTTCGCGCATGGATGACACAGCACGATACGCCGCGCACGGTCTACCACCTCCACGGCTGGGCGCACGGCCTCTCGCCCTCAGTGTTCGCGCCGTTGCGGAATGCGAAGGGCCGGGTTGCATTGCACGCGCATGATTACTTTCTCGCCTGCCCGAACGGCGCCTTCTTCGATTATCGCCGCAGCGAGGCGTGCCTCAGACGCCCCATGTCGATGTCTTGCCTGACAACCAACTGCGACAAGCGTCGCATGGTGCATAAAGTCTGGCGATCGGCCCGCCACGCATCGCGTCAAGTAAGGTTCGACGTCAACGACGCGCAGATCATTCTGATCCACGAAGGCATGGCCCCCAATATGGAGCGCGCCGGCATTCTGCCGGAGGCCATGCGGACGGTGCGCAACCCGATCAAATCGCTGTGCACGACACGCGTGTGCGCAGAAGAAAACCGCAGCGCCATTTATATTGGCCGGCTGGAACCGGAGAAGGGCATCGAAGACGCCCTCATCGCCGCGCGCCAGTCCGGCACCAAACTGACGATTGCAGGGGACGGTCCGCTGCGCGACAGATTGCAGCGCGAGCACCCAGAGGCAAATTTCCTCGGCTGGGTCGGCGCTGATGAGATCGCACGGCATCTGCAATCCGCGCGCGTGGCGCTGATGCCATCACGCTACCCGGAACCTTTCGGCATGGTGTGCCTGGAGGCCATAGGTGCTGGCGTCCCGGTCATCCTGCCGCCTAGCGCGCTGCTCTCGCACGACGTCGCGAAGTTAGGCCTAGGTTATGTCTGCGACACGCGCGACATCGGCGCATTCGCCGGGACACTTGGAAAAGCGGCGAGCGATGATGCCTACATCAAGAGCAGCAGCGAGCGCGGCTTTGACATGCTGCGTCAGCTCGCGCCGGACCAGGATGGTTGGATCGGTCAGTTGCTCGACGTCTATGGGGGATTGCTCGCGAAGGCGCCGCAACACGCAGTCGCATGACCATCCGCTACAGCGCCTTCGGCCTCGATATCGACAGTGAGATCGATCTTCCCGAACTGCACACGACGGCGTCATCCGGGCCGGCGGATGTCGCGATACGCTTTGCCATTGAATCTATCGACAGCGCAGACGGCCTGAAGACCTATGCGCCGTTCCTGCGCATGGCGCCGGGGCGTGTCTGGCTCGACGTCGAGGGCGTGGCGCAGTTTCGCATCAGCGGCGGGCGCATGATCGAAATTCGTCCTGCGCCGGGCGCCGATGAGGAAAGCATCAGACTGTATGTGCTTGGCTCGGTCACAGGCGCCCTCCTCAGCCAACGCGGCATACTCACCCTGCATGGCAATGTCGTGCGCATTGGCGACCGGGCGATGATCGCGCTTGGCCGCTCCGGCGCCGGCAAATCGACGCTTGCAGCCGGTTTCAAGGCGCGGGGCTACGACATCATTGCCGATGATATCGCCGCGATCAGCGCCAGGGGCGATGCGCTTCCCGGCATTCCGCGCATCAAGCTTTGGGCCGAGACGGCGGAGCGCCTCAGCATTTCAACTGCGGAACTGCCGCGCGTGAGGCCGGATCTTGAAAAATTCCAGCTACCGCTATCGGCTACTGCCGGCGGCGCAGCACCCGTCGGCTGGATCTTCATCCTCCAGCCGGAGGAGATCGACCGCGTTTCGATCGAGCCGCTCACCAGCCTCGCGCGGTTTCCGCATCTGATCGAACACACCTACCGGCATGCGTTGGTCACGGGCATGGAGCAATCGGGGAACCACATGGCCAAGTGCGCCCGGCTGGCCTCGCAATGCCAGATGGCGATCGTGAAGCGGCCGCAGCAAGCGTTTATGCTGGATGCGCTTCTTGACGCGCTCATCGAGTTCATGGACCGCCAGTGACAGACAAAGCGCGACCACGCACTTCCGCTCCAGGGCAAACAGGTTTAGGCACACTGTCCGCAGCAGGAAGCACGCGCTGATGGGCTCAATTTTCGGAACCCTGCGGAGAGATGGCGCCCCGGCCCGTGAAGCCGACCTCACGTCGCTGAACGAGGCGCTTGCGCACCGCGTCGCGAACCGTGCCTGGCTATGGGTACAGGGATCGTGCGGCCTCGGAGCCCGCCTTCTGCACATCGCGCCAAGTGCAGGCCTTGAAACCGCGCCGGATGCGGAAACGATAGCGCCGTTCGTGATTGCATGCGATGCGCGTATCGATAACGCAGCCGCGTTGATCGAACGCTTTCGCCTGGGCGACGGCATCGTGTGCGACAGCCAGCTGATTCTCGCGCTCTACGCGCAGCTAGGCCAGGCTTGCGTTGAACATCTGCTGGGCGCATTCGCCTTCGCGATCTTCGATCGGGCGAACGAGCGGCTGTTCTGCGCGCGCGATCATTTTGGCGAGAAGCCGTTTTCCTATGCAGTCACGGCGGAGCGATTTGCCTTCGCATCGGAACCGGGCGCTCTTGTTGCGGCGGGGCTGGCGCCGTCTCAGATCGACGACGACCGCATGGCGGACACGCTTCTGCGCAACCCGTGCGACCCCACCTCGACCGTATACCGGCATATTCGCCGTCTGCCGCCTGCGCACACACTCATCGTCGGAAAGTCGGATTTCGCTGTCGCGCGCTATTGGCAGGCCACAACCGCGAACGCGCCCAACCGGGACGATGCAGACATTGCGCGGCAGTTCAGGGCCATCTTTGCCGAGGCCGTTGCATGCCGCGTGCAGTCTTCAGCTCCGATAGGGGCCTTTCTCAGCGGCGGTCTCGATTCGTCCGCCGTGGTCATGCAGGCGCGCAGGGAGCTGGCCCGCATTCATCCGGGCGAGGCGCTGTCGACCTTCTCCGCAATTTTCCCTGACGTTCCCAAGTCCGACGAACAGTCCTGGATCAGGATTGTCGAAGATACCGCCGGCGACGAACTGGCCAGCCTGTCGCCGCATCATATGCGCGCCGACATTGTCGGTCCGGTCGACTACGCAGACGACCTCGTCGCGGCGCTGGACGAGCCGGTGCAGACGCCCAACCTCTACAAGATATGGGCGCTTGCGGCCCTGGCGCGCGAGTCCGGCGTCGGCGTGATGCTGACCGGGCATGACGGCGACTCCGTCATTTCTCATGGTCTCGCCTGGCTCACGGAGCTGGCGATCGCGGAAGACTGGGACCGCCTCTCAAGCGAGCTCACCCGTGTTGCGGACTTCCTCGACAACTATCAGTGGGTCAAGCCTGCGATCGTGCAGTCTTATGTCCTGCCGCTGCTTGGACAATACCGGTCGCGATTCCAGTGGGCGAAAATGGTGCGCCTGGCATCTGCCCTGCGCAAGCGCTTCGGCACAAGTTCGCGCGAGATCGCCCAGGCGATGGCGCCAAGCTGGCTCCGCCGCCTCAGGCAAAGACTGCGCGGAAGACCGGGCGCCGAGAGCGTCGCCGTCACATCCGCGTTCGGCAGCAGCCGCGCCTTCAACCGGCGGAAGAAGCAGCTGGTATCGGACTTTGCGATGAGCGTCCGCGACTCGCACCTGAAAGGCGTCAACTCGCCCCTTCTCGCCGAGTCCTTCGAACTGTTTGACCGGATCGGGTCGCGGTTCGGCATCGAGATGCGTCACCCGTTCTTCGACAAGCGCCTTGTCGAGTTCTGCGTGTCGCTCCCGCCGGATCAGAAAATCCGGAACGGATGGACCCGGTTTGTGTTGCGCAGCGCCCTTGAGGGCATTCTGCCCGAACCGATCCGCTGGCGCCGAGACAAGTCCAATCTCGGGCACAATTTCTCGGTGAGTCTGCTCAAAGACGTCGACGTCATGAAGGCCGCGTTTCGCACCACGCCCGCCGCTTTCTCAGCCTACTGGGATGGAAAGGCGCTGGAGCTGCTGGCGGACGGATACAGGACGACGCCGAAATCATCGGACGCCATGACCTTGCATCTCGCGTACACGCACGCCCTCTGGGCCGCGCATACGGCCGCCGCCAAGATTGAGAGCAAGAAAGCGAGAGCGGGGGCATAAAAAAAACCCATGCCGCCGATCTCTCGGCAGCATGGGCAATCAAAGACCTGGATTGAAGGGCTTTTGACCCTTCAGACCTGACCTACGACGGTTCCAGCAGAAGCGAGAACTGAACGTCGCCCGGGCCCAGCACGTTGACGCTCCGCGTGATTTCCTTCGCATCGCCAAAGCTGACGAGCGAGGGCGCGGCATACGCCTTCTTCGACATTTCGGCCGAAGCATTCACAGTTTCAGTCTTCATGACGCTATCTCCCTTGAGGGTTAGCAATACTTAAATACTTCGCACACGCAGCAACGTCAAGTAGTGCCTTCGCACTTGCGTAACATGTCGCATGCCGCATAACTAATTGAAGAATATGATAGAAATTTCGGAGCGAATCACCGGATCGCGCGTTTCCGAGGAATCTCGCAGTTGCGTTGCTACCTAGGGCTGCGACATTTATAGTCCGTTTTGGGCAAAATTTGTTGCGTGAAAGAATCCCTTGGTATGCTGAAAACGTACACAAGAGACCCAAAGCTCATCGCTGCCGACATGTCGGGCGAAACGGTTCTGATGAGCATCGATAATGGTCAGTACTATGGATTAAGTGAAGTCGGCGCGAGAATCTGGGACACCCTGGAAAACCAAGTAACGCTTGACGATATCGTTCGTCATATCTGTGAGTATTACGATGTGAGCGAGAACTCATGCCGTACGGACACGGAGAAATTCTTGGACGACTTGATTTCTGCTGGCCTCGTCAGAACATCATAGCCAGACATGGCGCGACGTGCGCTCCGCCACCTCAGAACGTTCTGGCGCTATCCCCTTTTCGTTAAGGCGTGGCTGCTGCCGACCTGGTTTTTCCTCGGATTTCTGCGGCTTTTGATCCTTGTCACCTCGTTCAGGCGCCTGGTCGGTCTACTGGGGCACGAGCAGCCCTTGGACTTCAGGCCGGCGCCAATCACAGAAAGACAGGCCGACCGCGCCGCGAAAATCGGCCGGGTTATCGAAGTCGCAGCCCGCTATACGCCCTGGACGTCGAACTGCTTCCCTCAGGCGCTGTGCGCCGGCATCTATCTGCGTCTCTACCGCGTCCCGTTCGTTGCCTTCATGGGTCTGCGCCGCGCGCCGGAAAGCCAGCAGATTCAGGCACATGCGTGGACTGTGGCGGGCGCGACACCGGTCTCGGGCGGCCAGCAGAACGACACCTACACCGTTGTGGCAGCGTTCTCGCCAAAAACGGCAAGATCGTAGCGTTGCATGCCCCCGCCGTCCCGTGCCTAATCTCGCAGGTGCAATATGCGCCCTGCCGCTGCGGCGCATTTAGAATGACGTGGCATGACCGGTAAGCGATCCATCGCAGGGCGCATTCTCGATTTTGCCGGGGATTTCCTGCGCTTTGCCCGATCACGCGCCGCCATAGCCTTCGGCCTGGTATTGCTGGGCGCCTTCCTGGAAAGCTTCGGAATCGTTCTCCTCATCCCCCTGCTCGACCTCGTTACGGGCAGCGCCGGAGCCTCGGGCAGCGCGGCCACGAGTCTCGCGGCATCCACCTTCGATACGCTTGGACTTCACGGCACGACCGCGCGGCTGTTCGGCGTCGTCGCCATTTTCGCCCTGCTGATGATCCTGCGCGCAATCGTCGTCGCCTATCGCCAGATCGCGACCACCGAACTGCAGCTTCGCTACTTGTCTCACAAGCGCGCCGAGATCATCGGCAGCCTCAGCAACGCGCGATGGGACCGGATCTCCAGCCTGCGCCACGCGCGCATCACCCATCTTCTCGGCTCCGACATCCACTATATCGGCTCCGCTTCCTACGGCCTCATCGCGGTCGTCGTCGCTGCGGTGCAGCTCGGCGTCTACTTCACGATTGCGGCGCTGATCAGCCTTCCGCTGACGCTGGCTGCGGCTGCCCTTCTCGGCATCAGCGCGATCATCGCGCGCAGCCTGTTTCGCGATGCCGCAAAGTCCGGCGCCGCCGTCACCATCGCCAATCTCAACCTGTTCAACGATGTCGCCCAGTTCCTCGGCGCGTTGAAGAACGCCATCAGCCAGAACCTGCAGCCCGCTTTCGCCGCCGGCTTTTCTGCCTCGCTCGACGACCTCATCGAGCATCAGCTTTACCTCGTACGCCGTCAGGCACGCATGCGCATGCGCATGACGATCATCGGCATCGTCGCGACCGTCGCCGCAGTCTTCCTCGGCTTGCAGGTCTTCAGCCTGCCCGCCGCGTTGCTGACGACGCTGATCGTCATTTTCTCACGTATGGCCGCGCCTTTCTCCCAGATGCAGGCCCAGGCGCTTGAACTCGTCCGCACACTGCCGGCGTATGAATCCATGCGGCAGTTGAAGTCGGAGCTGGATGAAGGCGGCCGCCCGCCTCGCGGGCCGGATATCGCGTTCGGTCCCATCAGCTTTCAGGACGTCACCTACGTCCACGCTCAGCAGGATGCCGACTTGCACCCACGCGGCGTCCGCAGCCTCTCGATGGACATCACCCCCGGCACGTTCCTGGGGATTGCCGGCGCATCCGGTGGCGGCAAGACGACTTTCCTCGACCTCCTTGTCGGGCTCTACGCACCGCAATCCGGACAGATCGCCGTTTCCGGCGCGCCGGCCGCTTTACATCTCAGCGAGGCATGGCGCGATCAGATCGCCTATGTCAGCCAGGACTCGTTCATGTTGAACGACACGGTCGCGGCCAACCTCCGCTGGGGCGCCGCAAGCGCAAGCCCGACCGAGGCCGACGCAGCATTGGAGCTTGCCGGCGCAAAGCGTGTGATCGACCAGATGCCGGAGGGCCTCGACACGGTCCTTGGCGAGCGCGGCGCGCTCATCTCCGGCGGCGAACGCCAGCGCATCGCCTTGGCGCGCGCCCTCTTGCGCAAACCGAAGCTTCTCATTCTCGACGAAGCCACCAACGCCATCGACATCCCGACCGAGCGCCAGATCATGTCGCGCCTGAAGAGCCTGACGCCCAACCTGACGATCGTCGTCGTCGCCCACCGTGCCGAAAGCCTCGCGTATTGCGACGACGTCGTCCTGATGCAGGGCGGCCGCATCGCCACGCGCGGTTCCTATGCAGAGCTTCTCCAGAAAATGACGGACGCGCAGGACAGACCGGGATTCGCGACATGACACCTGCCGTCCCCGACTTGCCGATGCCATCCGAGCTACAACTCGTCGCCGCATGCTGCCGCTGGCCCGACAATGAAGAGCGCCGCGCAGCGATCCGCGCCAGCGCCACCTCGACTCAATCGTGGGAGCGCGTCCTTCGCCTCGCAGAGCGGCATCGCGTCGTCGGGCTGCTGCAACAGGGCCTCACCGCCGCCGGCATCGCCGCACCGGACGACGCAAGCCGCACCATCACTCGCCGCGCACAGGATATCGCCATGGGCGAACTTCGCATGGCCCGCGAAACGCTTCAGCTTGTCCGCGCGCTTGAGGCTCAAGGCATCGGCGTGCGCGTACTCAAGGGTTCAGCCGTCGCGATGCTGGCCTTTCGCCGGCTGGGCCTGCGCTTCAACCATGACATCGATCTGCTTGTCGCCCCGGCCGACATCGAGGCGGCAGCGCTCTGCCTCAGGGCCGCCGGCTATCGCCGCACGGAACCTGCGGAAGACATCAGCCCTGACCGTTTGAAACGCTGGCTGCGCGACCGCAAGGACATGGCCTACCGCCACACCCAGACCGGCCTGCTGGTCGAACTGCACTGGCGGCTCTTCGACAACCCGCACCTCCTCCCGGCCCTTGCCGGCACGGACAGCCAGCCCGTCGAACTCTCGCCGGGACAAGGCTTTAAGACGCTCGCGAGCGAACCGCTGCCGGTCTACCTCGCCATGCACGGCGCGCTCCATGCCTGGGCGCGCCTGAAATGGCTGGCCGATCTCGGCGCGCTGCTGGCGGCCATGCCCGCGCCCGCCGCCGACGCGCTCGTCAGCGGCCTTCGCGACAGGAGCGCACGCCGCGCGCTCATCCCCGCGCTCGTCCTTTGCCATCAGTTCTTCGGAACATATCTGCCGCCGGCTGCAGCGCAGGAATGGTCGCGCAGCCGCCGGATGCGTTACCTCCACAACGTCGCCGTCCGCTGCCTCATCGGCGACGGCGACGGCACCGAACTGGAAGCCGAGAAATTCGGCACGACGCGCAAGAATATCAGCCACTATCTGCTCGGTGCGGGCCTTCGCTACCGCATGGCAGAAGCGCGTTTCGACTTTGTGGACGACCGGGACAAGCCGATTGAGGGAGCGTGGCGCGTGCTTGGGCCGTTGGCACGCCCTGCAATCTGGATAGGCCGAAAAGTGAGAGGCGGCCACGCATGACGAAGCTGTCCGGCCAGCATGTCGTCTAAGCAATCAACTGTGTCGGCCGCCGCGGCCGGCGTTGCTGCCCGTGCAGTAACGCAAATATCCGCACTTGCGGTCACGCTCGTGGCGGCGCGCTTTCTAGGTCCTGCCGATTTCGGGCTGTTCGCCATCGCGTCGGTCGCAACCACCTATCTCCGCACGCTTCTCTACTGCGGGCCGTACGAGCACCTCCTGAAGACTGACAAACCCGAGACGTACTCGTCCGAAGCCCTGATCGCGACGCTAGGTCTGGCGGTCGTCGTGACGGTAATCAACGTGACGCTCTTCAGCTTCTCGCAGGCGATATTCGGAAGCGCCGCGATTGCCGTGCTTGTCTGGCAGCTAGCCCCATCCAATGCCATTTCGGCAGTCACGGCCTGGCAGGAGGCTCACGTCCTCAGGCAGTCACGAATTGGCGCATATTACGGCATCATGCTCGCCAGCGAGCTTCTGGCAGGCGGCGCTGCGATAGCGATGCTTTTCTACGGCTTCGGAATCGAAGCTCTGGTCGCGCAAATCTATATTCGCGCACTTGTCACTCTCGCTGGCTACACGGCGTTGCGCTCGGCAAAACTGTCGACAAGTCTGTCCTTCTCAAACGTGCGCGTCGTAGCCATATGGTCGACGCCTCGTTATGGCGAAGTGTCGTTAGCCTTCTTTGCCCAGTACGGCGCCGACATTCTCCTTGGGGCGTTTCTGTCACCCGCCGCAGCTGGCACTTACCGGGCGGCGAGCCGCATATGCAGTGCCGTATCCGACCTCGTGATGCAGCCACTGCGCGTAGTTGCGCTGACACAGTTTTCAAAACGCGCTGCACGATCGGCAGATGTTGGCGAGCTGGTGCCGCCGGTTTCGAAACTAGTCGGGTTGACCGGCTGGATGGCCTTAGCAGCCTTTGCAGGCGTCGCCGGAACGCTCACTCCGACGCTGCTCGGACAGGAGTGGCGAGAGAGTGGCGTGATCGCGCCACTGCTCTGCCTAGTCGCAGCGATGAATGCCCAGTCTTCAGTATTCACGGCCGCTCTTGTCGCGTCGAATCTGCAGCGGCGAACCCTGGCACTGCGACTGATAGCAACGGCATTGTTGATTGGCGGCGTCTGCATTTTGGCGCCATGGGGGCCGCTTATGGCGGCGGCGGCCGTCGCGTTCGCAAGCCTGCTGAGTATGTTGCTCCTCGGCCGAGCCGCGATTACGGCCTTTCCGGATCACAAGCGCCGGATTGTGGGGGCAAGCATGACGAATGCCGGTCTCGGCGGCATCGCCGGCGTGACAGCATTCGGGGCGTTGTGGCTCGCACAGCAGAATGACTTAAGCCCGGCCTTTCAGCTCTCTGCCGCAATCAGCGCAGCATTTGCCAGCTTCTGCGTTTGCGCCGCTTTACTGGCACGCCCCATCCTGCGAGCGCTGACGCGCGACTAGGAAATGGCCGTTATGGCATCGAATAGGCGGCGCCCTGCCGCCCGCCAGGTCAATGACGCTGCGCGCTCGCGCCCTGTCGCAATTTTCTCGTTGCGAAGCTGCTGGCCTCTAAGCGCGACAAACGCCGCGGCCCAGCTCGAAGGGTTATCGACATCTGCGTAAAGAACGGCGTCCCGGCAGACCTCGGGCATGGCACCGCACGGCGATACGACGGCGGGGCAACCGCATGCCATCGCTTCGACCGGCGGAAGACCAAAGCCTTCAGTACGAGACGGCATCGCAACGCACAGCGCGCGCTCGTAAAGAGCGCGAAGTACGTTGTCATCGACCCGGCCGGCGAACCGGATGTTGGACGGCAGCGCGTGAGCCAAGGCCCCGAGTTCAGCGGCGGCTGGACCGACGCATAACAGCGTCAGATCGCGCAGCTCTGGCCGCCGGAAGGCATCGATAAGGACCCCTGTATTTTTGTAAGCCTTGTGACTGGCGAAGTGGACCACGTACTGGCCTGCGACCAGATCCGACAAGTTATCCGGTAGGTTTGCGGCGGAAGAGAGAATGTGATCAGCGCCGTTATGAACGACCGAAGTCTTATTTCGCTTGGACACTTTGAACAGGTCCAGCATCTGCCGTGAGTACTCTGAGACGGTCACGACTGACGCGCTGGAACGGCACATCCACGGCACCAGCAGCGAATACCCCCAACGCTGCATCGCTGGGTAAGAGCTGTCCGGAAACAGAAACTGCGCATCATGCACCATGAGCAGTTTTCGTGTGTGCATCAGGGGCGCAAGATTGCACAGATTAACAAGGACGCCGCCCTTGGCCCTGTGCGGCAGTATGAACTGCTCCCACAGCTGGGAATGCGCACGCTTCTCGAACTGAATCTCAATCGCCTTGAGTTTTGGCTCCCATTTGCGGCGCTCCGGGACCAGCAATACTGCACGCGGGCGCAACGACACATCTATGGCGTCCAGCAACGCGTCGAGTTCCGCGATAAGGCGATCGGCAACGCGGTGCACGCCATTCATGCCACCTGCGTAGAACTTGCCGTTGATAAAAATCGGACGACGAGGTCCGGCGCTATCCATCACTTGAACTCGCGGATCCTGTTCGGGTCGAGCCGCCCGATCAGGCCATCTTTCAGGGCGACGATATTGCCCCACAAACGTCCGCGCCGATCGACGTGAGCTTCGGGAAATGGCGCCCGAACTGCATTTTTGAGCGTCTGCTTGACCATCAGCCGGTAGGCGAGCTTTCGCGGAATCGTTTTCTTCCTGAGGAGATAGATCGGGTTGGCAATCTGCGAATAGCCCAGCCTCTTGCCCGGCGAGCGGCCCGACTTGATGCCCATATGCACGCCACGCAACTCGGATGTCTTTACCAAGCGCCCTCTCTGGCCGAGCCGATACGTAAGATCGACGTCTTCCAGCC